>JGI24721J44947_10007531_pt1 | contig 14417 bp, 10 predicted proteins | sample YelNatPaOPGAMG01_FD_44947 | JGI IMG/M metagenome (IMG submission 44947)
CTCTCTTTCCGCACCCACACCGGCCGCACTTCCAGCAAGCCCGTCTTCAGGGTACGGAAATCACGCTCCAGTTTCCCGAGCGAGAGGTAACTGTCATGCACTTGCTGGGCGCTCAGATCGTCCCGGGCCACGGAAAGGTCGGCGGCCTGGTCGAATTCGCCGCGCAGCAGGCGGCGGAGGGCTTCAATGCGGGCCGCAGGCCAGTGTGTAAGGTTGGCCAGGGTGCGATTCTTGACCTTGCCGTTCTGGCGGAAGGATTTGCGCAGGAGGGGGGCGGGCGGGGAGTTGCGGTTGGGGACGGTGGCGATATACATGCCTTCTGTGTATCGCACATGCCAAATTCATGACAAGAGAAATATACAATATACATGCCTACATTAAATCCTCACAAATTCATCAAATCCTTTGGATCGAATCACATCACCAAATTATGACGGGGGAAGATCCGTCTGAAACCCTTCTCGATCCACCGCCGAAGCCCCGGACTGCCCGAGGTCGTGGTCAATGACGATGATTCGCTCTACGGGCCAACCCAAGGCGATGGCGTGCTGCCGGAGGCCATATTGTCGCTTCGTGCTCTCGGTATTTTCAAACACCTGGCGGAGCGTCGACTGGCGGACATAAAGATAGGCGTTCCGCTTGAGATGTCCGGCGTTGACTTTTTGATGGGCATCACCTGTCATTAAGGGGCCTCCTGTTGTAGGCCGAGAATCATGCCAGCCAGCAGCACGGTAATCTGTAACCGCGTGTCGGCGGGAATCGTTTCATCGACCCGGGGCTCGGAACGTGGAGCAGGTTCGATCCGCCGGGTGCATTCCGACCAAGCATGCATCCAGGCGGTCATCCCCTGACGGAGAAAAAGCGCCAGGCCGAAACCCTCGTCGCCGGGAGACGGTGAACCCAGGGCATCGCGGCGTAATCGCTCGTAGCGAGCGACTAGGTCGTCACGGTTGAAGGGTTGTGGCATGAGATCGCTCAGCGGCGTTTTTTTTGATGGCGCCGCAAACGGCGCTCGATACTGCGCGGATGGACATTGGTGCCGAAATGTTCCCGGATAAGCCGCGCCAGTTCGGCCGACCGAAGCGAAGGTTCTTCCTGGACCTTCTCCCCAATGAAGGCCATGACCTCGTCGGTGAGCTTGTGCGCGTGCCGGGGGCCGCGCGGGCGGGGCACCAAGCCGACGAGGCCGGCCTGCTCGAAAGCCGCCAACGCCTGATAAAAGGACGGCCGCGAAAAACCGAAACGGGCCGCCGCCTCCGTCACTGACTTGCCGTCGGTCTCGACGCGGCGCAGCATCTCGTACTTGACCTGAACCAGGTCGCGGGGATCGAAGAATTCGTTCTGGAGAAACTGCTCGTCGCGGACCTTCTCGGGGCGTGGGTTGAAGACTCCCTGTTGTTGGAGCGTCTGGAGCTTGGCATCGGGTTTGGGCATCGGCACCTCGCCAAACGGGGCAGAAATACGTAAAGATAATTATGTTCCTCTCCGGTCCGATGTCAAGCCCTCTTTGTCGTCGAAAGCCTGTGCTCATAGGCTCATCATGGCTACATGTTCCGCGCCGGAACCCAGTCGCCGAGGTTTGATTAGGCATATTTATCTTTACATATGCGGCGTAATTCGCTTTACACTCCCCGCGTGGCCTCTTCATCGATTCTTCTCCAGCAGGTCGGCCAGCTTCAGCAAGTCCTCGTAGCGGAACCAGCTCCGGCCGGCAGCCACAGTCACAAACGGATCGGGAGCCACCACGGTCGTCCAGCCCGCAGGAATCGAGCGCAGACGCCCGGTGGCGTCGTGGAAGTAGACACGATCCTCGCCCCAATTGTGGCGATAAGTGATCAGCTTGAACTTCTGCCCGCGCAGTGGATGGTAAGGATGGATAACCTCAAAGGTCGTCTCAGCATGGTCGCTATGCGGTGCAGTTGACAGCTTTCGCCAATGCCAGTTGCGAAAGCTTCATCAAGAAGCTCAAGCGGGAAGAAATTTACGCCAACCAGTCCAACCACCTGGAACACTTGCGCGCGAACATCGCAGACTTCATCGAGCAGTATTACAATCGGCAGCGGCTGCACTCGGCGCTGGGCTACCTGCCTCCGGAAGAATTCGAGCAGCAAACTGAAAGCTTAGCCCAGGCTGAAATTCGCAGCGCCAGGATGCTGTTTTCTGAGAACGACTGTGGGAACGATGAAAACCCAGGAGGGATTTCTGAAGTGGTAGCCGGGGAAGGGGACTCTATCGCCGTCCCCTTCCCCGAACCCCATCCCTTGCTGGAAGATACACAAATGATTTCATCGAACACGGAAACTGTGAACAAGAAAATTGTGCCACTATAAGGGTTCACCCCATCGTGTGGAGAACATTAAGGGAACAATAAGGGCCGAATACCCCCAAAAATGGTATTCTTGACCGAAGATAAAGCTAAGCGAGCCAACAAGATAATGTTTTCGATTCTAGCTGGCAGTCATGAGGTCGAGGGCTCGAACCCCTCCAAGTCCACCATTTAAACCCTTCCGGTTCAACATAATGCAGTTTTTATCACCAAATAAAGTGCGAGAAACTGTGTCAAGACTCTGCCAAGACACTTCCCGTTTGGCGTGTCTATGCGAGAACCCCACAAAGTAGGCTCGCCAAGCGGTCGGCCAACGGTTTGCGTATTCACAAAAATATCGCTGTACCTACTCGTTAGGGCGTGATCTAGCTTGGTCATTCGCGAATCATCGTTGGCGTGTCATGTCGCAAAATGACCCTTCTAATACGCAAAATGGGGGATTGACAATTCTTTATTTTGAGAGGCATAGTACGAACCATCTACCGGGTGAAATATCCGGCGGCGCGGACTGTATGTATATAGGTAGTCGGGCAAAGTCTCAAGCAGTTTCAATTAACCGGTAGTGTGGCATCAGGGGTCAGGGGCCCAACTCGAGACCTTAGTTTCAGGCTTTCAAATCTTGGGGAGCGCTTTAGCTTGGTGGTGGTAACACTGCTGAAGAGGACATGAGTTGTGGTTCAGAACAGTAAGTGCGGAATGCAGCATCTTTAAGTCTTATTTGTAAACGTTACCAATAGCGAAATGCGATGCAAGGAGGGTTTGCCGATGAAGGGGATTAGCGGTCGAAAGGCCGGTTGGCAACTGGGAAGATGTGTTGGCTTCTTATTAAAAGGCGGGGCTATTGGGTCCTTCATTATCCTAGCTCTCCTGGCTTTTTCTCAGACACCGGCGTTCGGGCAGGCAACCGCAGTGGTGAGCGGCGTAGTTCGCGACCCGAGCGGGGCAGTGATTCCCGGTGCCACTGTTATTCTTCGCAACGAGTCCACGAGCACAGAGGCGCGCGCCGTTACGACGACCGCCGGCTATTTTACTTTTGACTACGTTGTGCCGAGCACATATGACCTTCGTGTGGAAGCAAAGGGATTCAAATCTTACATTCAAACTGGCATTATTGTGCAAGTTGCGCAACATGTTTCAATCAGTCCCCAACTCCAGGTAGGAGCGGCAGTCCAAAAGGTGGAAGTAACCGCAAACGTGGTTGCGCAGATGCCCCTCAGCAGTGGATCGGAAATGCATGTGATCACCTCCGATCAAATCAAGAACCTTTCAATTGAAGGTCGGAACTCCATGGAGTTGTTGACGCTGCTTCCCGGCGTGGTCAACAGCGGGTTTGACCCGAATTTCGGGTCAAGCACAGGACAAGGCATTAATCAGTTCAATGTTAACGGGCTCCGGAACGATCAAAATTCAATCCGCTTGGACAACGCCAACATGATCGACCCAGGCAATAACGGTGGATTTATCATCGAGCCCAATAATGACATGATTCAGGAATTTACCCTGAAACTGTCAAGTTTCCAGGCGGACCAGGGAAGCGCCGGGGCAATCATCAATGCAGTAACAAAATCCGGCGGCAGCCATCTGCACGGAGAGGCTTACTATTACGGCCGGAACGCTGCACTTAATTCCAACGATTGGTCGAACAATGCCTCAGGCGTCCCGCGGCCAGGGAGCAAATTTAACTATTTTGGATTTAATGTGGGCGGCCCGGTGCGTTTTCCACATTCCAGTTTCAACAAGGACAACAACAAGCTCTTCTTTTTCGTCATGGCGGAATGGCAGCACCAGTTGCCGGATTTTGGTTCACAGAAGGCTGTGGTGCCCTCGGCCGCAATGCGTAATGGTGATTTCAGTCAATTGCTTACCGATCCGGCTTGCCAAGGCAAATCTCGATGCCTCAACATGCCGACACAGTTGCTCGATCCCGCCAGCGGCTGGAGCAACACGCCGCTTCCCGGCAATATCATTCCGGCTTCAGAGATTGACCCCAACACCGCCAAGCTGCTGAGCGAGTATCCTTATCCGAACTACTACGATCCCACAGGCAACTACAACTTTGTTGGACACCCTCTTTACCCCCTCAACCGAAGTGAGCAGAACGTTAAGCTGGATTATTACTTGACCAGCATGACTCGGCTTTCGGTTCGACTCTCGAAAAACCACGAAACGAACTTTGCTCCGTGGGGACTGTGGTCGGGAATCGGCAGCGGGTGGACGTCCAACGTTCCTGAACCGACGCCAACGGTTGGCAATAACATCGGTAAATCGATAGTGGTTGACCTGGTAAAGACAATCAGCCCTACGCTGATCAATGAGTTTCAATTTGACGCGCAGAAATTGAATCTCCCCAACCACTACCAGGATCCCGCCAAGCTCAGTAAGTCCGCCCTGGGATTCCAGTTTTCGGGCATGGACTTCAAAAATGCACAGGTTCCCGGCTTTCAGAACGGCATGACCTATGGGGGCGATTTCATGCCTCAGATCACCGACCAGTGGAACTACTATAGCGGCGGTAATCCTGGCACGGGTCGATGGGGCGAAGGAGACGTGGGCAACGGCATTTTCGCGGACAAGACAATCTTTGAATTTGCTGACAATATTACCAAAGTCCAGGGAGCGCACACCTTCAAATTCGGGGGTGGTGTGAACAGGACGCGCAATGATCAGAACGGTGGCCCCGTTCCCGAAGGCATGTTGATCACTGCAGAGAATTGGGGCGGATATACGACGGGTAATTCGTTTGGTGATATCCTGACGGACAACTTCCGGGCCTTCGAACAGGGAATCCCCAATAACGACGGCCTGTTCCGCTATTGGACCATGGAAGGCTACGCGCAGGATTCCTGGAAGGTGGCGCGCAGGCTGACGTTGAATTATGGTGTGCGTATTTCCTGGCTGGGACCGTGGTATGAAGCTCGTGGGCACGCGCAGGCGTTCCTGCCTTCCGCCTACGACCCAGCGAACTCTACAAGCTTCCTCGATGGAATAGTAACGCCTGCCTCCGGCAAAATCCCCGACAGCGCATTCCCGAATCCGCATCCTGTCTTTCAACCGCGTGTTGGATTTGCTTGGGACATGTTTGGGAATGGAAAGACTGTGTTCCGCGGCGGTTTCGGGATCTATGTAACCCGCAACCAGGGCAACACCAGCTTCTTCATGGCAAACTCCATCCCGTACTCTTTCACATCGACGATCAGCGCAACGGGATCTATGCCGTCCTTGACGCTTGCAGATATTGAAGCAGCAAATCCTTTTACAGCGCTGGGCAATATCAGCCCAACGGTGGCTGATCCTACGGACCGGAACGTTCCCCAAACATACGAGTGGAATATCGGTTTCACTCGAAACGTGGGGTGGAACACGATCGTTGATGTAGCTTACGTCGCGAACGTAAGCCGGCATTTGTTTGACCAGTACAATCTGAACGCAATTGCTCCGGGCACGATGTTCATTCCGGGGACGACCGATTGCTGTAAGAACGGCGATACGACAACAGCGGACTTCGTCCCGTATAAACCATTCGGCAACATTGCCTGGTCCAGGAACGCTGATACCGCGAACTATAACTCAATGCAGGTTACTTTCCGACGGAACGTTTCGAAAGGGTTGACTCTGCTTGGTTCATACACGTGGTCGAAGACTCTTGGCTACACCGCAGCGTTCAACAGTGAGGTAGATCCTTTTGACACCAAGCGAGATTATGGACTGCTCGGGTACGACCACGCGTCCATTTTCAACTTTTCATACATCTACCAGTTGCCGAATGTTGGTACCAAGCTCCTGGGTGGCAACAAGTTTGCCAAAGGAGCGCTGAATGGATGGATGGTGTCGGGCATCACGCATTACACGAGCGGCGCGCCTGTTTATATAGGTTCACCAACAGTGAATTGCACAATGGCCCCGGGCGCCTCAACCAATTTATGTAAAGGCGGAGCGTTTGATAATGGGCAAAGTAACTTCAATGGAGGCAGTGTTGGCTGGTACGGAACGCCTGATATTGCCCTTCGGCCCATCATCAACTGGCAGCCAGGAAACTTCAGTAATCCTGGCGACCACTTCTTCAGCCCGAACTCAGTGTCTCTGCCCGGAATCAACCAGTTTGGAACATTCGAAACCCCCGTTTTCCGCGGGCCGGGTAACAACTCCTGGGACCTGACTATGTCCAAACAGTTCAGTCTGCCGGGCGAGGGGCGAGCATTGGAACTGCGCTTCTCGGCGTTCAACATGTTTAACCATCCGAATCTGGATGATAGTGCAGCCAGCTTCAACCGAACTCCGATATTCAACTGGGTATTACCAGCCAACGCGACGAGCTTTTCACAGGGACACGCTGTATTGGCCAACCCGGATACCTTCGGTGTCCTTGATCTAAAGAGAGGACACAGGGAAATCGAATTCGCAGCGAGGCTGTATTTTTAGAGCTGTTATCCCTGCCGCCTTGCAGCAATGGCATGGCGGCAGGGATTCTTAAACAACCCCCAGAGAATTCCGTCACCAACTGCTGAGCGTCTTGCGCTGGGCCGCGTCGGGGTGTTAGGGTTATCGGGTGAAAGTAAGACGAGAATGGGCGGTTCCTTTGGCTTTGGCAGTAGCTTTGTTGCTTGCCGGGTCAGGGCTCGCCGTACCGAAGGCCCAAACCGACAAAGAGCCTCCGGACTGCATAGAAGGCGATTACGCCCTTGCGCAACACCAGTCTGATCTGGCCATTGCCCAATTTCAGAAATGTATCGCCGAGAGTCCCCCATCCGCGGAGGCCCTTTCCAACCTCGGGGTCGCGTTTGCTCAGAAAGGCGACTTCGAGCACGCGATTCAGGCGTACACTCAGGCGCTGGCACTTGATAATAACGACGCAAACATTTTCCTCAACCTCGGCCTTGCATACCTGAAGAGCAAGCATATCAAAGAAGCAGCCCGGGAATTTGCCCGTTCCCTCATGATTAAACCTGGGAACCCGAAGGCGCTTGAGCTCCTCGCTCTCTGCCATTACCAGATGAACCAGTTTGAGCTGGCAGCGTATGAAGCCAAGCTGGTGCATGACGCTCTGCCCGACGAAGCTTCAGGTACGCTTCTTTACGGGTTAGCTTGCCTCCACCTTGGATTGTACAAACAAGCGGCGACGTTAATTTACAGCGCCGTCTCCACGAAGAAGTCGGCAGAGGGTTTTAAAGCTCTGGGAGAAGCCTTAATCGGTGTCAAAGCTTACAGGAACGCTCTGGAAGCATTTCTGCAGGCAGAAAAAATGGACCCGAACCTGCCAGGTATTCACTCAGACCTGGGAATCAGTTATGCCGGGCTGGCCCAAACAGAGCAGGCTGCGGCCGAATTCAAGAAGCAGCTTGCGCTGGATCCCGATGACTTCAACGCGAATTATTATCTGGGTCGCCTGGACAGGCTGGCGGGTGATGATTCCGACGCACAGCGTTTCCTGGCCAAGGCCGACCGGCTACGGCCGGGAGACTCTTCAGTTGCTTATGAATACGCTGTACTGGCCATGCAGGCAGGGGATTATGCCAAAGCAGCTTCCCTGCTTGAGGGCATTTTACAAAAAGTTCCTGGTTACCTGGATGCCCGTGTCCTGCTGGCGCAAGCATACTTTCGCCTGCACCGCACTCAGGATGGCAAACGTGAAAGCGCGCTGGTAAATGCGATGAAACGTGAAGCACAGGCACGAGTCGATGCTGAAGGGCAGGAAGTAAAAAAAGCGGCTGAGCAGGCCAAATCCCTCGGGGACCAGCATCATTGAGATAATTGTAAAACACTTGATGATGAACTGGCCGGTGGTCAAAAAGGTGAAAATTCAGTCAGCCTTCCGCTTTTTGAGGCCAGGCAAAGCTTCAGCAATCTTCGTTGGGCTGCCGGTGGGCGCCCTTCTGTTTCTGAATCCCCGGGCTTCGTGCCAAACCCAGATGCTCGAGCAAATAAGCCCCGCACAACAGGAACGTTTGCAGGCTGCAACAAAAGAATTCTCTGCGCTGGTCAAAGAACATCCTGAGTCAGCGAAACTCTGGAGCAACCTGGGAGCCACGGAGGCAATGAGTGGAAACTGTAGCGAAGCCCTCAAGGCACTGGAGCGTGCCCGGCGGTTAGATCCTCAGTTGTTCGTTCCCTGGTATTTCTCCGGATGGTGCCATCTGGTTTTCCACGACGACCGCCGGGCATTTTCTGAACTCGGACGCGCGACGCGCCTGAATCCACACGACTCAAATGCATGGTTTTTAAGTGCACAGGCTGCGAGCAATTTGGGTGATCCAGCGAATTCTCTGGCGGGAACAGTTCGTTCACTGACACTCGACCCGGACAGACCCGGAGCTTACTATCTTGCCGGCGACGATGCTCTCAGCCTTGCCGCTCATGCCTACCAAGAGCTGAGCTCAACCGCAGATCCTGGGTACTACGCTCTATTGTTGGATGGAGAACGTAACGCAGCCCAGGGAGTATTGGGACTGGCGATTCATGATTATCAAAAAGCTCGGAGTTTGGCTCCCGGTAACCGCCAGATCCAGTTTGCAATGGCTACAGCGTACCTTCAAGCCGGCAAGTACGCAAAGGCTGAGGAATTATTTCGGGCGCTGTTAGTCGCCAACGGAAACTCTGAGTGGGTCAAAACGCGACTCGCACTGGCCTTGACGATGGAGTCTCGAAAGCAGGATGCGGCTCAATTGCTTCGTTCACTTCAGATTAGCGGGCTGCGGGCGCCTGTTGTTGTCAGTGACTATATCGCCTGCGCAATGATGCTGGGCCAGAATGGACTGGCCAAACAGGCCCTCGATCAGGGCAGGAAGCTTTTTCCGATGGACCCGGTGTGGAACTCTTTGACGCAGACGTTGGATGGCCCCGATCAATCCGCTCCATCGGTGGGCGTCCGTTCTGATTTGACGGGGATCGGCTTGTCAGTCCGTTTTCTTCTCATCTCGGATCCCGAGGGTGATAACCCCGTCCGCGGACTGTTTACTGACAACGACAGCTTCAAAAGGTTTCGAGCGTCATTCCTGCAATCCGACTGGGTAAACGTGGGCCGCGAAATTCTTCCTGTTCTCAAGAGGTGGCCTTCTGACGTGGAGCACCTTTTTGTGCTTGGCGAAGTGCTTCATTCAATGGCCTACGGCTTTTACCAGCATCTGGCAACGGCTTATCCCAATTCTCCGGAAACTATGCTCTTAGCGGCGGAAAACTATTCCGCAATGGGGGATCAGTCTAAGGCACTGAACATTTACCAGGAGATGCTCTCCCGTGGTGGGCCAAGCCCTGACCTTCTTAGGAAAGTTGCCAAAATTTACTGGATCCAGCACGATTGGCCTCATGCCTCAGAAGTACTTCAGAACCTTGCGAGGCTTGATTCCAGCGACCCTACAACCTTTGTAAATCTTGGACGCATCGACTTTTACGAGCAGGATGTGAATTCAGCAGAAGAGAACTTCAGGCGTGCGATTCAAATCGATCCTAAAATGCCCGAGGCGCACCTTGGATTAGCCGAAGCTTTGCGGAGGAAGGAAGACCTTAAAGGAGCCGAACGGGAACTGGAACTGGCCGCAAGACTCGACCCTTCCAACCCCCGGGTTCATTATGAACTGGCGCAGATTTACCGCAAGCAGGGAAGCAAAGAACTTGCGGGCGAGGAAATGGCACGATTTGCCCAACTACAGCGTTTGAAGCATGGAACCTCAGAAGTCAACACAAACCTCGTTCCGGTCAATTGACATTCCTGATGCTGTAAGGAAGGTCAGGTTAGAAAAGGATCGGAGGACTCTGCGTGCAAGACACCTGCTTGTTGCCGCCGCGATTGTGTTACTTGGCACCGGGCTGCTGAATGGCGAAGAAAAGGTCCATCGAACAGCCAATCCGCAAATTCAATTTAAGCAACTCTCCGAACAAGCGGCGAAATTGCGTCTGGCTGGAAATCTTTCAGGAGCGCTGGAAGCTTACCACCAGGCCCTCAAGCTCAACCCACGCTGGGATGAAGGATGGTGGTATGTCGGGACCATAGATTACGATTCAAACAATTATCGCGAAGGCGTTCAGGCCTTCAAGAATCTTGTAGAGCTGGATCCCGATTATGGCCAGGCTTGGGTGCTGCTTGGACTGTGCGAGTTTGAGATCCATGACTACAAGAATGCGTTTATTCATCTGGAACGCGGCCGGTTGAAGGGAGTCGGTGACAATAAAGAACTGGCCAACGCAGCACGCTACCACGAGGCCCTGATCGACATACTTCTGCGAAACTTTGATGAGGCGAAATCGCTGCTGTCATATCTCGTGACCCAAAATATCCTGACAAACGACGTCAAGGAGGCCATGGGGCTTGCACTCCTCCATGTGCCTCTGCTGCCCGGCCAAGTGGATCCGTCCAAAGACGCCCTAATTTACGCAGCGGGTGAAATCGGCGAGTTGGAAGCGCTCGAGAATTTTGACGAAGCAGACCGGGCCTTCCAGAAGCTTGTGCAAAATTACCCCCAGGTACCATTTGTGCATTTTGCCTATGGATCCATGCTGGCAGACTTGTCCCGATATCCCCAGGCAGAACAGGAATTGAAGGAAGAGATCAAGATCAATCCAGGCAGCTCTTTGCCTTATTTGCAGTTAGCATATATTTACATACGGCTCAGCCGGTTCAAGGATGCGCTGCCGCTGGCAGAGCAGGGCGTAAAGCTGGCCCCCGATTCCTTTGTTGCCCACTATCTGGCCGGACGCTCTCTTCTCGGGCTGGGGGACACTATAAGATCAGTCCAGGAACTTGAAATCGCAAAGCGCCTGGCACCTTACAGTCCGCAAGTCCGTTACAGTCTTGCGATGGCGCTTGCAAGAGCAAAGCGGCCGAGAGAAGCCGCTGCGGAACAGGCTGAATTCCGCCGGCTGCAGGCTTTAGTCGCAAAGGCGGAGAGCACAACGGGGCCAACTTCCTACCGCATGACTACTCCAGAAGGAGGACTGAAGGTTCCTGAGGGAATTTCTTCCGAGGGCACACCCAAGCAGTAAGCCGGGAAGCATCCGGCGACAAAGGGGCGGTACGATGACTGAGGGCAAGGGATCGGGATATAAGTAATTCCGCTTAGAAGGGGCACAACACTAGGGATGATCAGGAATGCAGCACGGGAGTGTCGTGGTACGTCACGCCGCTCCTTTCTGAAGTCTTTGTTCGGATCGGGACTCACGGTCTGGGGAGCCGGTCCGTTGGGTTTTGCGATGTCTCCGCTTCAGCAGGCCGGCGGGTCGCCTCCCCTTTTTGAATGGATCCCAAGTTCCACCAGCAAGATCACTTGGCGGCATGTCAATGGTGCCTCCCCGGAGTACTACCTACCCGAAACAACCGGGCCGGGGTGTGCGTTCTTCGACTACGATAACGACGGCTGGATGGATATTTATCTTGTCAATAGCGGCAAATGCGATTTCTTCAATCCATCCACACCGCTGCGCAACGCGCTTTACCGTAATAATCGGGACGGCACTTTTACAGATGTCACCGAAAAAGCGGGTGTGGCCGGTGGGGGCTTTGGCCAGGGAGTCGCCATAGGGGATTACGATAATGATGGCTTCCCCGATATTTACGTGACTCAATACGGACACAATATCCTGTATCACAATAACGGCGACGGAACATTTACTGACGTCACCGCGAAGGCCGGTCTGGCAGCTCCCGGCTGGTCTTCCAGTGCGGTCTGGTTTGATTATGATAACGATGGCAAACTTGATCTCTTCGTCTGCCGGTTCGTCGATTTTGACAAATCCAAAAATCGGTTCTGCGGCAATCCACAGACCGGCGAGCGCTATTACTGTGTGCCTCGGGTTTACAATCCGATGCCGAGCTGGCTTTTTCACAATAATGGTGACGGGACATTCACTGATGTCAGCAATGAATCGGGGATTTCGAGCGTGTTGGGCAAAGCGTGGGGAGTCGTTGCGACGGATATCAACAATGACAACCTGATAGACCTCTTTGTCGCCAACGATACCGTCGCAAACTTCCTTTTTGCCAACCGTGGCAATGGAAAATTCGAAGAAATCGGCTTGCAGGCCGGTGTCGCATACAGCGCCGATGGCCGGGCGAGGTCCGGAATGGGTGTTGATTCGGCCGATTTCGATCAGGACGGCTGGATGGACCTTTTCGTGGACAACATTGACCATGAAATGTATTCCCTTTATCACAATAATCACGATGAAACTTTTGACGATGAAGCAATGCCGGATGGCATCGGGATGGCTGTGATGCTGATGAGCGGATGGGGTGTTAAATTTTTCGATTACGATAACGATGGCAATATTGATTTATTCATAGCTAATGGCCATCCCGATACAAAAGTTCAGGAGCGTGACAGTTCCGTACAGTACAAGGAGAAACTCCTGTTGTTCCACAACACGGGTCGGGACTTTAAGCACGCTTTTGAGAACGTCAGCCAGGAAGGCGGTCCCGTTTTTAACGAACGCTTTGCTTCGCGCGGTATGGCCATCGGAGACTATGACAACGACGGTGCAGTGGATGTCCTGGTCGCTGTCAATAATTCAACCCCCGTCCTGTTGCACAATATCGCAGCAAAGCACAGTCACTGGTTGGGAATCCAGCTCATCGGCAAGAAGGCTAATCGGGACGCAATTGGAGCGCGTGTCACATGGCAAGCCGGAGATTTGAAGCGGCAGAGGTTCAAGGTTGGAGGCGGAAGCTATTTGGCTTCGCATGATCCTCGGATGGTATTAGGGATTGGCGAAAGAACAAAAATCGACTGGGTAGAAGTCACTTGGCCCTTGCCCAGCGGCAGAACTGAGCGGTTTGTCAACCTGCCGATTGATCGCTACATTAATATAACCGAGGGCGAAGGCACGCCAGTAACTCCTTGAGCGTTTCAGTTCCGCTTAAAGCACCCAGATACAATATTCGGGTCACGGTAATGGTTTTTCGCGTGGCGCAGGCAAGGATCAAACCTCGGGGCACAGATCATTTTCGCCAAACACTGTTCACTCGCACGATTACTCCGCAACCCTGATTCGTCACTCGTACTGCCCTTACATGTCAGTATTTTCATCCTCTGCTTTCGATGACATGCAACAGGCTCTCACAGGATAGGCAGTTTCATGAAGAAGTTGCTTAAATGTGGTCGAAGCTCTTTTGGCGGTAATCAACGAAACAGGAGATTTCCACACGCCTTCCTTAGTGGCGGATTTTGCCGCGATTCTGGAAAATGTGAGCGACTGAAACCAAATTGGTTTTTGATCGCCGGCGTTATAACAATGGCAGTCCTCTTGTGCGGGGCAACATTACACAAAGCGGGCCCCTCGGGGGCCGCGACTGTGGAATGGAACCCAACAAAGGGGCCGCCGGCGGGCACGGAATATGTTGGCGATCGTGTCTGTTCCGGATGCCATGTATCGGAAGGAAAGACGTATTCGAGAACGCCCATGGCGCAGGCGGCTGCACTGGCTCCTGATGCAGATATACTCCGCAATCATCCGCGATTGAGTTTTCGCCAGGGTCCTTACAGTTATCAGATTTCCCGGAGGGGAAAGGAATTTATTTACTCGGTGAGCAATGAAAGACGCACGATTTCAGTGCCTATCATTTGGGCATTCGGTAGAGGAGCGGCTGGACAGACATACGTATTTCGTTGGAACGGCGTGTACTTTCAAAGCCGGGTAAGCTTTTTCAATGACATCCAGGGTCTGGACCTGACCATGGGGTCTCCCCGCGGCGTACCTCCGAACATTGAATTCGCATTGGGAGCCCGAATGGATACGGACGGCGTACGCGCCTGCGTCGTATGCCATACTACGGGTGCGGTAATTGGTGGAAATTTCCTGCCTGCAAAGGCTGTTCCCGGTGTTCACTGTGAGGCATGCCACGGCCCGGGAGGCAGCCATGTGGCAGCCGTAAGTAGAGGACGTTGGCATGAGGCACAAGCTTCGATCTTCAATCCCGGGCGGCTTAGTCCCGGCCAACTGGACGATTTTTGTGGTTCGTGCCATCGAACCTGGGAGCAGGTCGAATTGATGGGCCTGGTGGGTATCTTGAACGTGCGCTTCCAGCCTTATCGTCTTCAAAACAGCCGTTGCTGGAGCCCGACGGACATGCGAATCAGTTGCCTTTCCTGCCACAACCCGCATGAGA
>JGI24721J44947_10007540_pt1 | contig 14408 bp, 17 predicted proteins | sample YelNatPaOPGAMG01_FD_44947 | JGI IMG/M metagenome (IMG submission 44947)
ACGAGATGAACGTTTTAAGTTGTGAAAATCGATTTTTGGGGTCTGGCCGTCATGAGTTCCTCATTCGCATAAATCAGACTGGGACGGCGTCATCATCCCCCAGAGTTTACAATATTACTCACATTTAAATTAGTTGCTATTTCAAAGTTAATTGTGTGTTTAGATTTGCCCTAACTTTTTGTATAACGCTTTTATTGTTCCGGAAACTGTTAGCACGTGAATGCTTGCTGGTTTGTCGTCGATTTTCGTTATTGTTGCCAGTGATGTCCTCACCATTTTGAGGGCTGTGTGTGAAATGCGTACAATTGCTAACTGCTTCTCATCATCGTAGTCAATTAGACTTAGGCCCGTTTGACTCGCGCCGTATTCCCCATAAAGTTTCAGGATCGCGCTCCAAACATTGTCGATGAACTCCTTTGAGTTAAACNTTTCCGCGGAGTCTATTTGCAATGCCATGTATCGCCTCTTCACCTTTTTCAGCAATCGTCTCCTCTCCGAATCAGTTTTATTCCAGGCGCAACAAAACGTTGGTTAAGCTTTTCCCTATTCCTTTTGACTATAGCATTTGGATTTTTGGATACGGCCTTTAGGGCTGTCGCCTCATCCAGGTCAAAGAGAAAAGCCAACGAAGCTTGTTCTCTTGGTTTTCGCATCAGTCTTTCATCTGCAACTCCGCTAGATANGACTATTGGAACGCTGTATTCTTTTGCTATTGTTGTTTCTCTTCTTAAATTGTGGATAAGCCTCGCTCTTGCTAAGCCCTCAAGCGTTAAAATTGGTTTTATGTCTATTTCTAGCGAAGCCAANGCGCTTGACGCAAGTTCAGCCTCTGCTGTGTCAAAGAATCTTCTTCGATAGTCCACTAATGGGAAGTTTAAGAGGTCTACACGCCTATCTTTTGCAGCTTGCCTTGCAACACTCTTTGATTCGCATAAGACGGCTATTACCTCAAATTTTCTCCGCAGTTTCCGCAAATTTCTTATCAGCTCTTTTGGATTTCGCGGCTTCAAGTCTACGCGGGAGACAAAGTCAACTCTGCTTTCTGCACATATTTTTTTCAGTTTCTGTTTTTCCTCGTGTGAAGAGTTTTGCGGAAGGGCTATGGCTATAACCGTGTATCCAAGTTTCGATGCTTTATTTNCAATTCGTGAAACTTGTTCTAAATCTCTCGGGTTTAGAAGCAGATGTAGGTCTGCATATGCTCTTTTCATGGGAGCAACCCGAACTTTCTGCAAATTTCTATTATTTCCACTGGTTTTTCCTTTTTGAAGTGTATCTTAAAGTGGATCGCGTCAGCCCTTGCAATTTTTGCCTCATTTAGGTAAGCGGACTGCTTGTCAAGCCTAATGTAAAGGTTTCCTCTNTCCAAGTGATTTTCAATCTTGCTGTTAAGCATCTCCTTATCCATAACGCCTAAATGTGAAGCAATTTTTCCAAAGATTGCCTGAACAGCATTTTTATCTTTAACGCGTGACTCAAATAGGATTATTGGGTTTCCGTGATGTCCAGTTAAAGTTGACTTTTTAAATGTCACAGTGTCTAGCGCTTCTGTTGGGAGTAGGTTGCGCGCTGCCGTGAGGACTTTTTCTGGGTCTTCTGTGGCGTGTGCAAACACTCTTATGTCAATGTATCCTATCGGGATTTTAGAAGACAAAGTGGTTATCACTGCTTCTATTAGAAGGGCACATTTAACTTTTAGATTTTGCTTTACGCCGAGGCTTCTTCTCTTTTTTGCTTTTTAGAAAATTTTTAATTGCCTCAACATTTTCTTCGTGGGCTGTTCTTCTTCGTGTGTCTATTGGAATGCTAAGCTTTAAGGCTTCTTTTAGGCTTATTCCGACCTTTTTCAGCTCTTCTCGACTGAAACCCTTTCCTAGACGTTGTTTTCCACTTTTCTTGAAGACTTTTGGCTTTAAAGTCATCATAGTACGCTATTCTCCCATTCTACTCTTCTTGCTTGGCCTAAACTTTTCCGCGCCTCGTCCCTTTCTAGTTAGTCCTCTAACTTTTTTGCCCGCGCTTGTTAGTCCTCTGAAAACTCTTTTTTTATGCTGCTTTTGCGTTATCCAGTTTATATCTTTGTCCGCTCTTATTGCTGGGTGATTCGTGTCTACCATTATAATTTCGAACCATTTTGAGCGCCCATCTTCGCCTACCCAGTAGGAGTTTAAAACTTCAAGGTTCGGAAACTTTTTGGCTGCACGTTCTTCAGCTATTAGCCTTAAACTTTTAGCTGGCTTGAACTTTTTGACACCCATACGTTTTGGTCTTCTACCAGACTTTGGCCTCTGCTTTCTTAAGCCCCCCCTCCTAACGCGGACGCGAATTATTATGAAGCCCTGTTTGGCTTTGTAACCAAGTTTTCTAGCCCTGTCAAGTCGCGTTGGTTTCTCCACCCTGGTTATAGCTGGCTGCCTACGCCATTCGATTAGTCTTTGGCGCATAAGCTCATCGACGAAAGATTTTTCCGGTTTTGACCAAGCTTCTTCAATGTATTTGTAAGCCATTTTTAATCACTTTTNAGTTTATGGTTCAACCCTTTTTGATTAGGGTTACATTCCAGCGGACTGTTATCCGCCAATGTTTTGTTTCATAACACTTACCTATGAAATAAACTTTTCCAACAAAAGTCAAATCACTCTTCAGAAGTGCGAATTAAAATGAAAAAGATAATTAAGAACATTTTAAACCAATTTTGCAACGACCTCGCGCGCATTAGGATTATAAGAAAGAACTTACAAAATACGAAAACTCATTAATGGTAACAGCTGGAAAAATCATGACGAAACCAAAAATAGGCTTGTCCACACTCTACTGTTTAGATGAGCCATTTGCGAGGATGGCTAAAAAAATAGCTGAGATGGATGTACGCTACATAGAAGTTGTTGATGATGGATTCCACACATTANATAAGCGGAAATCTTCAATTTTAAGAGAACTAGGAAAATCCTATAACCTAAAATATTCTGTTCACGCGCCTTTTGCAGACATAAACATCGCTTCCCCCTCCAACTTCATGTTAAAGGCTATGCTAAAAAGATTGGAAAAGTCCATCGAAAACGCAAACAGCCTAGAGGCTTACATTTGGGTTTTTCATCCAGGGCTAAAAACAGGCATCAGCATGTTCTACCCAAATGCTGATTGGGTTCAGAACCGCAAGACAGCAANGTTGCTCTCAAAAATTGCAGACGATTATGGTGTAAAGATAGCTCTAGAGAATGTGCCAGAACCCTACCCCTTCCTAATGAAGGGCGCTGAGGAATTTGAAAAATTCTACAAGGAAGTTAATGAGGATATAGGCTTGGCTTTAGATGTTGGACACGCAAATCTCAATAGGCAAATAGAACTTTTTGTGGCAAAATTTGCCGGCAAAATAGTGCATGTACACGCTCACGATAACGATGGGCGAGATGACCAGCACCTCGGAATAGGTTATGGCACAGTAAACTGGGAAAAGTTTGTAAATCTGCTTAAGGGAATGTCATTCAGCGGCGTTGTGGTTGTCGAGTCTGTTGACCACGTTATGGAGAGCGTACAGAAGATGGAGCAGTTGCTTGGCTAGGAGTTCATCAGCTTTCTAGAAGTGGTACTTCTATTCTCATGAAGTCCTCTGCCACCAGCGTGTTTTTAAAAATTTTTTGCGCTTGCTGCAAGAGTATACCTGTGTCATCGTATCTTGCGCTAATATGTGTGAGAACCAATTTTTTCGCCTTCGCCTTTTTTGCGTTTTTAGCTGCTTGCTCTGGCGTTGAATGCCCATCCTCATAAGCCCTATCAGCTAACTCGTCATCCAAAGTGGCGTCGTGTATGATTAAGTCTGCATCAGAGGCAAACTTTGTGAAACCCCTAAAGGGTCTCGTGTCGCCAGTGTAAACAATTTTTCTTCCATGTCTTGACGGTCCAGTGACGTCTCCCGGTTTTACTATTCGTCCGTCTGGCAGCTTAACCATGTGCCCATGTTGCAGTTTTGACCATAAGGGTCCCTCTGGAATTCCAAGAGCTTTGGCTTTTTCTGGGTAAAATTTTCCTGGGCGTGGCTTTTCAATTATTGCGTATGCGAGGCTTGGTATTACGTGGTTTGCCCACGCTGCTTGAACTGTGTATTCTTCTTCGTTGCACACTACGCCTCCGTTGAGAATTTCATGTATTTCTATTGGGAATGTTAGGACAAATTGGACGGTTTCCCTGATTCCTGCCAAGAAGCGTTTTATTCCGGGAGGTCCATAAACTTCAATTTCCCTTTCCCTATCAAGTAGCGCCATTGTTTGAAGCAGTCCTGGCAATCCTAAAACGTGGTCGCCATGCATGTGCGTTATGAATACTTTCATTTTTTTGTGGAAACTTATTTTTGCCTTTATCATTTGTCTTTGGGCGCCTTCGCCGCAGTCGAACATTATTTGTTCTCCTTTACGCTGTATTAGTATGGCTGGTAAACTCCTTTTCGTGGTCGGGACGCTTCCTGCTGTGCCTAGGAAGATTATATTTAGGCTCATGATTTTACACCTTTTCGAAGGTGGCTATTTCTCTTGTTAGGCTTCTGTGAACATAAACAAAGTGAGACTCCACGTGTTTGTATCCTAAACTTTCACCAATTTTCCAAATGTTTAACGTTTCTGGAGATGCAATGCAAATTCTTTTCCCATTTTTCAGTACGTCGCCGGCCACTGTTAAAACTTCTTCAACAAGCTGTTTCGTTGTTCTTTTTAGGGTTGATGCGGATTTTCCGTAGGGTGGGTCAGTCACTATACAGTCAACTTTCCTTACTGGTGGTTGACGTGCATCTGCAACTATTATTCCTTCTGGTTTTATGCCGAAGTAGGCTAGATTTTTGAGGCTTCCCCTTGCCATACGCCTTTGCGCGTCTAAACCCAGAACGCAGCATCCAATCAGCGCGGCTTCTATCAGTATGCTTCCAGTTCCGCAGAATGGGTCGAGGACGAGTTCTCCGGTTTTTGGTTTAGCTAGGTTTACCATGCACCTGGCTAGTTTCGGCGGCATTGCGGATGGATGAAAGAACGGCTTTTTCTTTGGGCGCCTTTCAATAAACTGTTTCGGCGGAATTTCCGCAAGTTTAACTCCAAAAACGAATTTCTCGTCTGTTAGTATTCCCATAAAAGTCTTATCTGGGTTTTTTAGGCTTACCTTAGTGTTTGCTTTTGCGTCAAGTATGATTTCGCCAAGTTTTCTTTCAAGAAACATCGCATCGAGTTTTTCAGCGTAGCCCTTTACCCTTTTCACTCGAACAGCGAAGCTTTCTTTATCGGATAAAATCTTGTTTAGGCTTGTGGAGCGCATGGATTTGGCTATAGCGTTTATTTCTGCGTCGCATGTGAAAAGTTCAAGTCCGCATACTCTTGTTAATGCAGCTCTACGTTTTATGGTTTCCACGCAATTTACGTCCGCTTCTATCCTTAATATTTGGTCAAGCTTCTCTAAAATTTTAAAGTTGTAATTTTCTGCTTCAAGTGTGGCTTTTAGCTCTGAAATCGGCAGTGTTTCATGTTCGCCAGAAAGCAGAAAGAAGAGTTTAGCCACTTTTATGCTCCTTTAAGGCCGTGCTTATTAAGGGTGCGAGTGAAACTTTGCTCACTGGACTTGGAACGCTATCCGTGCCAACTATGCCATCAGCACCGCTTTCAGTAATTCTTTTTTGGGCATCCCCCACCAAAAGTGGATGCACACAAGCAGCGTAAACTTTCCTTGCTCCCTGGCTTTTCACGTATTTCACTGCTTTTGCCATTGTTCCGCCACTGCTTATGATGTCGTCAAATATTATTACGTCTCGGTTTTTAACTGGTAAAGGCTTATCTTCCAGTGCGACATTTCCGCTTATTACGTCTCTCTTTGTGGAAATGTAGTCAAAGCCGCCCTTTAGGACGCTGTCAGCTTCGGTTGCCATGCTTATTGCTTTTTTGCCAAGGGAAAGCGCCAAAGGATTTTCCGCCAAGCCTTTTTCCTTAAAGTAATGCGCCAATATGGCAACAGCAGACAAATCTTCAACTTGGATTTCGAAGGTTTTCAACACCGCTGGGCTGTGCGCATTTACGGTTATTACTTTGTTTACGCCGCAGTTTTCCAGCAGCTTCATTATTGTTTTTATGCTGAAGGCTTCGCCCCTCATGAAACGTTTATCTTGCCTCGCATAAGCAAGGTAGGGCGCCACAACAGTTATGCTCTTTGCTCCCATATCTAAAGAATTGTCCGCCATTAGGAAAAGCTGTATGAGCCTTCGGTCTTGTGGCTGGCTTGTCGTTTGCACTATTACGACATCTTCATCTTTAAGCGATTCTGCTTCAAAGCGTATGTAGGATTCACCGTCTGGAAACGTTTTGGAGAATGCTGGCACTGTTTCAATGTTTAGAATTTGGGCTATTTTTTCCCCTAGCTCCTTCGATGCTGGTCCTGGTATTATCTTCATCTTCTCGCCGCTTCAAAGATTTGCTAAGCCGCAAATTTAGGTTTTACCAGATGTTTTAAACTGTTCTATTAGCTCCTTTGCCCTGTCCATGCGGATTTTGCGCTCTTCAACCATCTTTTCGGCAACCAAGTCTATCAACTCACCTGTTGCGCCAGCAGCGATTGCAATGTTTCGTGCGTGAAGCGACATGTGTCCGCGTTGTATTCCTTCGTGAGCTAGGGCTCTTAATGCGCCTAGGTTTTGGGCTAAACCAACCGCGGCTAAAACTTCTGCGAATTCGTTTGCCGTTTTTACGCCTAGTATTTTTAGGGCTATTCGCGCTATTGGGTGTGTTCGCACTGCTCCGCCTATCAGACCGACTGCCATTGGCAACTCAATTGAGCCTACCAAGTCGCCGTTTTCGTTTTTCTCCCATGTTGAAAGTGTTGTGTATCGTCCGTTTCTCGCTGCGTAGGCGTGTGCTCCAGCCTCGATTGCGCGATGATCGTTGCATGTTGCGATTATTACGGCTATTATGCCGTTCATTATTCCCTTGTTGTGTGTTGCTGCGCGGTATGGGTCTGCAGCGGCGAAAGCCCAAGCGTTCACTATGCCGTCCACGACTTCTTCTCCGCCAACAGCCTCTTTTGGCACGATGCACCATGCTCTGGCTAGGCGCTTAACAGCCAAATTTGAGATTATTCGCAGGTAAACGCGTCCGCCTGTTATGCGCTCTATCATTGGCGCGACAGCTTCGCACATTGTGTTGACAGCGTTAGCTCCCATTGCATCGCGGCAGTCAACGTGCAGCTCCGTAATAACCATTGGTCCTTGAGTTGTGTGGATAACTTTTGCTTCTAAGTCTTTTGCGCCTCCGCCGACGGAAACAAGCACTGGGTCTTGGTCATTCGCCTTCTTCAAAATTTCCTCTTTTGCCTGTATTATGCGCAGTCTAGCCGCGTAGGGGTCTCTTATGTCAACTGCTTGTATCTGTCCAATCATTGTTGGCGGAGTACTGCTCGCGTNGAAACCTCCTCCGTCACGCGCCATCTTCGCAGCGTAACTTGCAGCGGCAACAACTGATGGTTCTTCGATAGCCATTGGAACTAAATAGTCACGCTTGTTTATGAGGAAGTTTACAGCAATACCTAGTGGTATAGGAATGGCGCCAACGACATTTTCAATCATGCGGTCAGCCAAATCCAAAGGCAAAGAACCAGTATTCTGCAATAATACAGCTTCTTCATCAGTTAAGCCAGCAAAATCCCTAACAAACGCTAAACGCTCTTTAAGGCTAAGCTTATAGAAACCCGAAACATAGGAAGACTTGCTCATTCTTACCTCACTTCATACTTTTTGGCAACTTCGAATAAAGCAATGCACTATTTACTTTTAAACTTTAGTGAAATACACGGTTTTCAAAGTTTATACCCATCCCATGACCTAAAAAAATGAAACAATTAAAGGTTAAATGAAAAAGGAGGGAATTAGCGCTATTATTCGTATGTGAACTTATAGCTAAGTCATCACTTTGCCTAGCTGATTTCGGTTTCGTTGTGACTTGGAAGGTTATGTGTCAAACGGCGTTTGGACCAATGTTTCCGCGCGCACTCTCTATCGCTTAGGCAAAGCAATAGCAGAAACCCCAAAACGCTTCCTAATCTCCCTAGCCAAAGTTTCCGCATAACCAACACGAAAATTATCCGTCACAACAAACTTAGGTCTAGAACGCCTAACATACTCCATNAAACCATCAAAATCAGAATGATCACTTAAGGCTACGATATACTCTCTTTCAGAAATTTCGCGGCATGGAGAATCAAACTCCCAACCACTAACGTAAACCTTAAAACAGTCATTCCCAACCTTGCCCCGCGAACCCATATGATAAAAGGCAATACAAGGCAAGTTCTTCTTCAACAACTCTTTCGCCTCTATCTCGTCGGAAAGAATTAAACGTCCAAAATGCATGCCATACTTCTCACAGATTTTAGAAACATGAAAAACCCTCTCTGGGACAACAAAAGGCACCTTCACATCTGCCTCATGCAAAATCTGCATGGCTTCTTGAAGTTTCCCATGATAACCAAAAACATACACGCAGCCGCTCTTCAACCCCTCTTTAACAATACTGACAAGCAAACCCTCAACATCTCTGCCAAAAGAACGCCTACAGTTAGGACTCCCATAAGTTGCTTCCATGACAAGGATGTCTGCCTCCAAAACTGGAGTTTCATTAATTCTAAAATCCCCAGTATAGACAATCCGTGTTCCTTCAGCGTCCTCGACAAGCACCTGCGCAGCGCCAAGTATGTGGTCCGCCCTAAAAAAGGTCATTCTCTCCTCTTCATATTGGAGAGTTTTGCCATAATCACGGGTTTCAACAAGACCACTCATAAGAAAAAGTGGACTCCTCATAACATCAATCAAATCTTTTGTGGCATTCGTCATCAAAACCTTCTCGCATGTTCTTAGGCTTTGCTGCAAACCAATCATGTGATCTGCATGAGCGTGAGTTACAACCCTCAAAGGCTTATTTTCGTCAAAAGCGTCGCATGCCACGTAATTTCCAAGCAGAACAGCCCCACGCTGAGTTACGCTAACCTTAGCCAAGCAGGAAAGGCTCCTTACCAAACATTATTTTTGGGTTAACCAATTTACTAATTCCGTCGGGTTTTCACACGTGATTTTGACCTTTATCGGTCCTAGCGGTGATTCCGCAACTTCCTTGGAAAATGATACATGCCCAGCAAAGGCAACCTGTTTATTCAAACAAAAGCTTATAGTTTTTCCATCCAAACCTTCAAGCAAAACACTTCTTGCTGCGTCGCGGATTCGTTCTCTCCTAAGCAAATTGTAAAGCTTCGTAAGCGCTTCAACTCCCCTGGCTTCCGCTGTAAGTACAATTCCCTTATGTAATTGCTTAGCTTGGAATGTCAAGCTTCCGAAAATGTTTTCAACAGCTTTCTTAACTTTGCCTTCGTCCTCCGTTGGGTTAACTTCGACCTCTACAAAGACTTTTACTTCATCCATTTCTCCTCAATTCTCCTTAGGATTTCTACAACTTGCTGTTTAGTAGCTTTCAATGCTCCCTCATTTTCCACTACGTATTCAGCCTGAGCCATGGCTTCTCCAAGTCCAACGGAGAGCTCCCGCATGTCCCTTCCATGGAAAATTTCCCAATTTTTAGGGTCATCGCTTCTTTTGCGGTGATAGAGACGTTTAAACCTTGTTTCTGGGGAAGCCCTTATAGCGATAAGCGTGAATTTTGGGAAATGCCTTTTGAATTCTTCAATCTCCGCTGGGCTTCTTATCCCATCAACTACAACTTTCTCCTTTACACTTTCCATTATCTTTGGTATGCACCTTTTTGCTATGACGCTTTTTCCCTCCTGAACCCTCAACTCAATCATTATTTTTCCAAGATTTTCAGGGGTGCACTCCAAACTTTTTCTGTATGCTTCTCCTCTGACAATGTCCCCCATAACAACAACATCATAGCCCATGCCCTTCGCAACCTCAACAACAACGGATTTTCCAGCACCGGGCATACCAGCAAGACCCACGACCAACTTGTTCGCTGTCATTATGCACCCACTTTCAATTTGGATTGCTGGCTATTACAATACCCTTTTACATTAAAAGCATTTATGGGAAAAGCTCATATGGAATATGCGAAGGAATGGCGATGCCGGAAGCAATAAGGAGTTTCATAGCCTTCGACATAGAAGACGAAACAATCCTAAGGAGAATTGGCAACTTGCATAAACTCCTGCTGGAAACAGATGCGGACTTAAAAATCGTTGAACCGAAGAACATACATATCACGATAAGGTTTCTCGGAAACATAACAAGCGGCATGGTTGAAAAAATAGGCGAAGAACTAAAAAAAGTGCAGTTTACACCATTCGACGTCAAAATAAGTGGCATCGGCGCTTTCCCAAACTTGCATTATCCACGTGTATTATGGGCTGGAATAACGGAAGGCGTAACCCAACTAAAAGAAATTTTCAACCAAATCGAGCCGCGTCTACGCAGTTTGGGGTTTGCACCAGACCCGAAAGGGTTCAGTCCACACCTAACAATTGCAAGAGTCAAGTCTGGGAAAAACAAGGCTGAACTTGTCAACTGCATAAACCAGAACATGAACTACGAGTTTGGAATTGTAAGGGCTGCATGCTTAAGACTGAAAAGAAGCGACCTAACACCAAAAGGACCCGTGTATTCGACTATGAAGGAACATTGTCCACAAAAATAGACACGGGAAAAGGGCGAGTTTATGCAAGAAGAAATCGGAAAGATTTGCAAAGCTGTTTTGAGGCGAATCACGCCGACAAGGGAAGAACGCGAAAAAATTGAGGCTTTAGCAAAAAAGCTGGAAGAAAAGGTTGTTTCTGCATGTGAAACCTTCAATGTAAAAGCCAAGGTGCGCCTTGAAGGGTCTGTTGCAAAAGGCACCTGGCTCAGCGAAGAACCAGATATAGATATCTTCATGCGCGTCCCGTCATCTATCCCGAGAAAATCCTTGAGCGAAATATGTCTAAAAGTGGCTAGAAAAGCAACAGAAGGCGCGGAGCAAATTGAAAGATTCGCTGAACACCCGTATCTCGAGGCGATGGTTGAAGGCGTTAGGGTTAACATTGTCCCATGCTACGATGTGAAACGTGGTGAGTGGTTAAGCGCAACAGATAGAACGCCATACCATACTGACTATGTTAAAAAACATTTAGCCGTGAAAATGCGGGATGAAGTGCGCCTACTAAAGAGGTTTATGAAGGGAATAGGCGTATATGGAGCTGAAATAAAAATTGGCGGTTTTAGCGGTTACCTCTGCGAGCTTCTAATTTTACATCACAAAACCTTTCTGAATACTCTTAAAGCCTTCGCAGAAGCAAAACAAAGAATAATCATAGACATTGAGAACTACTATAAAGAAAGGCGAGAAGAACTTGCACTTTTGTTTCCTGAACCAATAGTACTAGTGGACCCGGTTGACAAGGGAAGAAACGTAGCCTCAGCGGTGCAGCCGCTAAGGCTCTACACTTTAATAGCAGCCTCGAGAAGCTTCCTAAAAAATCCAAACCTGAATTTCTTTTACCCGCCAGAAAAACCAGCTCTCACCCTAAAAGGGCTTAAGGAAGAATTCAAAAAACGTGGTTCAGCAACAGTTTTCATAACATTCAAGAAAGTTAACGCTGTTCCAGACGTTTTATGGGGGCAACTCTACAAATCCCAGCGCTCAATAGGCAAACTGCTACAGCTTAATGATTTCAAAGTTTTAAGGCAAGCATCATGGAGCGACGAGAAAACGCTCAACGCATTCATATTTGAACTTGAACAGCAAACGCTACCGCCAATAAAAAAACATCTGGGTCCACCACTTGAAAAAGTTGGGGAATGCGAAAAATTTCTTAAAAAGCACCTTGGAAAGCAGGGAACAGTGTGTGGGCCGTATATTGAAGATAGAAGATGGGTTGTGGAAATCCGGAGAAAACACACGGACGCCGTTTTGTTGCTCAAGGAAAAGCTGAAGGAAGGAGGCAGAAATGCGGGCATTGCGGAAAAAATATCGAAAAAAATTCGAGAAGAGCTCAAAATATTTGTCAACGACCAAATAGCCGATATATACGAGAAAAACGCGGATTTTGCAAAATTTCTAACAGAATTTCTGTCAGGCAAACCGCAGTGGCTAGAAACTGCTTAGACTAAGCGCAATCACCAAAACACCAATAAACCAGCAGTAAAATGCAAAAAGGTAAAATTTCCCCACAACTAAGATCTTCCAAAGTATCTTTAAGGCGAAATAGCCAACAACCATTGCTACGAATGCTCCTACAAAGATTTCTGTTAAACCTAAGCCAGCAGACGCTAAATAACCGTATTCCGTGTAACACGTGTAGCCTATGGCGCCAACAATTGCTGGAATTGAAAGCAGAAAAGAGAATTTGAAGGCTTTCTCACGTTTTAACCCCAAAAGGAGCGCCGCTACAATTGTCAGCCCGCTTCTTGAAAGCCCCGGGATTATGGCTATGCCCTCTGCCACGCCAACAACGATGGCTGTCAAAAAACCTACTTCGCCAGTTTTCTCCTTTCCACCTTTGAAATGTAGAGAAAAGCTCCGCATATAATAAAAGCCACTGCTATAAGTGTAAGATTCTGTGCCATCTTTTCGCTTACGCTTTCAAGAGAAAGTCCAACTGCGGCTGCTGGAACACTGCCAACAATTATCAGTGGTATCAGCTTTCCATTCTCTGTTTTGAAGTCCAACTTTACAAGTGCGGATAATATGTCTTTGATTTCCCCTCTAAAGAAGAGAATAACTACGATTAATGTTCCAATGTGAAGGGCAAAATCAAAAATCAACAAACCTTGAGGAGACGAAAACTGCAAAAAGTGCTCCGCAATTTTCAAGTGTCCGGTGCTTGAAATGGGTAACCATTCAGTAAAGCCTTGAATTATCCCAAGAATTATGGTTTTCATTAGCTGCTCCAGTTCTAACACGCGTCTTCGCCACTTTGCCTTTCACTATTCTAGGTTAGGTTTAAAAGGTTAACAGTCATAACTGTCAAATCTGCAGGTGTTAGGCATGAGTGACTATCCATTTGGAAACCTTGAAGATCGTGAGATGCTCTCGAAAATTTCTCGTAAGAAACTTTGGATCTGTTTTTCCTTCAGATCCGTAACTTATGGAGGGTTGACGGGCTGTACTTCTTGGGTATAGAGAAAAGGTTTGGAACCGATGCCTCCACGGAGGTTGACGCTCGCGCACGCTGAAGTTTGGCAGACCATGGCTCAGATTGAAGCAAAGAGTTTGCAGAGGAACTTTTAACGTTNGCGAAAGTCCAAGCATACCAGAAATCATGAATCTCCTACGATTGTCAAGCTGGGCTTTAGACCAGCCATTTAAGACAATTGAAATTGCCGGAAAGTGGCCGTCTTAAGCATTAACAGATGCAGAACTCAAGAGGCTCGTTTAAGCAAGGGCCTCTGCGAGTTTCCATGCAAGAAAGTTGTTTCGGCTATCTTAAAAGTTTGCAGAGACATTAAACTCCAATGTTGAGTAAACTGCCTCGTTTGTCCACCAAATCATCCAAAGGACTTATGGTGCAAATGGAGTTTAAGCTGTGATATTAGAAGTTGTTGCGCCGCTTCTGGTGACATAGACTATCCATGTTTTGCTTCATTCATAATTACCACCAAGAAGGCGGCACAATTACTATTAGCATTTACACTGTTGAAAAATGTGGGGTGAAAAGCCTTAACGAAGTGTTAGCGTAACCTAATATCTTCGCCTTTGGTTTCTTCTCTTCGACCAACACTCTCGGCAGTAAACTGGTCTGCTTGGGTCAGGCTTGAATGGAACTTCGCATTCCTGTCCACAATCAGAGCAAACTGCCTTATACATCTGCTTATCTGACATTTACTCTTTCAACTCCTATACTTTTATTGTGCAAAAACAGCTTACGCAAGCTTTTGCACGATGTACATTATCCATCACATAGATGCTTATAAAACTTGCCTTTAAGAAGCCCCTAAATAGTTGTGCAAACGCGTTAATATGTGGGGGTTTAAAGTTGAAGTTGTTGCTTGACGAGATGTACGCGGGCTTAAAGGAGTATTTTGAAACTTTGGGATACAAAGTCCTAACAGTTCAGGAAGTTGGATTACAAGGCGCAAGAGATAAAGACATAGTGGAGTACGCTAAGAAAAACAACCTGATATTAATAACACAAGATCAGAAACCAGCAGATTTGGCGGAACTTACAGGCGTTAACTACGTGTTGATTTCCAGTGCTATGATTGCTAAAATAGCTGATGAGAAGATAAAAGAAAAATACCCTGACGTAAAACTTTGATGTTGCGAACATGCATGTCAACAATTGAAGTTAAAGTCGTAAGGTCAGAACGGAAAATGTGCTTTTGGACATAAAGTGGACGACAAAATGGTTTTTGATGGCAAATCTGTGAAGGGTGGCATATGCTATAGCGCCTTGGTTCTGTTACTAAAAGT
>JGI24721J44947_10007571_pt1 | contig 14367 bp, 15 predicted proteins | sample YelNatPaOPGAMG01_FD_44947 | JGI IMG/M metagenome (IMG submission 44947)
CGTTGGCCGATGTCACTGCGGGGCTTATCGAGAGCGACCATGTAAACCTCTGGTATTGCTCCGATATTTCTGACGAAGCGAAGGACATTTTCAAGAAGCTCAATATTGCCTTGCCGAAAAAAGTTCTTTCTGCGGTTGAGAGGAAAGCTGCCGCGGTATAACAGATTTTAAAGCTAATTGTTGCTATTTATTTTCAAGATAGTGTATTAGCTGCATTTCCTATACCGCGCACTGTACAATGCCAGTTTAAGCAAATGTTCGATCGACGCCTTCGGTGCCNAAATAGTATATACAATGTATACTNGACATATGGATATACAAAGTGTATACTATTGGTGTGGAGGGTTCTTATGAAAACAGTTGTTCAAAAATGGGGTAATAGCCTCGGTATACGCATTCCTTCGCTCTATGTGAAAGAATTTGGTCTTAAGAGTGGAAGTTCAGTAGAAATACTGGAAGATGGTGGAAAACTAGTTATTCTTCCTAAGAAAACGACGCTTGAATCACTCCTTTCTCAAGTAAATGAAGAAAATATGCATGCCTATGTAGATACTGGATCTTCAGTAGGAAAAGAAGAATGGTAAATAAAATCTATATACCAGAGAGAGGAGACATTGTTTGGCTGGACTTCAATCCACAATTGGGCCATGAACAAAGGGGACGAAGGCCAGCCCTGACAGTATCATTTAAAGCCTATAATGAGAAAATTGGATTAGCATTATTTTGTCCAATCACTAGTAAGGTAAAGGGATATCCATTTGAAGTTGAGCTTGAACTTAAAAAGATAAGAGGCTCTGTAGTAAGTGATCAGATAAAGAGTCTAGATTGGAGAGAAAGAAATATTGAATTTATAGAAAAAATTGGAGACAAAAAAATGGAAGAAGTAATAGAAAAAATAGAATTAATAATAAGGTAAGAAGCAGAGCCTGTAAAAATCTTTGCGTAAACAGTGTTACAGTCGGTAGTAAACTTCCGGTTTCAGTCGGGGAGAATGTTCCGGTTTCTTGTCCATAGCCTGGCGTTGCTGGGCAATAAAACAGGAGCTCAGCCTCCGGTACAATTAATTGCCACCTGAATCCGTATAAATCCATCCACATGAACAGTGACCAAAGAAAAAAAGCATAAAAACAGCACCCAGTAGATGTCAGGGAATCTTTCAAGCGGGGGCTACTTCCGGAATTCAGATGGAAGACAGTATAAAAAATGCGAATATCCCTTTTCGTGGTTTTTTAGCGCATAGGTATCCTATCCTGTAAACAGCATGCTATGCAAAAAAATTATAGATTACAGCAGACGCTATAGACTTGCCGGAAACAAGCAAGCCAGGGATCTTGTTCCCACAATCGAATACAGGTCCGTCTGGCATGGGGGTGAGACGAGCGGATTGCAAAAGCCGTATGGTGGAAGTTTCTATTGCTGCATCTACCACTGCTTGCTCAGGAATCATGTGTTCCAGATATAACCTGGTTGTTTCCTTGGCTGGAACATAGGTTAAATCCAGACTTTCCTTGAAAAAACTATCTTCCCAGACTATATCCATTTCTTCAAAATGGGTTCTGCCCTGGGTAAAAAGCCCGATGATTGATTTCAGGACATGAGGATGACGGGGAGTACTTTGTTCAGAATTCTTACAAAAGCCAATTTTCTCGAGTATTTTCCCGACGAATGCCATTTCTCCTATGCTGTTTATCTTTTCATTATACACCATGAGGATGGCTTTGGTTACTTTATTTTTTATACGGAATCATGTTGATTATAAAGCGAGAATGATAATTTGAAAATACTATTTTTGGCTCTTGCGCCTTTTTTATGGGTTAGTAAGTTCATCACAGACAAATCACCGCAAGATTGGTTTTCCATTTTCTCCAACCAGATTGTTGGCGGCGATATCATGGATCAGCTTGTGTTTGGAATGTCAAGATCGATTTCAATAGGTGGAAGCTTCTCTATTTGTCACCTTACCCATAGGATTTACTGAAGAGCCTTTTTTGCAAAAGATACGCGATTTGTCCTCCCGCCATCGTCATCTCGAGTACATCACCGGCACCAAGCGCAACCAGATCCGCGCGCTTTCCAAGTTCGATCGAGCCAGTATCGCNATCTATACCCAGCATGTGCGCTGGATTTTCGGAAACAAGCCGTGAGAGCTCTTCGATCCCACGGCCGGAGAAGACCTGAAGATTTCTGAGCGCACCGATCATTGTCAGTGTGCTGCCCGCGCGCATTCCGTTCGAGGCGAGCTTCGCATCGCCACCTTCGACGATGACTTCGGTACCGCCGATCGAATAGCGGCCGTCGGAGAGCCCGGTGGCCATGATGCTATCGGTGACGGCAATCATATGATCCAAACCCTTCGCCTTTATGAGGAAGCGCACGATGGCCGGGTGGAGATGGATGCCATCGCAGATCATCTCGGCGTAGATGTCCGATTCGAGCACCGCGGTCAAGATAGCAGGGTCGTGCATGTGCATGAGTTTCATCGCGTTCATAATGTGGGTCGCAGAATTGGCTCCTGCATGGATGGCAGCCATAGCGACCTCATAACTCGCCCCGCTGTGGCCGATCGAAACGCGCACGCCACGCGCTGCGAGAGCGCGTGTAAAGGGAATCGCTCCTTCGAGCTCAGGCGAAAGTGTCACAATACGGATCATGCCGCCTGCAGCGCACTGAAGCTCGTCGAAAAGACCAAGATCGCAGGGTCTGAGCAGATAGGCAGGGTGGGCGCCCCTGTGCGATTCGGCGAGAAAAGGCCCTTCGAGGTGGATGCCGAGGATACGCGGGCAGGGGACGCTCGCACTGTGTGCCATGTTTTGCGCATGAGCGNCCTGCGCGATGCGCTCGAGCTGGCGAGCTATGGCATCAGGCTCGTCGGTCATCACAGTTGGAAGGAACGCAGTGACACCCTGTGAGGCGAAAAAAGCCATGACCTTCTGCAGATCGTTGCCATCCGCCTGGTTGAAGTCGACACCGAAGCCGCCGTGCGTGTGAATATCGATGAAACCAGGTATAACGCGTGCGCCGTTAAGGTCGATTTCGTGCGCTGCGCCAACAAAGGTAGCAGCGCTTCGCTCGGCAGCGCGAGGCGTTGCATGGACAATATCTGTTGCTACCGCATTGCCCGNATGCCAATCCCTTCGTAGCGATACTTCGCCATTCTCGCGCGGGAATATCCCTTCAATGCGCCCATCCTCGATTCGCAGATCCGCGGCCACAAACTCCCGGCCGATCAGAACNTGGCCATTTTTCAGCAGCAGTTGCTTATTCATGCATGAGAGCCTTGCAGCTTTCGCGCTCGATCAGCGTGAAGGGAAGATTGACCTTGATCGCGTAATCGCGTCCGGTCTCGAGCCTGTCGAGCATTATCTTAACCGCTACTCGCCCCAGCTCTTTGGTCGGAACCGAAATCGTGGTTAACGCGGGTCTTGTGTAAGCAGCCATCTCGATATTGTCAAAACCGATTATGGAAATTTCGTTTGGTACGATAATGCCATGCTCTTCAAGTGCCTTCATGACGCCCAGAGCAACTGTATCGTTCCCACAGAAGATAGCGGTGGGCAAGGTATTGCGCTTGATCAGCGTGATCATACTGTCGTAGCCGTCCGCCGAGGTCAGGTGGGTGTCGATTATGTAATCTTCATTGGGCTTGATTCCCGCCTTTGCCAGCGCATCAAGGTATCCTTGAAAGCGGTGCTCGTTAAAGACCTGGTATCTCTGCTGGGTAGACCCAATGTAGCCAATTTTTCGGTGTCTAAGTTCAATGAGGTACTGCACCGCGCGTAATGCCCCAGCATAGCCATCGCACAGCACTTCGTCAAAGTCACTGCCGATGCTGTTCACACCCGCATAGACGAGGTTGGGAATTCTGTTCTTCAGCATAGTGATATTTTCTAGACTGGTCCTACCCAGCATGATGGCGCAGTCGAGGTGNCTCGATTCGAGGAAGAGCGAAAATCCCCTGTCGATGATGTTCATAACCAAAAGTTTGTACGCGAGGTGTCCACCCGTCTGTGCGAGTGTATTCTGAATGCCCGCGAGGAGAGAAGAAAAGAATGGTGATACAAAAGTTTCGTGATCCGAGGTAAGAATACAGCCAATGGAGTAGACTTTTCGATCGGCTGGATCGGCGAGGGCCAGCAGCTTGGCGGGTGCCTCCGACATGTAGCCCAGCTCCTTAGCCGCATGAATTACTCTCTGGCTTGTGGCATCGCTCAGCCTGCGGTTTGGAATGCTGTTGAGGATTCTAGATACCGTTGAAATCGAAACGCCAGCCGCTTTGGCAATGTCCTTAAGCTTGACGGGCATACATGCGTTCTCCTTTCATTGTTCGCCCATGGGGCTGATGAATGCCGGCAGTGGACCTCCGATGAGGGGCTGGCACCACTTGAGATATGATGCGTCGATCCCATTCCGCGCGCTGTTGAGATACTCCATAGGGAGTGTACGCTCGTTGAGCATTGTCTCTGCTATGGGAACGAGGGTTGTCTCCACGCGGTATGGCGCTGACGAGAGCCGCTTAAAACCTACCATCACCGCGCTATGGCCCGAGATAGCGGCGCGTACCGCTTCGGCTCCGGCGAGAATGGCTTCATCTCTGTCTACGGAAGATTGATGCGCGATCGAACAGCGCCCAAGAATACCAGGCTTCTCGCTGCGAGCCTTGATACCCAGCCGCCGTATAACGAGGGAGCAAAGGTACGCGGACACATCGCCGTAGTACACCGATCGCCCCACCTGAAACACGGGTGGAACGATAGGTGTCCCCTCCGCATTCTTAAGCCCTTCGCTCGCGACAACCACGACGCCGCCCACGCGGTCGTAGAGGGTCTTCACCTCTTCAAGGAAACGCTCCTCGTCGAAGGGTACTTCCGGCACGTAGATGAGGTGGGGGCCGAGGGATGACCGCGGCGTGGTGTTGATCGATGTGGGCAATTCGCCAGCCAAAGCGCTTGCGGCGGTAAGCCATCCGGCGTTTCTGCCCATGCTTTCGATGATGCAGACGTGAATGGGAAGCGCGGCAACATCGCGCGCGAGTTCTGCTACGGACGCAGCGAGATAGCGCGCAGCGCTCCCGAAACCCGGAGCGTGNTCAGTGCCCTCGAGGTCGTTGTCGATGGTCTTGGGAATACCCACGATGCGCAGACCCGCCGCGCGCGGAGTACGCGCTGCCGCGCGGGCGAGTTTTCCGCAGGTATCCATCGTCCCGTTGCCGCCGTTCATGAGAAGGTAGCAGATACCCTGGTCGGCGAGCGCGTCCACGAGACGAGGATAATCGTCTTCCTCGATAGGGAAGCGTGAGGTTCCAATGAACGAGGCAGGGGTGCGGGGCAGAAGCTCGAGTTCTTCATCGCCCAGGGCGGAGAGGTCAATATAGTCGCCTGAAAAGATCGCTCGCACGCCATGATGAGCGCCGAGCACGCGATCCACTTCGCCGGATTCGCGCGCGGCACGGATCGCGCCGTAGAGGGAGGCATTCATCACTGCAGTCGGGGCGCCACCGTGCACGATCAACATAGTGCCACTCACAGGCACTCCTTTGGCAGCTGGCCTACCGCTCCACCATCGCGGTCCGGAGTCGGCCGCGCCTCACGCAGCATCGCCTGCATCACTCGTTTGTAACTCTCGACGCCGTCCTGCGTGAAGGGATTCACACCGAGGATGCACGCCGAGACGTAGCAGGAGAACATGAAGAAGTAGAAGAGCTCGCCCAGTTCGAATTCACTGATTTCGGGCAGCGCGATCTCCTGACAGGGTACCCCACCTTCATAGTGCGCGCGGATCGCCGCTTCGTACACTGCGCGATTCAGATCATCGAAGGCTTTGCCGTCGAGGTAATCGAAGCGATCCTCCACGTCGGGCGACGGCTCGATGCGGAGATTCGGGGTGGGGTGGAAGGCCCTGAGGTAGGTCTCCGCAATGCAGCGCCGTCCCTCCTGGACATATTGCCCTACCGCATGCAAGTCTTCGGAATAGCAGAAGTATGTTGGAAAGATGGCTTGTTGTGTTTTGCCTTCAGTTTCTGCAAAAAGCTGAGTCCACCAGCGCGCAAGCGGCAGGAAGTCAGGCTCGAAAAAGACGAGGCTCTCGATGCAGAAACCCCGCTCAAAGAGGAGATTGCGGTTCACCGCGTAGTGGACTGCGGGATTCATCTCCAGAGGCATTGAGCGCAACGCACGCTCCGCGTCCTCGGCGCCCGCGACCAGCGCTTCGATGTCGATACCGGCGACGGCCATGGGGAAGAGCCCGACATTCGACAGCACCGAAAATCTTCCGCCGATATTCTCGGGAAATTCGAGAAAGCGCCAGCCATGTTCGCGCGCGAGCTCAAAAAGCTGACCATCGCCGTGGCTCCCCGTCGCGATGATGCGTTCGGCGTAGTCTGCGCCGTACTTGTCCAGGAGCGCCTGGCGAAGCACGCGGAACGCGATGCCCGGTTCGAGCGTCCGGAAATCTTTTGCGATAACATTGAGTACGACCGATTCGCGCTCGACGATGTCGAGAACGTCGCGCAGCGAGGAGCCTGAGAGGCTGTCGCCCGCCCACACGATATGCGTTGGCGATTTGAGCGTTTTGCGGAGTGCATGTATTGAGGCCATCGCTCCTCGGTTCGAGCCGCCAATGCCGATCACGATCATTGCGCTCGCGCGCTGCCACACGCGCGCCGCCTCGCCGCGTACCACAGCGAGGGCCCGCGCGGATGCCGCCTCCCGCACGGAGAACCAGCCAAGCCCTCGATCGTTCCAGATCTCTCCGCGCCGGGCGCTCTCCAGAATGGAGCGGCGCGCGCCGATCCCTCGCAGCGTCGCTTCGCGGTCGATACCTGCATATTTTGGATCGAATGCAATGTTCATCGTATGATTCCAATGTATGAGGCACTGCAAGGCCGCCTCGCACTGCGCTCGCGCGTCATAAGGGGCCTTGCGCACCGAACGTGAGCTATTTCAGAATCTTGAGGCCTTCGAGCAGATATTTGTCGGCAAAGGCCTTTTCAAAGGGCTTTACCGGGTTGCCCTGCGGCACGTTAGCGACCTTGCTGTCATAGAGTGCCTTCATGTACTTATAGCCTAAAGACTCCTTCGTTGAGAACCATGCCTCATATTCAGTCTTGGTTGGTGCGACGAGGTTGATAGGGTCAAAGGTTCCGACCGGTTTCTGGCAGAGGCGCTCGCCAGCACGCATGGTCTCGTCAAGATTGTCTGCTCTCCAAAACGCCGCTTCCAGCAGCGCATTGATGAAATTCTGGGCAACCTGGGGATTTTCTGCCAGCCACTTGTCGCTCGCGACCCACGTGGACGGGAAGGACTTCTCGGGCGGAAAGTGGCTCACGGTTGTAGCGATCTTTTCTACGTTCTTGTTCGTTTTGAGGATCGTGCTGGTCGCCGGGGAGAAGCCCGCGACGATGTTCATGCCGCCACTCGCAGTCGCCATGCCCGCGGGTAGATTCGCATTGAGGGTGTTGACGACAGTAACCTTATTCGCGGGATTGTTGTTGGGAGCGGTATAGCCGGCGAGGTAGGACGAAGTCTCACAGGAAATCCAGAGCTTTTCGGCAGTAGGTTTGTCTGCGTTGATGAGGTCAATGAGGTTCTTGAACCAGCCGCCGGGGGTGGTCCCGACCTCGATGTAGACGGTCTGGCCTTTGAGACCTGTGTAGAGCTCGTCGAAGTCGTATCTTCCATTCTTGTTGGAATCCACAAAAATGCCTTTCTTCGCGAGCAGCATCTCGGAGTTGCTGAGGTTGTCCATAAAGACAAAGGACAGCTGGTTGCCCGCTCCGTCGATGGGGTTCCAGGCTACGCCTGCCCCGATGTAGCCGATGTCAAGGGTCCTGCGATCTGCGCGCATGGCGGTCATCTCAGAGGGACCACTCTCAACGATGGTGAATATGGGGTTGATGCCCCACTTCTTGAAGAATCCCTTTTCCTGGGCGACCGCGGCGAGCGGCGCTCCGCCTTCGTTCGCGTGCACTGCGACGCGGACATTGACGAGGTCGGCGGCCATCGCCGTAAATGTAGCGAGGACAAGCAAAACCGCGACAATCAATCGTTTCATGATTTTCTCCTCCTTTAGCGGAATTCGCATATCTCGATCAGGCGCATGCCTGACAGTTCACACAATTCACATCGCGCGCCTTCACCGCCGCGCTCCTTTATTTTCTCACTTCGAGGAACATTTTGTAGACCGTGTCCCAAATGTAATTGCGGTACTTGATGAACTCGGGGTCCATTTTTGTCGCCTGGTTGCGTGGGTAGGGCAAGCTGATATCGACAATTTCCTTGATGCGCCCTGGCCTTGCGCTCAAAATTACAACCCGCGTGGCGAGGAGGACCGCTTCGTCGACATCGTGGGTGATGAAGAGCACGGTTTTCTTCTCCTCCTGCCAGGTGTGGAGGAGGTCTTCCTGCAGCTGGGCTCTTGTCTGCGCGTCGAGGGCACCGAAAGGCTCGTCCATGAGAAGCACTTCGGGGCTTTGGGCATAAGCGCGAGCGATAGCCACGCGTTGCTTCATGCCGCCCGAGAGCGCTTTAGGAAAGCTGTTCTCGAATCCCGTCAGGTTGACCATCTTTATATAGTAGTCAGCGATCTCTCGTTTCTCTTTTTCGTCGTAGCGGATTTTTCCGTTGGGCGCGCGGAGGAATTTCATCCCGTACTCGATGTTCTTGCGTACGGTCATCCAGGGAAAGAGCGCGTACTGCTGAAATATGACGCCACGTTCAGGTCCCGGTCCGATGATGTTCTCGCCGTGCATTGTCACTTTGCCGCTGTCGAAAGGTTCGAGGCCTGCCACTATGTTAAGAAGTGTAGTCTTGCCGCAGCCCGAGGGACCTACGAGGCAGACAAATTCATTTTTGCTGACCTCAAGCGAGACTCCGCTGAGCGCTTTGACGTTCTGGCCGTTGGGGACCTTGTATTCCTTGAAGACATTTTCGATCTTGATGATGCTGTCGGTCACGTACTTCTCCTATTTCCAGCGGGTGAGCCGCTTCTCGATGAGCAGCAGGATCTTATCGAGCAGAAAACCGATGATGCCGATCGTGATGATACCGAGGAGCACGATGGAGGTGTCCATGAACTGCTGAGCGCCCTGGATGCGCGCACCCAGGCCAAAGGTCGTACCGGTAAGTTCAGCAGCGATGAGGGTGGTAAGCGAGGCAGCCATGCCGAGCCGTGCACCGACGAGAATGAAGGGAAAGGACGCGGGGATCATGATGTCCCAGAAGATGTCGCGGTCGGAAGCGCCCATGGTGTAGGCAGCCTTGATCAGTGTTTTGTCCACTTCTTTGATGCCCTGGTAGATCGTAACCACCATCACGAGGAAAGCCGCTACAAAGATAATCGTGTATTTCGGCGGTTCGCCGAGTCCCATCGCGAGGATGACGAGGGGAATGAGGGCGATGGGTGGTATCGTGCGGAAAAACTGTATCCACGGTTCGACGATGCTGCGTACTCTGGGGTACCAGCCCATGAGGAATGCCACGGGGATCGAGGCGATAAAGGCCAGCCCAAAGCCGATCAGGATGCGCTGGAGTGAGATCGAGATATCCTTGAAATAACGTCCGTTGGCGGCGGATTCGGAAATGAGGGCGGCATAGACCTGTTTGGGGCTCGCGAGGAAGGTGTTAATGCTCGGTATGAGGGTGATGAAGTACCATAGCAGAAAGCCGATAAGCACAGAGCCGATGTTGAGGGAAAGGCGCATTTTCCTGCTAGCATCGCTGAAATCCTTCAGTTTCCGGCGATGATTCTTTGTCTGAGGATGGTCCTCCGTTAAAAACTCGAGCCGCTGATGGGGCGCCGCCATAGTCTCTCCTGAATACGCAAATTATTGCAATGAATTTTCAAAATTTGCGCTAGTTTTTAAATTATCACTCATAAATTCCTGTTTGTAAAGCAAAATTTTTTATAATTCTTGTTGATTTTCCCTGTACAACGAAAAAAAACTGGCTTAAACTAGGCATATGTGCAAATTTTTTGAAAATATTTGCATGCCTATTTTGTACTCACGGTATGAGGGACGAGTGTGAACTACATTTTTCTGAACCTAAAACGCTTCGATATCGAACTCCAATACGGCGGTGTCAACAGAATTGCGCCTGCTCATGCGTGGGGCAAGGCAGTTGCCTCGGCGCTTCGCGCTGGACTGGCAGAGCGCCCTGCGCTGGCAGAGCGACTCCGCGTGGCGGCCTTTCTGCCCGAAGCGCACATTCCCAGTGCGATTACTGCAATCCCCGCCGATAGTCCGCTTGAAATTGGCTGCCAGAGCGTGCACTTCGAAGATGTCGGTCCCGGAGGGAACTTTGGCGCTTTCACCACGTTGCGCACGGCAAGTTCAATGCGTCAGCTGGGCTGTAGCTGGACTATCATCGGCCACAGCGAAGAGCGCAAGAATCTCGCAACCATTATGGCGCTGGCAGGAGCAAAGCCTGATGCAACATCGCGAGCAATCTCCAAATTGCTTGGCATGCAAGTGCATGCAGCCCAGAAAGCAGGCCTGCGCGTTCTCTTTTGTGTTGGTGAGACAGCTGAAGAGGTTTCAAAGCGTCGAGAAGTTCTTGCTCAGCAGATCGAAGATGGACTCGAGGCTGCCGACATGGCAAATGTCGTACTAGCCTATGAACCTGTGTGGGCGATAGGGCCTGGGAAGACAGCTCCCTCGACGCAGGAAATCGCCGATATCGCAATAGGGATCAAGCATATCGCAGGCTGTCCTCTCGTTTACGGAGGAGGGCTGAAAAGGGAAAACGCGGCATCGATAGGGGCCATCGATGCTCTCGACGGTGGCCTCGTCGCTCTGACACGATTTTCGGGCGACATCGGCTTTTACCCCGAAGAATTCTTTGAAATTGTCGATCGGTATACAGAGGGCGCGGGTATCGAGGTGGCGTACGCCGCTCTTGGAGAGGAGAGAAAAACATGAAGCTTTCGTTTGAATATGGGCAGGGTATGATGGAGGCGAATCTTCCTGACTCCACTGATATCTTCATCCCTGGTGAGACCGTTGCCGATCCTCCCGTGCTCAAAGATATTGTCGGCGCCACGCGCCAATCAATCCTCAATCCGATCGGTGTTGAACCTATCAGCCGCCAGGTCCACCGGGGCAGCAAGGTCGCCATCATTTTTCCGGACAGAGTCAAGGGCGGCACACAGCCCGATTCTCACCGCAAGGTTTCGATTCCCATCATCATCGAGGAGTGCCTCGCCGCGGGCGTCGAAGAAAAGGATATCACGCTTATCTGCTCCAACGGTCTCCACAGGAAGAACACCAAGGAAGAAATCCGCAGCCTTCTTGGCGACACGATATTCGATCGCTTTTGGCCGACAGGCCAGATTGTCAACCATGACAGTGAAGACTGGTCGAATCTTGTCGATCTCGGTTACGAGGAGACATACCACGCGCGCGTGATCATGAACCGGCAAGTCTTCGAGGCGGACCTGGCTGTTCTCATTGGACACACGCTTGGCAATCCCTATGGCGGTTACTCAGGCGGCTACAAGCATTGCGCGACGGGCATCACGCACTGGCAGAGCATCGGTTCCCACCACACGCCCGCAGTCATGCACCGCGCCGACTTCGTACCGGTCAGTACCAACAGCTTGATGCGCAGCAAGTTCGATGCCATCGGCCAGCACATGGAAGCGCGGATGGGCAAGAAGTTCTTTTGCTGCGATGCTGTGCTCGATACTTACCAGCGCCAGATCGCCGTTTTTACCGGTGCGGCTGACCAGATCCAGCCGCTCTCGTGGCAGGTTGCCGACAGGCGCACCTATGTGCACTGGGCCAAAAAGAAATATGACGTAATGGTCTTTGGCATGCCCCAGGCCTTCCACTACGGCAACGGCATGGGCACCAATCCCATTCTCATCATGCAGGCGATCTCGGCTCAGATCATCCGCCACAAGCGCGTGCTCTCTGATAATCCGGTGGTGATCTGCTCGTCATTGTGCAACGGTTATTTTCACGACGAGGAGTTTCCTGCCTACCGCGAGGTCTTTGGCCTCTTCCAGAAAGACTATTCAAATATTCTGCCCGACATCGAAAAACACGCCGAGCTGCTCTCGCGCAAGCAGGAGTATATCGACAAGTATCGCTTTGACTACGGATATCACCCCTTNCACGCCTTCTCGATGATCTCCTGCGCTCACATCGCGGAGCAGCACTGCGCAGCGATCTACATCGTAGGTGCTCAGGAGCCCGGATACGCCCGCGCCATGGGCATGAAAACGCGCGCTACCTTCGAAGAGGCGCTCGCGGACGCACACAAGTATGTGGGCAATAGCCCGAATATCCTGGCTCTGCCCAAGGCTTTCAAAACTGCCTCAGTCCACTTATGCATGGCCGATGGCTACGATCAAGAGGCAGCGCAGACGGCGGCCTGGCGCTAAGCGCATCTGCTACGCGAACTTGGAGCTCCTAATGGACTACTATCGGATTTCCAGACAAGAGCTCGGCGTGGGTGCGAAGATTCCCATCTTCGTGCTCGAATCGGCCGAGGAAGTGTTCCACGCTGCCGCTCTCGACATGGTCAATACGATCGAAGTACACAACGCGCAGGGCAAACGCACGGTCATAATCTGCCCAGTGGGGCCAGTCGGCCAGTACCCGATATTTGTGCGCGAGGTGAACGAGAGGAAGCTAAGCCTGAAGCGGGTCTGGTTCATCAACATGGACGAATACCTTGCCGATTCCTCGACATGGATCGACATCAGCCATATCCTCAGCTTCCGGGGCTTCATGCAGCGCACAGTGTACGATCGCATCGATGCGGATCTCCTGATGCCCGAGGCCCAGCGCGTTTTCCCCGACCCACGGGACCCCGGCGCGATCGGGCGCCTCATTGATGAGCTCGGCGGCGTCGATGTGTGTTACGGAGGCATCGGCATCACAGGGCATATCGCCTTCAACGAGCCCGAAGACGTTTCTGCCGCGGAATTCGCGGAGCGCCGTACCAGGGTGCTGCGGATTGCGCCGGAAACGAGAGCCATCAATGCGGTGGGAGAGCTCGGCGGCGCGATCGAGGTTATGCCGGAATGGTGCATCACCGTGGGAATGAAGGAGATTCTCTCCGCAAGGAAAATCCGCCTCTACTGCTTCCGAGACTGGCATCGCGCGGTAGTGCGACGTGCAGCCTATGGCGGGAAAAGCGCGCGCTTCCCAGCTACCCTCCTCCAGGGTCACCCCGACGCACGCATCACCGTAACAGCGAACGTCGCCGAGCCCGCATTTTAGTGATCCGACTTCAGCCCCGCGCCGTACATGGGAATCAGGCTGTCGCACGTTTGCCCGTGCTGCTCGCAATAGCTCAAGTAGGCTGCGTAGGTCGCGGCGCTCGTGTGCTAACAGTAGATGCTTTTCACTGCAAGGTAACTGCAAATTTTACACCGTTGGGCAAAAATTAGTATAACTCTGGCGTAAGCATATACAGCATCAGCGCACGCTTGTCTTCAAGGCTTTTTGCTTTCAGAAGCTTATCAAAAAGATGGCAAAAATAGTGGTACGGCTCATGTCCATTGCCCTTGGCAGTTTCTATGAGACTGTAGATCCCCGCAGAAGCATGTGCACCCAGGGGGTGTGTTTGAGAAAAGTCAATTCCTTCGCCCGAGAACAAAGGGCTGGATCGCATCTTTGATAAAATTGTTGTCCGGCGTCAAAAGCTCATGCAAAAGATATTTTTTCAATCCTCTCCCATTGCCAAAGCGCATAGGAGAGCGCCTTGCTAAATGCAAGACTTGGAGAACTTGGACCCTGAATGTGCATAGGCCAGGTATCAAGGTCGATTACCTGCAAAACTCCACCAAACAAGCGCAGGTGAAAGAATACGAAAAACAAATCGACCAAATGGTCTATGATCTCTACGGCCTGACCAAAGAAGAGATCAAGATCATTGAAGAGGAAACATAATAGGTCGTTAATCAATATTCTAAAGAATATTGAAGCATTTTTATTAATTACTTATAATTTTCGTCTCTTCATTCAGATCCAAAGCCAAAACATTGAAACCGCCCTTGGGATTTTGGTTACTTTACCGCAATAGGGAAATCCGGCACTGTCTGTGGCTTTACGGTCACCGGGGTTTGCTTGCCATTCGTGAGTTCCTTGACCTTCTCTGCGATGAAAGCATCCAGCATGTTGACGGTAATCTTGCCCTTGCCAAGGAAGTCTGCCCCGCCTTCCAGCCCTTCCAGCAGAGCCTTGGTGAATGCACCATTCCCCCATTGTGGCTCTTCAAGGGAATACTGCTTTCCGGTAGATGATGCAAACACGACCACTCCATTTTCAGCACTCGACAGCTCATTGATCACTCCCGTGATGTCCGTGATTGCCCGCTTGCCTCCAAAGGCATTCCCCGAGTGGCAGGTATCGACAAACAT
>JGI24721J44947_10007573_pt1 | contig 14361 bp, 12 predicted proteins | sample YelNatPaOPGAMG01_FD_44947 | JGI IMG/M metagenome (IMG submission 44947)
ATAAAAAACTCGCTGTAATAAACAATCGGGTCGTTCAGGAAGGTGAAACAATAGCCGGTTACAAGGTTGAATCAATTGAACGCGATTATGTAATCCTGAGCGGCTTCGGGGTCAAACGGCGGGTGAATTTCGGAGCGACTGAAAAACCAAAAGATACTCAAAAACCAAAAAAACAATAGACTTTAATATGAAACCGGATTTAAAAAGAAATAAAATAAAAAACCAAACAGATATGAAAGGTAACTTATCTAAACCTTTATTTATAATAATATTGACACTTGGTCTGACGTTTACCATTGCTGCCCAAAACATAAGGCAGACCAATGAAGTTGTTACGGCTAAACCCGTTATTACGTCAACTAATAGTGAACCATTATATTCTTTCCGAGCTGAGAATCTTGAAATTAAACAAGCGCTTGCTATGTTCGCACGGACTTATGACCTCAACATCATTCCTGACCTCGACATCACAGGCGAAGTAACTGTTGATATCAGAAATCTGCCTCTCGACAAGGCTATGGCGGCTATCCTCGATGCCTACGGATACTCATGGAAAATTGACGGCAACTTTATCAGAGTTAAAAGCACAGAAACAAAAACGTTCACAATTGATTACCTCCGGCTTGTACGGAACGGGATGGGCATCAATATGGTAACCCTCTCAAGCAGTGGTTCAGGGACATCCGGTGGTGGCGGATTTGGCGGCGGAGGCGGCGGCTTTGGCGGAGGCGGCTTTGGCGGCGGTGGTTTCGGAGGCGGCGGCTTTGGCGGAGGCGGCTTTGGCGGTGGTGGTTTCGGAGGTGGTGGAACAGGTGGCGGAACAGGCGGAGGCGGTTCTGCTGTCGCTCTTTACCAACAAGATCAAATCGACTTCTGGAAAGAACTCGAAGATCAACTTAAACAAATGCTTAGCGAAAAGGGGAAAATTGCTATAAACAAAACAGCGGGAATTATTCAGGTTACAGACAAGGCGCCTAATGTCAGAAATATCGAATCATTTATTTCTAATCTGACTGAAGTTATACACAGACAGGTGGAAATTGAAGCAAAAATATGTGAGGTAATTCTTAATGACCAGAGCCAGCTCGGGATTAACTGGTCAAATGTCATAAGAAGAGCAAGTCGTCAGTTTGATATNTCAGGCGCCACAAAAGTTACTTCTCCAATCGGGGGTGATCAGCCCAAAAATAGTGCAATTACGGGTATTTTCACTTCATCGGAAAAGTCGCTCGATGCAATGGTGATTATTGATGCGCTTAAGGAAGAAGGCGATATTAAAATTGTTTCACAGCCGAAAGTCAGGACTTTGAATAACCAGCCTGCGTTGATAAAAGTTGGCACAGATACACCATTTTTCTTCCGTACGACATCTTATGTTCCGGGAGGCACAGGGACAACAATCACAATTCAGGAAGAATATCCGACGCTTATCACAGTCGGCACCATTCTTTCAATTACTCCGCAAATTTCAACGAACGGCTGGATAATTATGGATATATCCCCTGTGCTGAGTTCACTCGCCGACAGCCGCGAAAGCCCGCAAAAAACTATAACTGCACCGGTTCTCGATATAAAACAATCCTCCTCTCTTGTCAGGGTAAGGGATGGTTCTACCGTAATCCTTGGCGGTTTAATTAACGATTCAACTGCAAAAACTGTCAGAAAAATTCCATTACTTGGCGATATTCCTGTTTTGGGGCTGCCTTTCCGCGGAACGTTCCAGAGCAAATCAAAACGCGAACTTGTAATTTTTGTAACTCCAAGAATCGTTGAAGTGCAATAGCCGCAAAATTATCCACATTAATTTTTTCTGGAAAAGTTTATAGTTTTGATTAAATTGATTTCAGGCTGTCGGGGTGCCCCTATAGCTCAAATGGATAGAGCAGCGGTTTCCTAAACCGCGGATCCCTGTTCGATTCAGGGTAGGGGTACCATTTTTATTTTAAAATAATTCCAATTTATGCATCGCCAATGGTAAATCTTATCCGGTTTTCACAGTTATCATAAGAGACAAGTCTGTATCTCTTTTTGTGTTCTTTTAGATATAAAACCTTATCAACTGCTTCTTTAAGATTATTAACAAGGAAGTCATGACGGCAATTATGGAGAAAAGGCGAGTTAATCATAACCGAAGTTATTCCCAAAGCCCGGGCTACATTGGCGTCCTGCCACTTATCGCTAATCACAAAAGAGTCCCTTAACAGAATTTTCCATTTATAAATTGCGTCAATAAACAGACCGGGCTTTGGTTTCATACATCCGCACTCGTCAGTTTCATCATGGGGACACACATAAATATCATCGATTGGAAAACTCTCTTTAAGCCTCTTATGCATCAACTCCAGCTCCTGCCAAAAAACATAACCGCGCGATATCCCGGGTTGATTTGTAATGACAATGATGAGAAATCCGGCGTCTTTTAAACGCATCAGTGGTTCGACTGCCTCAGTTTTAATTCTGAAATCCACTGCAAATGCCGGTTGTATCTGCATTCCATTCTCTATCTTGCAGTGATTCAGGATACCATCACGTTCTATAAATATCGCCTTTCTCATAATTGCTAAATCCTTTAAAAGCAAGAACTGTCCCGTGATGGCAGATTTAGAGATAATTTTTATAAGTCATTGAATATAAATAGATTACATTTTCCAAAAATAAGAATTCGACTTCTCAATTTAGAAAAAATGAAATTTTTTGAAGAAAAAGTGGAAATTTTAAGTCAAAAATTTATAAATAAGAGTATGAAAAGATTCATTCAGATATCCGGTTTAATTATTGTTCTTGGCATATTAAATAATGTCTATTCCGCCGACGAGGGTTGGATTGACCTTTTCGATGGAAAAACCTTAAACGGGTGGATTCAGCGAGGCGGAAAGGCAAAATACTACGTAGCCGATGGAGCAATCGTTGGTGAAACTGTTTTAAATACGCCCAACAGTTTCCTTTGCACTGAACAGGAGTTTGGCGATTTTATCCTTGAACTTGAATTCAAAGTTGACCCGAAACTTAATTCTGGCGTTCAGATTCGAAGCCAATGTTTTGATAAACCGACAGTTGTTCAGTGGAAAGGTAAGGAGATTAAAATACCGGCAAACCGGGTGCATGGATATCAGGTCGAAATTGACCCAAGTCCCCGGGCATGGACAGGCGGTATTTACGATGAAGGCAGACGCGGTTGGCTTTACGATTTGAAGAACAATCCCGAGGCAAGCAAGGCATTTAAACAAAACGAGTGGAATAAAATCCGCGTTGAAGCAAAAGGCGATTCAATCAAAACATGGATTAACGGTGTTCCGGCAGCTGACCTTAAAGATTCAATGACGCCAAAGGGATTTATCGCTTTGCAGGTTCATCAGGCAAAAGAAGCAGGTCTTAAGGTTCAGTTCCGCAACATCCGGCTTAAGAAACTCGATTAATCCAGCACGATTTTGTCTTTTAGCAAAATTCGGCTGGCACGGAAATGACTTAAGGTCTTTCAGTCTGATTTATCAGACGTTTTGTTCTGTAATCCATCGGGCAAACGCTTGTAATGCGCGTGCCCGATGGCTTATTTTGCACTTAATTTCTTTGCCAAGTTCGGCAAAAGTTTTATCGTATCCAGCAGGATAAAACAAAGGGTCGTATCCGAAACCTTTATCTCCCCTTGGTTCAAACCCGATTCTTCCCTCGCATACACCTTCGAAAAATACAAGTTTTGAAAACAAATCATCCCCCGGACGAATCCCTTGAATGCTCTGAATATCAGATTCTTTTATTTTTAGCACGGCAATTACGCATTTAAACCGCGCAGTTCGTTTCTCAATTGGCACATCTTTCATCAATGAAAGTAATTTGGCATTGTTATCGGTATCTCTGGATTCCTTATTTTGAGACGCCGCAAATCTTGCCGATATCACTCCCGGAGCGCCGTTTAATGCATCCACTTCCAACCCAGAATCGTCGGCAGTGAAATAAACCGGAAAACCAGGAAGTCTAAAATGTCCGCCGCAGTGGAGTTTTAACACATGAAGGGCAAATCCAATTGCCTTTTTTCCTGCATTTTCGTGAAAAGTTTTTCCATCTTCAATGATTTCCGGGACAGAAGTCAATGATGTTGCATCAAGAATGGAAAACCTATCTCCGAGTATCTCCCTGAACTCTTTTATCTTATGCTTATTTGCACTCGCCACAAATATTACTGGCATAAAACAGGCTCGTGTATCAGGACTTTTTCTATGAACGACCTATATAGAGGTATTTCGACTTCGCCCAGAATTGTATGATCCTTTGGCAACTCATGATATTCAATCTTCAAGCCTTTTTGCTTCAACTCCTGAATCTGACGGCGGACTTTTTCAACCGGTAAAAGGGGGTCGTAAATTCCATGGGTTATCAGGAACCGCTGTGTCAGCGAAACTTTGTTCACACAATCCAGCGTTCCACTTTTCATTGATGCCCAACCGCTTACACCAATTATACCAGCGAGTGTTTTCGGATAACGAATCCCTACTTCCCACGACATAAGACACCCCTGCGAGAAACCAAACAATACAATCCTTTCGGTTGGGAAACCATTGTTGTTTAGTTCATCGAGGAACTTGAACAAAAGCTCGCGGCTCCGGGCAATTGTTACCGGGTCTTCAAGGGCATCGTCAATGTTGAACCATGAATACCCGTCAAAATACCTGTCAGGCGCGTCAACGAGAATGTAATTCAGGGACGGTAAACCAATGGCATCGGGAAGCCATCTGTAACTTTCCTTGCAATCCCCGAGACCATGTAGGGCAATCACCGTTCCCTTGACGTCTTTTCCCCTTGCAGGGATAAATTCCGTGTTCAAAATCCTGCTTTTCATTTAATAATTGTGTAAATTAATAACCCATATTTTTGTTCTTTTCAATAAAGCTGAAAAATATTCTAAATTGCTCCGCACCCGAAGGCAGAGGCATAAAATTATTTCAAGAAATAATCTCCCGTTGCTATTAGGAAAATTTAAGGCGGAGTATCATGCAGAAACAGATTTTGCCGTTTATTTTTACTTGAAAAATTAGTTGATTTCGGCATTTAATATAAATTGATGACAAACGAGAAGCCTAAGAACGATTTTGAAAAACTGGCGGATGAAAACCAGAATATGTCGTTGGTTGAAGAATTCCTTGATATGCTCAAACACAATAAAAAATACTGGATGATCCCGCTTATATTTATGCTTCTCGGATTCGGCATCATCTTGATACTCGGTTCTACTGGCGCAGCACCGTTCATTTATACCTTGTTCTGATACATATCCAAAACTTTAATTGATACAGTGGCAGGAAAAATAAAAATTATTCCGCTTGAATTAACAAAAAAAGATGCGCTCCGTTTTCTTAAAGTAAGTTATAAAATCTATGAAAACGATCCCAATTGGGTTGCGCCGTTGCTGATGGATGCTGTAAAGGTGTTTTTGCCTGAAAACCCGCTGTTCGAACATGCGCGCATGCAACTATGGATTGCCACTGTGGATGGACAGCCAGTTGGCCGCATTGCAGGAATAATAGACCGTCTTCACCAGCAGGTGCATCAGGACGACGCTGCATTCTTCGGCTTTTACGAATGTGTGGACGACATGGAAATCAGCGCCGGACTTTTTGAAACAGTTTCAGCATGGGCAAAGGAAAATCATGCAAAAATTTTGCGTGGTCCGATGAATCCTACCACGAATGACGAATGCGGTCTTCTTATAGAAGGATTTGACTCCCCGCCTGTGTTCATGATGACCTACAATCCTCGTTATTATATCGGACAAATTGAATCGGCAGGCTTTTCAAAAGCGCGGGATTTACTTGCATACGCGGTGGATGTTTCAAAGTGTCCGTTGGATAGGATTGAAGCCATTGCGGAAAAGGTCAGAAAAAGGAATCCGGATATCCGCCTTGCCCCTGTCCGTCGGGCAACACTAAATACAGACCTTGAAATGGTTAAGAGGGTTTACAATGCTGCGTGGGAGAAAAACTGGGGGTTGTCCCGATGACAGACGCAGAGATAAACTACATGGCAAAACGGCTTAAACCGCTTTTTGCAGAAGGACTTGTCTGGCTTGCGTTTGCAAGCGATGAACCTGTTGGATTTCTGCTTGCTTTACCGGATTACAACGAGGCTTTCAAACCGCTTAACGGGAAACTGCTTACGCCTCAAATCTTTAAGTTTCTGCCTTACCTTTTCAAATGGAAATGTCCCAAATGGTGCCGTGTTCTTACACTCGGGGTTGTAGAAAAATATCGTAACCGAGGTCTTGAAGCTGCTATGCTATGGGAAGGTTTTAAAGTTGGCATCCGGATGGGAATTAAATTTGCCGAATGCTCGTGGATTCTCGAAGATAACGTCCTTATGAACCGCGTAATGGAATTTTTTGGCGGTACAGTCTATAAACGGTACCGAATTTACGAGAAAAATTTATAATTCGTATCGAAAAAACTTTTTAAAAAAATTGGTAAATTCAATAAATCAAAGTTAAATTTTTTCTGAGCAATCAATGATCCTGGGTATAATTTGCTAGTAACTGTTTGTTGAAGAGATTTATATTTCTTGGTCAGATAATCTGTATTAATTATGGCGAATGTTTCAGATTTAAAAGATAAAAGCATTAATGTTGACAAAACTGCCGGTCAGGAAGGCGCTTTGGCAAAAGGCAATGGTCGTGACGAAGCGGATTTAAAATTTACTCCGCGTCGTCAACCTTTGCCTTTTCGTGAAGACAGATTGCCGCCTCATTCAGTCGAAGCCGAACAGGGAGTGCTTGGATGCATTCTCATTGACCCGAACGAGTCAATGGGATTGTGCATCCAGAGAATCAAAAATAATGCCGACGCCTTTTATGACCCGCGCCATCAGATTTTGTATAAAATCCTCGTCGAAATGTATGACAAAAAGGAGCCAATCGACCTTATAACTGTGGCAAACCTACTGAAAGACAGGCAGCTGCTCGATTCATGCGGCGGGCTTGGCTATATAACATCGCTGATTGACGCCACACCTTCGGCGGCAAACCTCGATTACTACCTTTCAATCGTTCGCGAAAAATACCTTCTGCGCAAAATGCTCCACACCTGCGCAGAAGTTGTCTCGAATATTTACGACTACAGCGGCGATGTAGATGAGTTGCTGGATAAGGTTGAGACCCGCATTTTGCAGGTAAGTGAGGAACGCGTGGAGGAAACCGCAAACACAATAAAAGACCTGGTTCGTCAGGCAATCGAGCAAATCGAAAATTACCACCAGAACCAGGGAATGTTGAGCGGACTTTCGACAGGATTCCCCGACCTCGATAAACTGACATTAGGTCTTCAGCCCGGCGATATGATTGTAATTGCCGCACGCCCAAGCGTAGGTAAAACATCGCTGGCGATGAATATTGTTGAACACGTTGCTATTGACCTCAGACAACCAGTCGGGGTATTCAGCCTCGAAATGACGGCGCCATCGCTTGTGCTTCGCATGTTATGTTCACGCGCAAAGATAAATCTGAAAGCTATTCGTGAAGGGTTTATTGCTGACCGCGACTTTCCAAAAATTCTTAACGCGGGGAACAAACTTGCATCGAGTGTGCTGATTATCGACGATACATCAAACATGTCTATCCTCGAACTCCGCGCAAAGGCGCGTCGGATGGCTCAACAATATGGGATTAAATTGTTCGTTATAGACTATCTTCAATTGCTCCATTCGACCTCATGGCGCGCAAAAGAAAGTAGACAACAGGAAATTGCCGAAATTTCCCGGGGAATAAAGGCGCTTGCAAAGGAACTTAACGTTCCGGTAATTGTCCTAAGCCAGTTAAACCGCGATGTCGAAAAAGATAAAAACAGACCACCACGACTTTCAGACCTTCGCGAGTCCGGCGCAATTGAACAGGACGCAGACGTCGTCGGTCTGTTATACAGACCGGATGAAAAATCCGGCGATAAAGAGAAAAACAACGAAGAACCGCAGACAGACCAGAAAGCCCCATTGTAAAACTCCATATTGCTAAACAAAGAAACGGTCCAACAGGAGAAATTAGTCTTATTTTCTTGAAAGAATTCACAAGATTTGAGAGTCTATCAAGAGTAGCGCCGGAAGATATCCCGGAACACTTAAAAATTTATGAGACAGGACTTGAAAAGAAAATTGGTAAGGTCAGGGTGCATATTATCTGCTCTTGTTTTCTTATTTATCACAACATCACTCATCGCCCAGACAGTTACCGCTCCGAAGGTGCTGAAAATAGAGATTGTCCATATTGGACCCCCTGCAGCAAGCGACACGCTCATTCGCTCGCATATAAGGGTTAAGGAAGGCGAACCATTGAGTCAGATAAGCATTGACGATGATATTCGAAACCTCTATGCCACTGGATTCTTTTCGAATATTCAGGTTAATCAGAGGGTTGAACCGGGTGGTGTTGTCCTTGTATATCAATTACAGGGAAAACCTCTTTTGACCCAGATACGGTTCACAGGAAACAAGAAGTTCAAGGAAAAGAAATTATTATCAAAAGTAAGTTCAAAAGTCGGGCAACCTCTGGACGAAAAGAAACTTTTCACAGACGCAATGGAAATTCAGAAAATGTATGAAAAATCCGGTTACTATGGAACAAAGGTAAAATATGTTACAAGTGTTGATGAACAATCCGGACGCGGCACTGCGACATTTGAAATCAATGAAGCCCCAAAAACGAAGATTGAAAAGGTCGAATTTATCGGGGCTCAAGCCTTTGACCAGAAAAAACTCCGAAAGGTTGTAAAAACCCGCAAACGCTGGTTCTTATCATTTCTTACCGGGAGCGGCAGGCTAAAAGAGGATGTTCTTGAAGACGACAAAGACCGTCTGACCGATTTCTATAAAAATGAGGGCTATATAGATTTTGAAATCAAAGATGTTAAAATTGATACCACAGGTCCGAACACAGTAGTCGTCAGGTTCTATATTTCAGAAGGTAAAAAATATCAGGTCGGAAGTGTCGGGTTCAAAGGGAATACAGTCTTTAATACAAATCAGATTATGCAAAGACTGGAAATGGGACCCGGCAAAACCTTCAGTCCAAAAGGACTAAACAAAGATGTTGAAAACATTAAAGACCTTTATGGTGCAGAAGGTTATGTGGATTTAACGGTCATCCCGCTAAAATCGCCTAATATCGAAACAGGCACAATGGATTTGATTTACCAACTTGAAGAAGGTGAAAAATCCTATATCGAGAAAATAGAAATCCGTGGAAACACAAAGACCAAGGACAAAGTGATACGTCGCGAACTTGCCGTAGCNCCCGGCGAAGTCTTNGATACCGTTCGCGTCAAAAGAAGTAAACAGCGTCTTGAGGGATTGAATTACTTTGAGAAGGTAGAGACTCGACCTGAACCCACAGATATTAAAAACAGGAAGAACCTTGTTGTGGCTGTCGAAGAAAAGAATACGGGCAACTTTATTCTCGGTGCAGGGTTAAGTTCAATAGATCAGGTTGTCGGTTTCATTGAAGTTAGTCAGGGCAATTTTGACCTCTTCAAACCGCCACGCTTCGAAGGTGGTGGTCAGAAATTCCGTCTCCGCACCGCAATCGGTACAGTGCGTCAGGACTATCAGATTTCATTTGTCGAACCATGGTTCCTTGAAAGAAAACTCGCCCTTGGCGTTGACCTCTATCACCGCCGATTGGACTTCGTCAGCGTAAATGAACTTTACGATGAACGCAGAACCGGCGGTCGTTTGAGTCTCACACGCGCGTTGTTTGGAAGCGACTTTTGGATTGGTTCAGTCTCATATACCCTCGAGCGCGTCGGCATTGTCAATGTCAGCGATAATGCATCGCAGATTATTAAGGACGAAGCCGGTTATCGTCTCGTTTCAAAGGTTGGTACTTCAATTGCCTATGATACCCGCAACAGCACACTATTCCCAACAAATGGTCACAGGGTTGAATTCAACAATGAAGTCGCAGGTGGTCCTTTTGGCGGTGATACAGATTATTACAAACTGGAACTGCGCGGTGTTAAATACTTCAAGGGCTTCGCCGAAGGACATATAATCGAACTCTCCGGAAGGATTGGTTCTGTTGATAGTTACGGAAGTTCAAAACGTGTTCCTCTCTTTGATAGGTTCTTCCTTGGCGGTCTCTATTCATTAAGAGGCTTTGATTACCGCGATGTTGGACCACGCGATAACACAGGCGAACCAATCGGCGGTAATACATACTGGTTCAGCTCTTTCGAATATTCCATACCTGTTATTGAACGTGTGCGATTGGCTGCATTTTACGATGCAGGTAATGTATATCGCGATGCATTCAGTTTTAACAAAGAACCAAACGGGGAATTCATGTATGATGACTGGGGGGTTGGCGTCCGCCTGAACCTTCCAATTGGACCGCTTCGTTTCGATTTTGCAGTCCCCATCCACTACGATTCTTATAATAAAAGTAGCGGAAAATTCCAATTTGGTGTAGGTTATTCACGCGAATTTTAAAAAGGTTAGATAATATGTTTAAATTAACGACTATTGCGGCAATACTAACTGCGATGATGATTGTTTCTGTTCCTGCCCAGGCAGCGCAGGCGCAGAAAATTGGATTTGTTGACCTGAAAAAGGTCTTCGAAAACTACTGGAAAACCAAACAGGCAAACGCAAGATTAAAAGAATTGCGTTCTGACATGCTTCGTGAACAAAAGGCAATCGAAGACCAACATAAAAAGGCTTCCGAAGAATATAAAAAATTGCTCGAAAGCGCCAACGACCAAGCTGTTTCTGCCGAAGAACGCGAGAAGAGAAAGAAAGCCGCTGAGGATAAACTCATCGAAATCCGCCAGATAGAAGTAACCATGGAACAATTTATAAAAAGCGCCTCTTCCAGACTCAGCGAAGAGGAACGAAAACTCCGCGACAACATTGTCAAAGAATTACGCGAGGCAATCAATAACAAAGCCCGTGCCGGTGGTTACACGCTTGTTCTTGACAGTTCCGGCGAAACGGCAAATAACACGCCTGCTGTCCTTTATACAAACGGTGAAAACGACCTAACAGACCAGATTATCGCCGAACTCAACGCAAAAGCCCCTCCTGAGGTCCTACAAGATAAATCTTCATCAACGGGTGTCGATTTGCCTGCTACAAAACCATCTGGAACTAAGTAATTCCTGAAAAAATCGTTTTCTGTTAACACTGCAATTTGCTGTGAGACGTTATTTTGAATCTCTCAACAACTCGGGTTCTCCTTTATGATTCAACACAAATACTGCAAGGAGCTGGTTGCCTCGCTGGTTCCCGATTTTATAATCCGTCGCGGTCGGATTTGAAATAAGTATAAATGTTTTTCCTTTCAACGTAAATTTGACAGCCACTGGTGGAATCTGTGTTTCGCCTGAATATTCTATCGGATACGCTGTTATAAAATTATTAGCGGGCTCTTCTCCCAACAAAACTGCATGAATAAACGCTGTGTTTTCGGAAGAACGTCGCGCAATTACAACCGGAACACGGTCTTCGGTGTGCTTTCCGACACCTGTGCCGGTGAGAATCTGTGTGTCCCTGCCACCGCAAGCATCCATGTAACTTTATTCTTTTTGGGACTCAGAAACATCACCTTCACAAAATCGTTAGTCTTAAAAGTCCGGATTGAACGCAACTGGTTATAACCCGGTTTATCGGATAGTTTTTCAAGTGTCATCCCTGGCTGTTCAATAAACACCCCGTTCTGGTGATATGCAACATCCAAAATATGTTGTCTGCTGCATTTTATTGTATCGGCAATTACCAGAAGATCTTCTCCAAACAATGCGGATGCGCGGTAAAAATCCACATCCGAATAAATTTTGCCAGCATGCGAAAGAACAGCGCTGAAATCACGGTCAGAAATAAATGCCAGACAACTACCTTGCGCAGGCAGCTGCGATGTCTCATCCACTGTGAGTGTATTATGCGCAATAGACGTCCGGAACCAGTTAGCTTGAATTGGAACGCCGTAATTTGCAGTTCCCGGGTCAGGCGCAAGAACCTCGCCTTTTGAATAAAACACAAAGCTTAGTTTATCCGGATGTCCATGACCCCCACCGTGTGGTCCGTAATCCATGCAAAACCATGTAGAATTAATCCCTTTACCGGCTGACAATATTGCGTATCCAGAGTCCGGATAATTTGTGGAATTGATAAGGAAAACGGGCTTTTCTCCAGTAAACTCCTGCCCGTAAAGCAGTGCATTCAGATTTGAACGGTCTGCCGAATCAATAACCAGCCAATATCTGTTGTCTTTAAACCGAGCAAAAGCGACTTCATACAACGAAGCCATAGATGGCAGATTGACTGTGCCAGAGTCGTTGAACGGCGGAAGGTCGAGATTAGGCATTGCCATAGAGATTGGCGCATCAAACATTTTCTTCAACTCCTCAATGTAAAGATTTATTCCGCAGTTATGACATGCTTCCGTAAAGTGTAGCAGGGCAGAAACGGTGTAAAAATGATAACCCCAGGCACCCTCATACCATGCGCCATCCTTCATCACTCCTTTTTTCATCTGATTAAAATATCCTACCTCCCCATGCAACGCCTCTTTTAAAATTTCCGTGTTCCCGAGTAACAGTCCTGTCATTCCGACCGCTGAATTTTTCCAACATTGGATATTATGAATACCCATTTTATGCTGTCTGATCACGTCCGTTGCGGGAATGAATAGACCTTCGGTAACCTTTCTGACTTCATCCTGCGTCAGCGTTTCCCAAATGCAGTCAGCACCCTCGACCATTGTAATCAACCATGTTGATTCATCGAGTGTTTGAGGTCCAACTTTTCCTCCGCCGATCTTTGGCTCTCCATGGATATTGTGGAGTGGGTAACTACGGTATTTTTCGGCATAGGCAAGAAGAATCTCTTTTGCCTTCAGAGCGTATTTCTTCTCTCCAGTTAGTTGATAAATAATCCCGAGAGTTTTCAGAGCGTTTGCAAAGCCGTTATGTTCACTCATGATAACTACATCGTCATAGGGATAACCGGTAAAGACCTTTCCATCAACAGGGCAAACATGACGGGTTGGTGATTCAGTCCGTAATCTTGCCCCATGCTCCGGACATGAATAGTAATGATACCACTGCCCTCCTCTGTCGGGCAATCTTACCTGCCTTGTTAACCATGAATCTGCATTTCTTTTCAGACTATTGAATTCATTCTCCGCCCATTTATTCGTGGAAATCTTTTCCCTGATGCCATTTATATCAGATTTTTTGAACAATATCCTTGGATGCGGTGGGAGTTTATCAGGAATCACATCCTGAGCGTTGAGATTATATCCGGTTGTTATACCGACAGAGAATAAAACCAAAACAAAGTAAATATTGGCTTTCATGCTAATTCTGACGAAAAATGAGGAAATAATAATCAATTCAATTCCAGTGTTCGAAATAAAAAAAGAATAAAAATAATAAGATTTAAATTAAGTAAAACTGGGGGAAATGGTTGTTTTTAAATCTGCCTGCAAAAACAAAAATTTTTTACAAAACCGCAGAGTTATTTTATTAAAACCCTGCGCGGCAAAACCACTACATTTTGGTCATTAAATTTTTCTTTTTTCAAATCTAAATTTCCGCCGCAGCAATCATCATTTTCTGTTTTCTCTACGANCTGTGATTCCTGTTTTGGCNGAGGAGTATAAAAATAGAGAGAGTTGTTGTTCTGTGTTGTTGTTTTATGCTCCACCACAGAATTTGTCTGGTTGCCGGANTGTGNTTTCTGAGTAGTTGGTGNAATAAGAATAGATGAAGCCTGTTTTTCTTGGCTTGCCTTTATATCTGAACAANTCTGGAATTGTGGCTTTATAAACAATGGGNGTTCAAATTTTGGACGTTCATACTNGTCTTTTGTAATTACAGGTTTTTCTTTTATTGGTTTTTCATANTCCGGTTTCGCAAAATCCGGTTTTGTAAAATCTGGTCTTTCAAAAGCAGGTCGAATAATAACAGGACGTTCAATGCAAGGAGTGTATGACCCGGCAAATAGAAATGCCCCCTGCAATGAAACTAATGAAAAGATGCCTGCTATTAATATTATTTTGCCCTGCTTTTTCATTTCTTTAAAAACTAATACTTTTTGAAAAAAATTGCAACAATAATTTTTAAAAAATAAAGGGCTGGGCTTTTTACGCCCAGCCCTTTTCCAATCAACACTGGTTATTGTTTAACAGCGCGCAGTCTGTAGAACTTGCGTCCGCCAACAACATTGTCTTCGAGCGTCTTCACAGTACCATCACCCTGAACGCTCGTTACAACGCCCCAGTTCAGATTCTGGGTCTCAAGTCCAGGTGTGGACTCAAGGTAATAAGTCCAGCCGCTCTCAGTCGCAAATGAGATGCGAATCTTGTTGTTAACAATAATCGGCGGAGTAACT
>JGI24721J44947_10007592_pt1 | contig 14342 bp, 14 predicted proteins | sample YelNatPaOPGAMG01_FD_44947 | JGI IMG/M metagenome (IMG submission 44947)
TTCGAGCATTTTTTGTAATTACTCAGCACAGCCGTCATTGCGAGAGAGCGTTCTTTGCGACCGAAGCAATCTCCAATCCGGCAGGAAAATGGCTTCGCTTTGCTCGCAATGATAGGTGCCGGTCGAGAGATNGCTTCATAAACTCGCCAGGATAATTGTTTCTCATAACAATCTTTAAATAATAGCTGAGTAGTTATCATTTTTTATATAANTATTTNTGCTTAATGATAGAGTAACGTCTCTTTGAACCAATTGAAGCTATTTTTCTTTANTATTAAANTGCTAATAAGATTATAGCACCTAACCATTGGCGAAAATGGATAATCGTGATTGAGAAAANGAATTTTCTGATTCCAATTAGAAAAACACCTTTACCACTTTCAATGCTTTTTGCTTCCAGGGCACGCGGTGAGTCACACCTTCCCCAGCAGAAAACTGATCTTTATTCGCCAGATACCAGCGATAATTGCGCAATAGCGCTTCCTTATTGGAATATTGCGGGTTGAATCCCAGCTTCTTCTGTGCTTTTTCAATTGAAACAAACGAATCCTTCGAGGCCGTCTCATATATCCAAGGATAAAGCGGGGATAGGTTGAGCTTCTCTAATATTTTTAACGCTATGACTACCGGGGTAGCTGGAAAGGGAATGATTTTTTTACCAAAGCCAGCTTCGTCTAATACAGCCTGGTAATCTTCTTTCATCGTGGTGAATTCAGCTGCACCAATATTGAATGTATCATTCACCTGTGTTGCATCGAGAGTCATACAAGAATGGATCGCCTGGCAAAGATCTTCGACATCCAAAAGTTGATAGCGATTCTTACCCGAGCCAATCATGGGAAAGTTCTTCCCTTCGCTCGCCCATTCATAAAAAATAGCGAAAACACCCAACCGTTCCGGCCCGACAAAGGATTTCGGGCGTAAAACAGGTACACACATTCCTTTTTGACGATATTCCAAACAAACATTTTCAGCCTCCACTTTGGCTATCCCATAAGGACCCACTCCAATTAAAGGGTCATTTTCGTAAATGGGATGTTTTTTGGGAACTCCATACACCGCCGTAGAAGAAATATGGATAAAGCGCTTCACGCCATATTGATAAGCCTGCTCTAAAACATTGCGCGTTCCAACCACATCGGTGGTGTAGATATCTTCGGGGGAATAAAGGGGCAAGGCTGCTGCGGTGTGGATCACAATATCTGCCCCACTCATACTCTTTTTCAACGCTTCTTTATCCCGGATATCACCTTGCAGAAATTCAATTTGACTTCTTTCCGGATATGTGAAATCAACCAGGTCGATTCCACTTATTTCTGAATAGCCATGGGCTAGCAAATAGCGCACCAGATTAATGCTCAAGAAACCGCTGATGCCGGTAATAAAAATTTTCATNAATACACCTCCAAGTCATAATTTTACTCGTTCTTTACNGATTCAACCGAATTATGGATACACCAGNANTGACATTTCGCCGGTATTCTTTATTTCCTTTTCCAAAAAATCACAACCCTCAATCTTCTTGGAAAANTAGTCCTTTCACTGTTGTTGATAATCACTTATTAAATAATGTGTTTTTCCCATCCGCGTCTCTCCGCGTTTATCCGTGTCCAATTTATGGTGTTATAACGTCACTTCCAATGATAGATTTCAGATATCGGTATAGTCAAGCGATACGTAAAGGGGCAATATTGTGCTATACTCTTATTGAGTAAGGTGTACTGGGATATTATATGGAAAATAAATTCCCTCAACGCGGCGCCATATACCTCGCATGTTCTGAACGCCATCAACATTGGGATAGCCAAACAACCCAAAACGGTTTTCCTGCTTGTGCTGCACCAAAACTTCCCCGCTATCCTACCAAACGAATTCATCCGACGTTTACCTGCGGACAAATTGTCATTCGAAAGGGTGAATTATGGCGTTGGGCAGAACTCGATAGTCAAAAGCGATATTCATCGCTTACGCTGTATGAGTGTTCAAGCCACTGGGCGTGCTCCAGTTATACGTGCTTTTCAAGATTATCTTATATAATCATGCAAGTGGATTAAAATAGCTATAAGATGGAAATAAATAATCGTACCCCTGCTACAACCCAAGCTAGTTTAGAGCTCTTATACAATATCAGTCGTGAACTGGCAGGCGCACTTGACCTGCGGGCAGTCTTGCGGCGAGTTTTATTTTTATCCATGCAAAACGTCGGAGCGATTAGTGGTAGCATCATTGTCGTAGATAACCAGGGAGAACCAGTCGATTCCGCAATTATCACGGGTGAAGTCGTTCACGACCACACTACACAGCAATTAAAGATCACCTATCAGCGCGGCTTGGCTGGTTGGGTAGCGCAACACCGGCAAGCCGTTTTGATTCCCAATACCCTCGAAGACCCACGCTGGCTGCGCCGGCCGGATGATGCTCCCGATAGAAGCGGGCCAAAATCTGCTGTGAGTGCACCCCTTTTGGCGCGCGATCAATTAATTGGCGTGATGACCCTCGTCCACCCCAAACCCGGTTTCTTCCATCAAGACCATCTCAATCTCGTACAAGCCATTTCCGATCAAGCCGGCATTGCAGTCCTCAATGCCCGTTTGTACAACGAAAGTCAACGCCAAGCGCGGGTTATGACCGCCTTAGCGAACAGTGCAATCGCCATTACTGGTTCATTGGATTTACACGAAGTCTTACAACGCATCCTCCAACAAACCAGCCAGGCATTACAAGTGGACACGGTCTCTTTGGCTCTCATTGAACCTCACACACACGAGCTGGTTTTCAAAGCATCCACCGGCAAACAAAGTGATAAAGTGATTGGGATTCGCTTAAAAATTGGTCAGGGAATTGCCGGCTGGGTAGCCCAGCACGGGGAAGGCGCAATCGTCAATGATGTCCAGCATGACAAACGGTTTTACGATGGAGTCGACCTGCAAACCGGATTCAAAAGTAAAGCCATTGCATGCGCCCCGATGTATTGGCGGGGTGAGGTAATTGGTGTATTAGAAGCGCTCAATCCGAACAGTGGCGCCTTTGATCCAGATGCGCTCAATGTACTAACTGGCATCGGCTCCCTAGCCGGCACTGCGATCCGCCATGCGCAATTATTCGAAGACCTACAAGCCGCCCATCAGCGTTATCATGAACTTTTCGAAGATAGTATTGATGCAATATTCATCACTGATTGGGAAGGGCGAATTGTCGAGGCAAACCATCAAGCGGAGCAGATCGCCTGCATTTCAGCGGACGGATTGCGCAACACCTTCCTTCAAAATCTCTCGGTTGTCAATCATGATGTACTGGGGGAAAATTTCCGTGAGCTCGCGACCCGTAAAACTATTGATTATGAAGCCACCCTGCAAACCGAATTTGGGCACACCATTCCGGTTCATGTTTATGTCCGCCAGGTTATGATTGATAACATCTCTTATTTGCAATGGATTTTACATGATATCACCGAACGAAAACGTTTAGAAACATTACGCAATGATTTGATCTCCATGATTTATCATGACTTGCGCTCTCCCTTAGCGAACATTGTTTCCAGTCTGGATGTGTTGGAGACGATGTTGCCTTTAGAAAACGAGCCGGCTTTGAAATCCTTACTGAACATCGCGGTTCGTTCAACGGAGCGCATTCAACGTTTAACCAACTCGCTTCTCGATATGCGCCGGCTTGAGGCTGGCCAGCCGCTCAGCAATCCCCAAATCACTGCTACGGAAACCCTGATCCAAGATTCCGTTGATGCGGTACGATCAACCGCCGAGACAAAAAATCAAACCGTCACCATAGACCTACCCCAATCAATCCCCCCTGTCCTAGCAGACGGGGACATGATCCGCAGAGTTTTAATCAACTTGCTCGAAAACGCGGTCAAATACTCACCACAAGGCAGTCAAATAACCATAGGCGCACAACCGCATGGCGAGATGGTGCAGATTTGGGTGAAAGACACCGGGCCGGGCATCCCTCCTGCGGAACATGAACGGATCTTCGATAAGTTTTCCCGTCTCCATAACGGTGAAAAAGTGCGCGGATTCGGTCTTGGGTTAGCCTATTGCCGTTTAGCAGTAGAAGCCCATGGAGGAAGCATTTGGGTGGAGAGCCAAGTCGGACAAGGGGCGACTTTTCGATTCACATTACCATCTGCTGAAGCTAGCTCCGATAAATCTTCATCGAACCCATCATCAATAACGCCATAAGGAAGAAAAATATTATGCAACAAATTAAACCGGGAATATTTTTTGAGGATACTTTTTTAGGGGTCATGGTCGGGGCACTGGTGTACCCGCATGGCACCATCTATATCGATGCACCATTACGAGCGGAAGACGCCCGAGCGTGGCGAACCACCTTGCTTAGCCAATCCAGTGGTTCAAACCGATTACTCATCATCCTCGATTCCCATATTGATCGCACACTCGGCGCGAAAGCATTTGATTGTCCTATCATGGCTCATGAAAAGACAGCTCAAGTCTTCCGCAGCCGCCCCAGCGTCTTCAAAGGACAAAGCACTGAGAACGGATCGGATTGGGAAGGATATGTCGATTCCATCGGAACGCGCTGGGCGATCCCGGATATCACGTTTAGCCATCAGGTGATGCTTTATTGGGGAGGACCTGAAGTTATCGTAGAACATCACCCCGGACCTACACCGGGTTCCATCTGGGTGATAATCCCTTCAGAGAAGGTGATATTTATTGGGGATGGTGTCCTCGTCAATCAACCTCCTTTTATTGCCCATGCGGATTTGGATGCCTGGCAAGAATCGTTGGACGAATTAATCGAAAAATATCAAGAGTATCTCATCCTTAGCAGCCGCAGCGGGTTCATTCAAGTAGAAGATATTCGGCATCAAAAGACCTTCCTGAAAGATTTAAAATCCCGCATCGAAAAAATTACGAAAAAAAATCCTACACCAGAAACCTTTAGTAAAATTATTCCGCCCCTCTTGAGCCATTTTGAATTAGACAAAACCAAAGAAGAGCAATACACCAAACGATTACAATCTGGATTGTATGAATATTTCACTCGTCGAGATAATCCCCCTAAAGAGGAAATCGCCGATAATCTACCGCAAAGTGATGAGGAAGAACTTTGATAAACCCTTCCCATAAAATAAGAAAAACCAGGAGATACTATTAATGGAAGCCCATTACCAACCCATTTATGAACTCACCCGTGGCGATGCTTTTCAAGAATTGCATAACCAAATCGTCGAATCGATCCATTATGGCGCACTAGCCATTGTCGACACAAAAGGGNATTTGCTTGCCTCTGCTGGTGATCCCTATACCATCACCTATTTGCGATCAACCGCCAAACCCTTTCAAGCGCTCCCTTTTCTTGAGGAGGGTGGGAAGGAATTTTATCACCTGAATGACAAAGATATTGCCTTAATCTGTTCCTCTCACTCCGGAACGGATGCACATTACCAAGCTGCTTTAGATCTGCAAGCGAAGTGCGGGGTATTGGAAAGCGATTTGCTTTGCGGAGTTCATCCGCCAATGCATGAACCCACTGCACAATCCCTGCGGATGCGCGGGGAACANCCCACCCCNAATCGGCATAATTGTTCCGGNAAACACACTGGCATGATTGCCTATGCCCGGATGCGCCACCTCGATTATAAGGATTATATTAATCCCAATCACCCTATCCAACAAACCATTCGGATGACCTTCGCACAAATGTGTAACTTGCCAGTGGATAAAGTCATAGTGGGCACGGACGGGTGTTCGGCGCCAAATTTTGCAGTCCCTCTTTATAACGCTGCCTGGGCTTATGCACGCTTGTGCGATCCAAACAGCGGCGCCGTAGAGCCACCCAAGCGCGCTCAGGCATGCCAGTTCATCACCCAGGCAATGAGGGCTCACCCGGAGATGGTGGGGGGTCCAGAACGGTTCGATACCCGTTTGATGGAGGTGGCAAAAGGGAAACTCGTTTCAAAGGGTGGTGCAGAAGGCTATCAAGGTTTAGGCATCATGCCCAATGCCCTTGGAGAAGGCTCACCCGCCATTGGCATTGCAATAAAAATCTCGGATGGGGATTTAAAGGGGCGGGCAATCAGCGCCATCAGTTTAGAAGTATTGCGCCAACTCCAAGTATTGAGCACCAATGAATTAGAAGAATTGGCAGAATTTGGCCCAATCGTACCACTCCGCAATTTCCGCAATTACACCGTCGGGGTTGGAAAACCGAATTTAAAATTGGAGTGGAAAAAATAGTTTGTCAGAAGACCAAATATCTCTCAATAACCCAACACCAGTGCGTGCTAAACGCATCCATGAGTTGCTGGTAGCTTATTACGGGGAACCCACTTGGCGCAATCCCCTGCCTGCGGTAGACGAATTAATCTCGACGATTCTCTCTCAAAACACCAACGATCAAAACCGCGATCGGGCTTTCCATCAGCTGCGCCAACGATTTCACTCCTGGGAAGAAGTGCGCGATGCTCCAATCGAGGATCTCATTGCTGCAATCCGCTCTGCCGGTTTGGCGCGCCAAAAAGCGCCCCGTATCCAAAACGTCTTACGCGCTATCACCGATCAACGCGGTCAAATCGAATTAGATTTTCTCCGTGAGCTACCATCTCAACAAGCATTAGAATGGTTACAGCAATTTAATGGAGTCGGACCAAAAACTGCTGCCATTGTTTTGTTATTTTCGTTGAATAAACCAGCCTTTCCGGTGGATACCCATATTCTGCGCGTCACCAAGCGCTTAGGATTAATACCTCCCAATACCACTGCGGAACAAGCTCACCTTATCTTAGCCGATGCCTTCGAACCCATGCATTATGGTACAGACCACCTCAACATCATCCGCTTGGGAAGGGAAATTTGCCAAGCCAGAAAACCAAAATGTGAAATCTGTCCCTTAAAAGGGGAGTGTGTATATTTTCAGAATAACCCTCCTCAACTGAATAATACCCGCTCCCTTAAAAATTCTTCGACAGTTTGATAGAAATGAGCAATCGTTTCACTTTTACGGAAGCCATGCCCTTCGCCTGGGTAAACATGGTAGACATACGGCACTCCGCGCTGGCGGAGTGAGCTGGCTACGCTATCCGATTGAGCGCGCGGCACGACTTGATCCTCTTCGCCCTGGTAAAGGGCAATAGGGTCTTCAATTTTATCCACAAAGTAAATTGGCGAACGTTCCCGATAAACAGAAGCTGCTTCGGGCAATGGTCCTAATAAGCTGTCTAAATAACGGGCTTCGAATTTATGGGTTTCTTGGGCCAGGGTAAAGTGATTAGAAACCCCATATAAGCACACACCGGCCTTGAAGAAATGAGGATAGTCTTCCAATGCTTTAAGTACCGTGAACCCACCGGCACTGCCACCCATAATCACACATTTGTTTCCATCTACTAAACCTTGTTCAATTAAATATCTGGCACCACTGACGGCATCCTGCACATCATAGATCCCCCAAGATTGGCGCAGTTTATTCCGATAGCTCCGACCGTAACCCGTTGAGCCACGGTAATTTACCTCTAAAAAGGCGTAACCACGCGTGGCAAAATATTGAGCGCGCGGGTTGAAACCATTTTTTACCTGGCTGGTAGGACCACCGTGGATATGGACAATCAAAGGGGGTTTACCACGTCCCTCCACATCGGGGTGATGTGGGGGGTAATAGAGACCATAAACCGTTTCCCCATCCAACCCCGACCAAGCAAGCGATTGCGCCGGCGAGTAATATTCCGCAGGGATATCTTCCGGATACGAGCGCGCCCATACGGTTGTTTTTCCTTCAGGTGTGACAGTGATGATACGCGGTGGAATATGCGCCGCCGAAGCAATGAAAGCCAGTTGTGTTTTCCCTTCCACAGAAACGAGTTGGATTTGAGAAAGGCTCGTATACGGTTGATCAAGCGGGATAGGCTGTTCTTGCCCATTCGGTATATCATACCGCCACAAGTAATCCGATCCATTTTGGTTGCGGATAAAATATATCGTTTGGCTATCGGCGCTAAACTGATAGGTGCGTAAGCCCTGCACCCAGGCAGGCACGCCATCCTCCGCCGCTGCGCAAGTGAGCTGCCGATGCGTTTGTGAGTGCAAATCATAAAGATATATCTGCCACCAACCATTTTGATCGGAGACATAGGCGAGATACTTTCCATCCGAAGAAAAACTGGGTTGAAAAATAGATACTTCCTCTCCACCGGCGATCATTTGTGGAGAATGGAGCTGCCATCTTTCCGTTCCCCAATCCACTTCTGCGAGATATAAGCGCGTACCATCCCAAGGCATGTTCGGATGATTCCAGGCAATCCAGGCAAATTTATGCCCTTCGGGATGCCAAACGGGTTGCATGTAAAAATCATCTCCGCTGACAAAGATTTGCGGCCACTGACCTCCATCAGAAGGAATCAGCCCAATTACATCTTTGCCTTCATAAGTATGGACAAACGCCAAAACCTTTCCATTGGGTGAGATGGCCGGATGTGCCGCATTGCCAAAGGCCGGGGTGATAGGGAATGGTTTGCCAGAAATTAAAGACTGCCGATAAATTCGCCCCGATTCAGCTGCCACGAAGTAGACCTCTTCGCCAAAGACACTAAAATCGCCNCCGCCATAGCCTAAACGAGCACGAACAGAAAATTCATTATTGAGGTCGCGCCGCCCTTCCCCATTCAAAGGTTGCACAACCAGCACCCCTTTGTCAGAACGGTTTTCCAACCAAACCAGAAAACCTTTATTGCTCAACCCAACCTCCGCAAAAGTCAATCCGCCCGCCATCAACCTCGCTGTGATCGGGCTAGGGAATAAACCAAATGGTAAAGCTTTTTTCGTTGACACAGGAACCTCCCTCAGGAACTTGATCTGGAATGTTTTTCTCGTTGATTCAGTGGCGCAAAAGACAAACGATGCAGCGGTGAAGCACCTAATTGTTGGATTCGATCGAGATGGTATGGCGTAGCATAACCTTTATGCTCCGCAAAACCATAATCAGGATATTGACGGTCGTATTCTATCATCAATACATCCCGGCTGGTTTTTGCAATCACAGAGGCTGCTGCAATCGAAAGAGAGCGGCAATCACCCTTTACCAGTGCGGTTTGAGGGTGCGGAATAGGATTCAAATCCAAAAAATCAACCAACAAGTGCTGCGGCGTCAGGTGTAATTTTTCGAGGGCACGTCGGATTGCCAAATGCGTGGCGGGGATAATCCCTATTTGATCGATTTCCTCATTGGTAGCAAAGCCGACTCCCCAATCCAATGCAACCGATTTAATGTTCTCCCCCCATTCAAAGCGTGCCTCCGGCGACATTTGTTTTGAATCGCGCACACCAAAAAGCACTGTGGATAAATCGGAACGGACAGGAAAAATCACCACACCCGCTGCAACTGGGCCTGCCAATGCACCCCGACCCGCTTCATCGATCCCAGCCACATACAAAACCCCCTGACTCCACAAACGGGATTCAAAAAATAAATGGGGGCTGCTCGGCAGGGGTANGGTCTTTTTCATTTATATAAACCCTGCCAAGCCCGCCAGCGGATACGTAATAAGTCCAGCGCCATTTGAACCGAATCTCGGAAAACATGGATTTTGCTCTCTGAATTGTAATACCATGGGATCGGTACTTCAACTACCCTAAGANCCAGTCCCCGAGCCAGGAAAAGGATTTCCACATCAAATGTCCAGCCTCGGATAGTCTGGCGAGAAAAGAGCATCTCTGCGGCATGGGCGGTGAAACACTTAAATCCGCACTGGGTATCATGGTATTCCGGCAAAGCAAGAACACGGATTAACAAATTAAACACACGCCCGATGGTATGCCGTAATGGGGGCTCGTTAAATCTTTGTGCCCCTTTTGCTTCACGGGATGCAATGGCAACATCTGCATTTTCCAAAAGAGGCGGGAGGAAGCGATTGATCTCACTGACCGGCATAGAGAAATCGATATCACACATGAAGCGATAATCCCCTTTGGCTTTCAGCATCCCTTTTTGCACCGCTAAACCCTTGCCCCGCTGCTCTTCGTGCANGACAATTAATCCTGCATATTGTTGTCTTAATCCCTGCGCCAATTCCAATGTTCGGTCTTGACTGCCATTCTCAACCAGAATCACTTCTGCAGGGTAACTTTGTTGTTCAAGGAATTCGAACAGCATCGCCATCGCTTTTGGCAAACGGCGCTCTTCATTATGAGCGGGGATGATGATGGAGAGATAAGGATTGCCAGGCAATGCGGATTTCCAGTTAGTTGTGATAGGATAAAACCACCATCACCAGGCTGATGAGAATGATGATATTGATAATGACTAACCCAGCCAGCAATAACAATTGACGAGTTGTAAAAGGCACTTTATTGACTGTCTTTACAAATTGCTCATCTTTTGGCAAGGGAACGTTAACCTCTGGTAACTTGAGCGGCTTTTTGGGTTTTTCTTCTTTGAAGGAAAAACCGTCAAGGTGTTCATCGAACGTTTTATCTTTTTCCTCTGTATACGGTGCTAACAACTGAACCACTAGGGGAATTTCAGCCAAGTTTATCGTTGGAATCGCCTGAGAGATAGAAGTAACAAAGCGTCCTAACCCATCAAGAGGTAACATCCGAACAGCTGGTTTGTTTAATTCCAAATGAACGCCAGGGTGAGTGAAGATAATCACTGCTTGAACAGGTATGTGCGCAAAACCTTGCTGGCTCAGAAAATCAACTACCTTCTGAGAAAGTTCTATCGCTTGGACAATGGGGTTGGGGGATTCTGAACGATATTGTTTTCGGGACTCATCAAAAATCTCCCAGTTTGTACCGCTTGCCCGATAAATACCGTGGCTGGTATTTTCAAATATCAGCAACACCCCTAAAGGTCCCACCAATAATGGTGGGATTTCTTTTCCTTTCCCAAAGATGGAACAATTTTTTATCAAAAAATGATCATCATTGAGTATCTGTTGAAATAATTTCAAAACCGCCGAATCGCCCGTTTTCGGTTTGCCAAAGGGAATTTGCGGCAAGGATAAACGAGTTTTACCTGCTGCGCTGTCCTCTGCTGGGGAAGGAATTGCTGTTATTGATTTCATTTTTTTCCAACTCTATTTTAGTCTAATTTATTCTTTCGGTGTTGGTTAATTGCTTAATAAATGAAAGAGTATCCTCAATTAATTGAGACCGAAACAAATTTAATTGAGTCCGTGGTAACCGTTGAAAGATAATTTCTTCCATCGCATCTTCAGAGGAAAGATAACGCTTAAATTCATCTGGGGAAATATTTTGGCGTGATGCAAAAATCTCAATTGTCTCTATCTTTTGTCCCGGTTGTAACTGACGGGCGATCTGATCCCGCCAGAGCAAGAGGTGGTGGTCTGCCACAAAAGGCAACCAGCTCTGAGGGGTTACAGTCAGTAAATAATCTGCAAGGTTTGGTTTCATTGCTGGGATGATTTGTTGATCAAGATACGCGCGTAAGACATTATGCCAGATGAGACGCTCTTGGAATGTGCCCCAAGGGCTCTGCAAGCCAAAAACCGGGATGAAGATCTGACGGATCCATTGCCAATCTGCCAGCAAGTGACAGAGATAACCAATCAGAAATGCACGTTGCTGCGGTTTCAAATTGGAAGATAGGGTCAATTGCGGATAGGTTTGCCATAATAATTCCCACGGTTTTAGCAAATTTTGGCGAAGGGGTAAATCGAAGAAATGAGTCTCAGCCCGCGGCTGTCCACTGACCACTTGCACATCAGGAGCAATATTACCAAATAAAAACTCAGCCCGGTAAGATACCACCTCCTCTTGAAATGAAGGGGGTAAATCAGGGCGCTCGATTAACTCCTGAGCCAGGCTGAGATGATAAAACGGAGTGGGCATAATTAAATCAGCGGTACACCCTCTAATTTATCCTGGTTTGCCTGGGTGTTTTCGGTAAGGATAAGCGCTTTACCATTATTCTGTTTAAGGATCACCGGGCGCGAGATTTCGAAGGTACTTGCCATAAATGGCACTCGCTTCCCCGCATAAGCTTTTTGTCCCTTCTGTAAACGCGCCAATAATTCATCTCGGGTAAGGATGACATGGTCAGAAAAAGTCGTCCCGCGCCGTTCATATACTCGCACCCAATCAATCGCACCATTGGGCTTATAGCGTACTGCTTCGATAACAATATCCGCTTTTTGCTTCGCCATTTTTTATCTCCCTTAATAATTATGGTTGGAATGAGATATTATATTATAGCGCATGCGCGGCGAGCAAAGCGAAGCCATCTCGCATTTCGTAAGTCAATTAGCTGCTTATTTAACTACCTACCACGATAAATTACGCTGACAATCGGCTGCGAAAACCGTCCACGAAGGCGCTACGAAAAAACGAATGACGGAGCTATTCGTGCATTCGTGTAATATTCGTGGACGGCTTGCTATCACACGCAAAGTCTCTGATCATGTCATTACCTCTTCGAGTGCCGTCTTTCGGCAATAGAACTGAATCTCGTCATGACGCAGGATAGGAATGTAGAGAAATTGCGACCGTCGCAAAGAGCGCTGCTCCACAATGACGGCTATGCTGAATAATTACGATGTTTTATATTAAAAAATACCCGCCCAAAGAATTCGGGCGGGTGATAGATTTTGAAATTTGACTTATATGGTGCGACGAAATTAACGCACGAACGCTTTTCGTCCGGCGTAAATCGCTGCATCGCCTAATTCTTCTTCGATGCGCATCAACTGATTGTATTTTTCAACCCGTTCACCGCGGCAGGGAGCGCCTGTTTTGAGATGGCCAGTGCCCATGGCGACTGTGAAATCGGCAATAAAGCTATCCACCGTTTCACCAGAGCGATGGGATACCATAGCACCCCAGCCGGCTTTGCGAGCCATTTCGATGGTAGCTATCGTTTCTGTGAGGGTACCAATTTGATTCAACTTAATCAAAACGGCATTGGCAGCATTTTCCTGGATTCCACGTGCTACCCGTTCCACATTGGTGACAAACAAATCATCACCGACCAACTCAATTTTATCGCCAATGGTCTTATTGAGTAATTTCCAGCCATCCCAGTCGTCTTCTGCTAAACCGTCTTCGAGGACAACAATGGGATATTTCTTTATCCATGATTCATACATCGCGACCATCTCAGCTGAGGTTACTTTCTTTCCTTCAGTGCGCAAATTATAATAGCCATCTTCATAAAAACCGCTCGATGCTGGATCTAGAGCAATGGCTATCTGATCGCCTGGTTTGTATCCTGCTTTTTCAATAGCTTTGAGGATCAATTCGACTGCTTCTGCATTCGTTTTCAATGCGGGGGCAAAACCACCTTCATCGCCGACGCCGGTGGAATACCCGCTGCTTTTCAATACATTTTTCAGTGAATGATACACTTCGCTGCCCCAGCGTAATGCCTCACGGAAGTTGGGGGCACCGACCGGTGCGATCATAAACTCTTGCAAATCTGTGCCCTGCCAATTGGCATGCACACCGCCATTCAAAATGTTAAACATGGGAACCGGTAAGACTTTGGCAGTGACACCGCCCAAATAACGATAAAGGGGTAAACCGACTTCATCTGCTGCAGCACGCGCAACCGCCAGGCTGACACCCAAAATTGCATTTGCACCCAGTTTGCTCTTATTGGGTGTGCCATCCAATTCAATCATGGCTTTATCCACCGCTGATTGATCCAGGGCATCCATCCCAAATATTTCGTCTGCAATAGTCGTTAATATTTTCAACTGCTTTCAGAACCCCTTTACCCGAATAGCGGCTTTTATCGCCATCGCGCAGCTCTAATGCTTCATGGACTCCGGTGGATGCACCAGAAGGTACAGCCGCTCGTCCAAAAGCTCCACTATCGAGAGTAACCTCGACCTCCACCGTGGGATTACCACGTGAATCCAATATTTCGCGGGCATGAACAAGATCAATGTACGACATAGGAAATCCTCCAAAATAAAAATTATTAAGTCTCATAAAAAGCTTCTGCCTGGCTCTCCATGGCAGAAGCTATTCGCCAATAATGGCTGTTCAAACCGTTTCCAGTGCGCCTCAGAACCTTGAATTCCGGGCATATACTTTCGAAATTACTGAATAAAATGCAAATCTATTCCAGCCATCATTCTGCCCTGACGGTTTGTATATTATAATGTTAATGTTAGTTATCCTATTGTTGGATAATCAGTGTNTTCTAATCATAATACCATCCTACCATAATGTCAAACAAAAACACGTCTCGGTTGGATGGTTGCTTTGCATTACGAAGGTCGACCAAGGTTTTTGGGTGTAGAACACATACACCAAGCCACTTTTCACTTGGTTTTCTTCAGCTATTTTCTGCATCAACGCCTCTTTGCTTTGCCCTTTTTCGCTGTCATAGAACTTTCCAGA
>JGI24721J44947_10007598_pt1 | contig 14334 bp, 15 predicted proteins | sample YelNatPaOPGAMG01_FD_44947 | JGI IMG/M metagenome (IMG submission 44947)
GAGAGGATCCTCTCGCTTCGCCAGACCTGTCGAGTTCGGGGAAAGCCGACCTACCCCGTCTTGGTCGAGGCCACAGAAGCCTACTTCAAGGGCCACTCCCCGGATCTCGCTTGGCTCGCTCAGCACTGATTACCATACCCCCGTGAACGGTTACGGTCAGCGGAGTCAGAGGGTGTGGGGATGAAGGAGGGAGGAAGGGAGGTGGAAGTAGTGGAATGGGCTTTAGCCTCTTGTCCGAAGGCCGATCCGGGTGGGGAGGGCAGTGAGGTCGCGGAGGGCTCCCCACGCCCCCGAAGGATGGAAGGCATGGGCTTCGCCGAGGCATATCTCCTTTTTGGGCTGCAAGCAACGCACCTACACATCCCGGATAACAACATGCCTGGAAAAAAGCACGGCCCTCCAACGGGGACGCGCAGAGCACATCCCTCTAGGGCAAGAGGTGCTAGCTGTCCTACATATGGGACACAGGACTCGGGAGGCGGACCGAGGTCATTCCTTGTGGATATATTCCTTGGCTATTGCCCTTTTGTCGTAGCCTGAAAGGACGTGGAAGACCCTCAGTTTCCTCAGGGTCGATGAGGAAAACTGACCGATGGGGATGTAAATGATCCTGCATCCCATCTTCGCCGCGAGGCTGTGAAGCCAAGCCCTGGGCGGCCTCGAAGCCACGTAAACCACATTGGGCTCCAGGGTATAGTCCAGAGCAGCGACCAGGAGGATTTCGGGCTTCGACTCAAGGATCCTGTAAGCTGGATCCCTCCATATATCCGCCATGCGCCTCGGAGGATAGGTCATGACGAAACCACCATATTCGCACCGGCTTATTCCAGGCCCCACAATATTCTCCCCGAGGGGGGTCGAGTAGAACGCCATATCCGACTCCTGGTCGTGCTCCCCGTGCCAGGTCATGCGATAGGGATACTTCTCGCCTGTCTCATCGGGGTCGAAGATCACCACCACTGCTCCGACCCCCCCTCTGACCTTCCTCAGGTCTCTCACATAGATTCTCCCTTCATGCCAGTTCCTCAGGGTCTCGCGAATGTCTATCCCGTCCAAAAGCGAACTGGTGAAAGGCTCCACACGACTCCTCTCCTCCGAGAGAAGCCTCACCCCCTTCTCCTTCAAGTACGAGCCGAACCTCTCGATGAGTATGTCCTCCGGAGGATAGGAGCAAAGGGCATCTCCCCGGAAGGCCTCGGCCCACTCGCCAGGCCTCGACTCCTTTCTTCTCTTTCTCACTGGGAAGGGAACAGCCCTCCTTTTCTTGAAAAGCCTTGGTCTTATCCGCAATCTCCTCACTCCCAACCAGAGATCCTCCCCGGTTATCCTGGTTGTGGGAAGATCTTCGGCAAGCTCCTTCTGCCACGGATAAGTGCACCCAAGCTCCCACAGCTCATACGCGAAGTTCTCGTCAACGCACGCTTTGGCCGAAGCCACCCATTGGAAGAAATCCGGGACCAATCTCCCATCCACGAGGGCGTAGTTCCTCGCGAATCTCATGAGGGTATGAACCTGCCATCGCTCGGGAAGAGACCCATATTTTAGCTTGTATATCCTGCATGTCCTCTGGAGCCACCTCCACATGGCCATCTGCCTGTCCATGGGTACCATGTGGCCCTCTCGGAGAGGTAGGGGCGCCCCGGCCTCCAGGATCTCCTGGAAGCTCATGGCCGCATCCCCAAGCCCCTCCCTTGGAAAGTGGCATCTTCTGGCACACCAGACCAAGGCATCATTCCTCAACTTCGCCTCATCGCGGATCCTCTCCGCTCCTCCGTCAAGGACTCTGAGATTCCCGGCCGGCCTCCCCACCGAGTCGAGAGGCTCCTCTGGAGGCTCAGGGGGAAGACCTTTCCTTCTCAGCTCGAACATGGCATGGAAGATAGGGGGTTCAGAGAGGATCTCTGCCATGGAGTCAGGGTGAAGATGAAAGACCTGGACTGCCTTCCTCTCCCTTCTGTCCATGGGCTCCGCAAGTGGCCCCTTGAGATCGGCCATTATCCTCTGGGCATGTGCCATTCCACAAATGAGGACAACCGGCGAGGCCTCACATAGAAGTCTCCTCACCCTGAAGGCCATTCCCCTCTCCCTCAGCCTGTCGAGGGGGCTCGCCCTGTCCAAGAGATCGCTTTCCGTGACCTTCCTGAAATATGCCTCATGGCCAATGCGAGCTGCGGCATATGGATCAGGGAGCCTTTCCTGCCAGAGAAGGGGGGCATCTATATCCACATCCACGCACGAGACCTTGATCCCTCTCTCCAGCGCCCACCTCACCCCCTCAACCAGGGGATCTGCTGGGGCGATGGGGATGTAAAGGGGCTCTCCCCTCGAGGACTCGTAGAGTATGACGCTCACCTTGGGCAGTCTTGCAACCGCTCTCAGAACATATTCCTCAAGGGAGGCTGGGAGCTCGACAGCCACTGCCTTGGGCCTTATTTCCTCGAGGCCGAGACGCACCGCCTCCGCGAACTCAAGCCTCTCGTGGAGAACCGGAAGGATGTAAAGGCCTTCATCTCTCAAGGCGAACCATTCTCTGCCCATCTTCCCCTCGGCTAACGCTCTTGGGTCCGCCACTGGGCCTTTTCCCGTTCACCTCTCCAGGTAGTGAAATGCCTCTTCGCCGAGAATCATCCTCACTCCCTCCCTCAGGGCCCACCTCATGTCCTTCCTCGAAGATTGCCTGAGGAGTTTCACTGCATAGCGGGCTATGTTTATGCCATCTCTCACCGTATAGCGCTCGTCTGCTTGGTGCGCCCTCTGGAGAAAGTCCACCACGTATCTCAATATTTCTTCCTCGCAAAAAGGGAGATTCTCCCTCAGTATCCTGAGCTCCTCCTCCCTTTCCGGAAAATCCACCAGAATTTGGGGCTGAAGCCTCGAGTGGATGTACTCGGGGAGCTCGTAGGTGCTNGCATCCTCGTTGAGGGTAGCCACGAAACGGAAATCCGGATGGGCCTTTATCTTGAGGCCAGTCACTATGGACTCTATGTATCGCCTATGGTCCAACAAGGGAGCTAGGGATGCCCAGGCCTTCTCGCTCATACGATTGCCCTCATCCAACACGCATACTCCCCCCCTTATCATGGCCGTGACGAGGGGACTTGCCACATACTGGATCTTGGCATCTGGGGATATTACGGGTGTGATGAGAAGATCCTCGGGACGGGTATCCATGGTAGCTTGAAAAATGTATACCTCTTTCCCCAGAAACTTTCCCGCAGCGTAGGCGAGGGTCGTCTTCCCGACCCCTGGTTTGCCCACCAACCTGGGGTTCATGGGGATATCGTCCGGCTCTACGACCATCCATGCCGCAAGAAGCTGCTTCCAGCACTCCTGTTGTCCCACCCATTTCATGGGAAATTCGTCAGGGTGGGAAAGATGCAGTTCCACACCCTCTATGACGATCACATCCTGTTTGGCAGCCAAAAGACCACCTCCTCTTCACCTCATTAGANGTTCCTAGNCCTAGAAAANGGGGCTCAAGCCGCGGAAGGCCTCAACCTGAGCCCCACTAGGGACTCACCCATGAGGGCCCGTGCCCGAGACCCCTCTCCCCAGATCCCGAGGTATTCGGGCCTCCTCTGGACGCCCTATCTTCTTCCTCCCGTATTCTCATCCGTCACCTGCTTCTCCCCTTTGGTCCACCTGCTTTTGCAATATTCTCGACAATCTAGACCGCTCGGTCTCACGAGCCTCATTTCCCCCAAAGGCCTCAGCTCAAGGCCTGAGTCTATTGACTATGGTCCTCACCCCTTTTACCATCCTCACAGTGTTCTCGATGAGGGGCTTGTCCTTTGGCTCGAGGAGCTTTCCCTCCAGCACAACGACACCGTTTTCTTCGCAACGCACGCTCACAGAACTGGGGCAGGTTATTTCCGGATGCCTTATGAGACTCTCCCTTATGGCTTTGGCCAATCTATAGCGTTGAAGAAGGCCCTTTGCCTCGTCTTTCTTCTCAGACCACGGGATCTGCTTGAATGAATTGAGAAGGATCTTGACCGCTGTCCCCTGGTCCAAAAGGCCAGTGTTAAGTACCAGGTGGTACTGGAGAGGATCAGCCCAATCCACCCCGAAGGCCTGGCGCACGAATTCTCCCCTCTCCTGATCAACCTCCTTGATCCTCCTTCTCGCTTGGGCCTCGCTATCTCCGAACCTCTCCATAACCGCCTTTATCCTCACAGCCAAAGGAGCGTCCACCCTCACATGGAAGGCCGTAGAGAGCTCCCTCAATATGGCCTGGCTTCCCCTTCCAATGATGACCACATTGTCCTTTTCCGCCTCATCGCATATGGCCTCATGGAGAATGCGAGGAACTCCTTGGGCCTGTCCCTGAAAAGGGTATCGAAGAGGGGAAGACCCTTCTCATCAAGGACCTCCAGCTCGGCCTTGAGATATTTCCTCTCCCTCGCTAGCTTCACGAGCTCATCCCTGTCGAAATACCTGTACCTGAGCCTCTTTGCCAGCTCTTTCCCAATGGCAGCACCACCACTACCCAAAGTCCTCGAGATCGTTATGACCGGCATGGATCACCTCCCCAAGTAGTCCCCCTCCTTTCAGCCCAAGCTGAGCCCGTAGCCCCCTTTTCCCAGTTGAAACAATTATATACTCAAAGAGCGTTCTTGGCACGCTTCTTTGGGATCGCACAACTTGGGCGAAGCATTATATTATTAGAGGGTCAAAACTGAGATTCGGGAGATGGATCGAGAGTGAGAGGATACGAGACCTTTCCTCACACAGGTGATCTGGCCCTCCTCATAAGGGGAAGGGACCTCAGGGAGCTCTTTCTCAACGGGGCGATGGGGCTTTTTTCCGTCATAACTGACAGGCGGAGGATAAGAAGGAGACTCAAGAAAGAAGTGGCCCTTTCCGATCAAGCAAGGGAGACCTTGCTTGTCCAGTGGATGGGCGAGCTTCTCTTCCTTTACGATGCGAGAGGGTTGCTCTTCAGGTCATTCAATATAGAGGAGATAACCGAAACCTCGATCAAGGCCTCGGCCCTGGGTGAGCCGTTCGATGAGGGGCGGCACCCCTTGAAGACTCAGGTAAAGGCCGTGACTTACCACGGGATAAAGATAGAGGAGCGAGGAGGGATCTTGAGGGCACTTGTGGTACTCGACATTTAGCCTCGAGGACCCGATTTGGAAGTGTGCCCCTGGGAGAGGACATGAGGGACCCAAGGCCTCGGGATGTGTCCCCTGGAGGTATAGGTGAGCAAGGGATATCCAAGGAGCCTGGGGCTCCAGAGCTGAGGTTTGATTCGGCCTTCACGGATGGGCCCCATTTGGGCTCAACCCCATGAGGAAGGAGGGAAAGAAATGTCTTCGGTGAAGATCGAGAAGGTGGATCAGTGGAGATGGCGCATACCCAAAGAGGGAAAGATGCGCACAGAGGGCCTTGTCTTCGCCGATGAGGCCATGATGAACGATATTCAGAAAGATCAAAGCCTGCTTCAGGTTGCCAATGTAGCCACGCTGCCGGGAATTGTTGGACCCTCTATGGCAATGCCGGATATCCACTGGGGCTATGGTTTCGCCATAGGAGGGGTCGCTGCTTTCGATGTGAGCTCTGGCATAGTATCTCCGGGGGGGGTCGGATACGACATAAATTGAGGCGTGCGACTCATGCGCTCAGGTCTGAGCCGCACGGACGTGGAGAAAGTGATACATCAACTGGTGGATGCGCTTTTCAGAAACATCCCTTCCGGGGTGGGATCCCACAGGAAGGACCTGAAGCTGGATCCAAAAGAGCTCTCCCGTGTTCTGGAGAAGGGCGTGAAATGGGCCTTGGAGAGGGGCTATGGCTCGGCTGATGACCTGGAGCATATAGAGGCCAGGGGATGCATACCAGGGGCCGATGCCTCCAAGGTGAGCGACAAGGCCATGGAAAGGGGAAAGGCGCAATTGGGGACAGTGGGCTCCGGCAATCATTTCGTGGAAGTGGGTTACGTGGAGGAGGTCTTCGATGAGGAAGCGGCAAGGGTCCTCGGCCTGGAAAAGGACATGGCCACGGTCCTGGTTCACACTGGTTCCAGGGGGCTCGGTCACCAGGTCTGCGACGATTACATAAAGGTCATGATGAAGGCCTCCAGGGAATATGGCATAGAGCTCCCGGATCCACAGCTTTGCTGTGCGCCAGTGGACTCACCCGAGGGCAGGGATTACCTGGCTGCAATGGCCGCTGCAGCCAACTTCGCCTTCGTGAACAGGCAGATGATAAGCCACTGGGTCAGGGAGACCTTCGAACAGGTCTTCGGATTGGGTCCCAAGGACCTGGGACTGGAACTGGTGTACGACGTGTGCCACAACATGGCGAAGCTGGAAGAGCACGAGGTGGATGGGAGGAAGATGAAGCTCTGCGTCCACAGAAAGGGTGCCACGAGGGCCTTCCCTCCAGGCCACCCGGAGGTGCCCCAAAAGTACAGGGAGGTGGGCCAACCTGTGCTCATCCCCGGTGACATGGGGAGATGCTCTTATGTCCTCGTGGGCACGGAACAGGCTTTCAGGGAGACCTTTGGCTCCACCTGCCATGGAGCTGGCAGGGTCATGAGCCGCCATCAGGCCATAAAAGCATCCAAGGGAAGGTCCATATCCAAAGAGCTCGAGGAGAAGGGCATAGTGATAAGGGGGGCGAGCAAAGCCACATTGGTAGAGGAGATCCCCGAGGCTTACAAGGACGTGAATAACGTGGTGAACGTGGTCCACGGGGCTGGAATAAGCAAGAAGGTCGTGCGGTTGAGGCCCTTGGGCGTGATAAAGGGTTGAGAGAGGGCCTCTCGGCCCCATCCTTCACAAAGGAGGTGAGTGATGGGGCCTCTCCAAGGGCTTCCTTTTGGGAAAACCCGATCCTTTTCCTCAGGTGTGATCCTGGCCTGGGTCGCAAGATCCAAAAGCCTTTTGGGCCATGAGGGGGCTTCGAGCCCTGAGGTCATGGGCCTTCAAGAGGACCCTGGAGGGAGGGTTTGAGGAGGATCCCCCCGAGGGGAAGGCGAGGCCTTTTCAGCCCTGAATTGGGAGTAAGAGGCCTCCAAGAAGGCATACCCTCATTCCACCAGGATCACCTGAATGTCCATGACGTTGGTGCGGGTTGGCCCTGTGATTACCAGATCTCCGAGGGCCTCGAAGAAGTGATAGGAGTCGTTTTCATCGAGGTACCTTAAAGGGGAGAGGCCCAGCCTCCTTGCCCTGGCAATCGTCGTCCCATCTGCTATGGCCCCTGCGGCATCCGTGGGACCGTCTGTGCCGTCTGTGCCAGCACTCAAGAAGACCAGGTCCTCCATTCCATCCAGGGCCATAGATGCGGAAAGAGCGAGTTCCATGTTCCGGCCGCCCTTCCCTTTTCCCCTCAGGGTCACCACAGTCTCCCCTCCTGAGAGGATACAGCATGGGACCCCTATGGGGTTGCCTGTGGCCTTCACCTCTTTGGCAATGGATACGAGTGCCTTGGCCACTTCCCTAGCCTCCCCCTCTAGTCTCGAGGTCAGGATCATCGATCTGTANCCCAGGCTCTCGGAAAATTCTCTGGCTGCCATTAGGGCCTGGAGATTGCTTCCAACGATCTCCCAGTGACACCTCTGGAAACAGGGGTCGCCATCCTTCGGCGTATCGGGGATCTTCCCCGCAACTCCACGATCCATTACCCCTCTCACAGCAGGNGGAACCTTGTCCCACAAGGAGTATTTCTGGAGCACCTCCTTGGCTTGGAGAAAGGTGCTCTTGTCAGGCACTGTGGGCCCGGAAGCTATGACGTCGAGATCGTCCCCTATTACATCCGANAGGATCAAGGTGATGAGGGTAGCTGGAGCTGCTAGCCGAGCGAGCTGCCCTCCTTTCACCGCAGAGAGGTGTTTCCTCACTGTGTTCACTTCATGGATTGTGGCCCCGCAGGAAAGAAGAANCCTGGTCACCTCTTGCTTGTCCTTCAAGGTTATGCCCTGGACAGGCGCGACCAAAAGGGCAGAGCCTCCCCCTGATATGAGCCCAATGACGAGATCCTCTTGCCCCGCAGAGNAAAGGAGATCCATGATCCTCTGAGTCCCCTTCACCCCCCTCATGTCTGGGACAGGATGAGAGGCCTCTTCAACCGATATCTTCCCCAAGGCGAGGCCATGTCCTTCCTTCACCACGAGGCTCCCCCCCTCTATCCGATCCCTGAGAATCGCCTCCAGTGCCTTGGCCATGGGAGCCGACGCCTTTCCCGCTCCTACTACGAGAACCCTCTTGAATCCCCCTAGATCGAAGACCCTCTCGCCCACTCGGAGCTTCCCATCCTCTAGGGTCACTTTCCTGTAGACCGCCTCTTCGGGATCCACGGCCTGAAGACCAGCACGGAAGATATCCATGGCGATCTCCCTCATCCTCTGGAGCCTGTCCCCTTCCCCCTTTCCGTGAAGCGAGTTGTCCCTCCCCTTTTCCATGTCCGCGCCCCTCCCCTCTTTCACGGCGAGCCGAGCCCTCTCGCAACATCCCTCAATTCTCCCACATCAGCCCCGAGGCACCAAGCTGAAAGGAGGGCTACCATGAATGGCTCCGGCGGGATGCCATTCTCTTCACAGGGAATTTCCGTCGCTTCATCACCTTCTGGCGAGAGAAAGATCTTCCCTCCTGCCATCCATGCCCCCCTTTCCACTCGGCCCTTGGCAGATATCCAAAGGGTCTCTCCCCAATGTCTCCCCTCGAGGAGCCTGAGCTTGGGCTCGTCTCTGTTCAAGATGAGGATATCCTCTGGACCCTGGTTCATGAAGACCCTGCTTTTCGTCCTCACTATCTCCATTGGATCACCGTGCCTGTCCAGGTGGAGGGGGAGAACATTGAGTATTGCGGCAATATGTGGTCTGAAATGCAATACGCTTTCCAACTGGAAGCTCGATACCGCGAGGGCAATGGGGCCTTTCTCTTCCTCGAGGAGTAGCTCCGAAAGGGGCTTTCCCTTGTTTCCACCGAAAGGCATGGGCCTTCCCAGTCGGGACATGATCCTGCTCAAGAGCTCCACCGTCGTCCTCTTCCCAACGCTTCCAGTGACAGCTACGAGCTGGGGCCTTTCCATCTCGAAGGCCGCCTCCATCTCGCTCAACACAGGAATTCCCCTCTGCCAGAGGCCCCGGACGAAAGGGAGCCTTGGATCAACCCCTGGACTCCTGACGACCAGGTCCACTCCTTCCATGAATTGGAGAGTGTGACCTCCCATCTCCACAGGACAGTGGGATAGATCTCCTGGAATGGAGACCTCTCCTTTCTCGGAGATCCGCACTTGGGCGCCTTTTCTCAGGAGGAGTCTGGCCACTGCAATCCCCGTTGTCCCAGCACCTATCACCCCCACCTTCAATCCAGTGACCCTTCCCAGAGGAGCAGGAAGAAGATGCCATCTCATCTCCTCCACCAACTCCACTGTCCTCTGGAGAGGAAGGCCATCAACTGATGTCTCGGGTAGGCCGCTCACCCCATCCACTGCTCCAGCCTGGGCCAAGGATTCCATAGTGCGACGGATTTCATCTCCAGAGGGCAGAAGGTCCTTTCCCGTGAGCACGGAAAGTGCGGCTACAAGCCCGTATGCCCCCCAATTGGACACCCCCGATACCACCACATAGTCCGTGAGGACCGCTGAAGCAATCTTCTGACCATGCTGAATGAACTCCATTACCCCCTTGAAGACCCTCCCCATTCCCACCTCATTTCCACCATCGCCAATGCCTATCGTTACTACATTGTGGGATTCCGCCTTTCTGAAGAGCTCGTCTATGGGCTCCACCAGGGCCGTTATATCCTCCCCCCTCATGTTGTAGTATCTGCCATCCCTCGCCCTTGCGGGTCTCTCCACTGCCACTAAGTGGGAGAACCCACCCCTTTCCAGAAGGTCATCCCTGAAGGTGATGACAGGCTCGGCCGAGATTGCCTTGAAGAGGTGCACCTGGTGAGAATCCGTGATGTAACTGACTTCCTTGCCCAATCTTCTCAATGCCTGACCGAGGGCCAGGGCTCCGGGTGGCCCATCTGTCTCGCCGGCTTTCGCCTTTAGAATTGGAAAACCGCTTGCGATCAGGACCCTCTTGCCACCTAGGAGGCTCAGAGCAGCTAGCCTCAAGTGGTCCCTCTGGGTGAGGAAGAATATTTTTCTGTGGCCTGGATCCTGAGCTATTATGTTCTCGATGGATGCGATTCGCGCTCTCACTTCTCTGTTGCCTCCTTCTCGAGGGTTGACAACGAAGGCGGCCTCTGGTACTCACTCGGAGGGCCTCTCGAGTCCCTTAAAAGGATACCAATGGAGGAGGAAAATGCCGAGACTTGGTTATGTGGAGCCGGAAGAAGCTGATGCCTTCACGAAAAAGCTATTCGATCAGGTGGGGATGGTCCCGAATCTCTATTGCGTGATGGCCAACTCCTCTACGGTTTTCGATGGCTTCCTGAAGCTCACGAGGTGCCTCGAGGCATCCAAACTGGACAAGAAGACCAGGGAGATGATCTACCTCCTCACATCCCAGATAAACGGATGCGAGTACTGTCTGGCCTCCCACACGAGCACTGCTGTGGAACATGGGGTGATGACCAAGGAGGAGACAATTCAGGCCAGGAAGGCCCAGAGCCCGGATCCGAGAACCCAGGCCATTCTCAGCTTCGCCAAGGAGGTTGTGGAGAAAAGAGGTCATGTGAGCGACGAGACATTCGATCGGCTCAGGGAGCATGGATTTTCAGACGAGGAGATAGTGGAGGCAATAGGCACGATCGCCCTGGCCACCCTCTCCAATTACGTGGCAATTGTGAGTCAGGTGGAACTGGATTACCTGGATGCGCCCCAACTGGAATAGAGAGTAGGGAAGAGGAGGTGTCACTTCCCCATGCCCAATTATCTGGACATCCTCCTGGGCAAGGCATACGAGTCCATGGAGGGAGAGCTTTACAACAGGTATAGGGAGAAGGACGAGGAGAGGGGAAAGGAGAAGATCCTATACTACGAGGTCTCCCTCATGCAGGAGAGGCCATGGGATTACTTGAGGGACAGGGTATATCCGGCCTTCGCCCGTTACCTCAGGGACAAGTCCCTCGATCCTGAAACTGCCCGGGGAGTGGTTGTGGCTGTCTTCCACGGCTCGAGATGCTATCTCCTCAGGGGGGAGGATTTCATAGAGGTCTTCAAGGAAATGGAGGGGCTGAATCAGAGTGCCTTTCACTTCCGAGTCCTGAGGTGGCTGAACCCCTGAATCTCCCATCCGCTCCTCATCCGGGCTCAGGCAGTGGGATCATGATTTGGACCATGAGGCAGATCCCCGGCCAGCGGGGATCTGCAAGGAAAAGGCATTCCAGAGTGCTCCAGGGAAACGCACTCCCTTGAGGCTCGGCCTTCGGGTGGGCTGATTCCGACACGAAAACGGAAAAAGGGCGGGCTTTGAGCCCGCCTTGCCCTCACCTGAGACATTCTCAGGTGTGTCAGGCCGTCTTGACCTCTATCCTCCTCACACCAGCCGCCTCTGTCTTGGGAAGGGTTATCTTGAGAACGCCATCTTTGTAGGTGGCGTTTACTTTTTCCAGATCCACCTCCGCAGGAAGCTGCAGGGTCCTTGAGAAGGCTCCGAAGGACCTCTCGATCCTGTGATAATTTTCGCCCTCCTCCTCCTTCTCCTGTCTGCGCTCGCCCTTCAGGGTGAGGAGATTGCCCTGGATGGATATGTCGATGTCCTTAGGGTCCATCCCAGGGAGCTCGGCCCTGACTATTATCTCCTTGGCAGTCTCGGAGACATCCACAGAGGGAATCCACTGCCTCCCAGCAGTGGTCCTGAAGGGCCAGCCCTCGAAGAATCTGTCAAAGAGGCTATCGATCTCCCTGCGAAGGGTGGAAAGCTCGCTTCTGTCTCTCCAAGGAATCAGGTCGAACATCTCGATCCCTCCTTTCATTCAGTTTTTTGCCTTCGTTCTTTCCGTTATAGAAAATTGATCTCGTGGACCTCTCTGTCAACCCCCCTTTTGGAAGGCCTCTCAACTTGGAAAGAAATTTGAAATGGCTGAAACAGAAAGGAGAGATCTTCTCAGATATGGATCCTTGCACATGGAGGTGCAACCAGTTGAGGACCAAGGGAACTTCCAACTGACGCAACCATACCCGAGACATGACGGCTCGGAATAGACTCCTACAGGCAAGTTTCCCTTGGGCCTCGATAAAAAACCCTCAACCTCCTTCTACTGGAGGAAATATGGCCACATCGTCCCCATCATTGAGGACCAGGGTCAAAGGGGCATTTCGGCCATTGACGAGGACGACTTTGGGCGCATCCAGGGGAAGGCCCAGCTCCACGAGCAATCTCTCCACATCCGACCCATCGGGAATCACAACTGAACCTCGGCCTCCCCCTTCGAGCCTTCCCAATTCCCTGAAGTTGGCAAATAGCCTAACCCTCACTTCCACCTTCACTTCTCCTTAGGGCCCGATGGATCCAATTCCAGAAGCCCCAGTTCTTCCAGCTTCTCCCTTGTAGGGATCCCGTCTTGGTCCCACCCCCTCACCCTGTAGTAGTCCTCCAGCATCTCCTCCAAATGGCACACCATTCCCTTTCCTGGACCTTCGGGAAGCGGCTCCCTGAGCATCCTCGGGGGCAAGGTATCGTCTTTTCGGGAGAATCCAGCCCTCGCCAGAAAGAGCCTTTCTGCGTTGAATATCCTCTCTCCTGCCTTCTCCAGCTCTCGAAGGGTGTAGTCAGCCCCTGTTGCAGCGTTGAGAAGCTCCATGATCCCCACAGGGGGGGCCATGAGTTCCGGTTTTATCAAGTTTCTCACAGAGTAGAATACACAGAGGCCTGCCGAGTCTATTATGCAGAAAAGATCCTGCCATTTGGCTACGACCGGTGGCTTGTCTTTCCAGGTGAGAGGGTCCACGTTGCAGGGAACGCCCAGAAGCTCGAAGTAAGCAGGATCGCCCCTCATGTGGGATGCGCCTATGGGTGAGGTCGCATAAGCCAACCCCATCCCCTGCTCCCCCCTCGGCTCGTATCCGGCAAAATCCTGACCTTTGGCCACCATTGCCAGCTCGGGGTGACCGTACTTGGTGGCCATTCGCAGGCTCCCCTCAGCAAGCACAGCCCCAAACCCCTCCCTGTAACCAGTCATCCTAGTGAGCTCCACCAGGGCCTCTGCGTCGCCGAATCTGAGCTTCCGGCCAACGTCCTTCTCGGGCAAATAGCCCTTCTCGCTCAGCTCCATGGCACACGCGATGGTCGAGCCCATGGAGATGGTATCTAGCCCCAGTTCGTTGCAGATGTAATTGGCTTTGGTTATAGCGGCCAGGTTGTCTACTCCACAGTCCGAGCCCAGGGCGTATATGGTCTCGTATTCTGGGCCCTCTCCTTCTCCCTCAAAGGGGGGCTCCTCAACCCTAGTGACCCTGCCACAAGATATGGGACAGGCGAAACATGCCCTGTGGCCCACGAGGAAGGTTCTGGTCAGTGTCTCTCCGTGGATGGCCTCCCATCCCTCGAAGCTACCAGTCTGAAAGTTCCTTGTGGGAAAGACTCCATAGTTCTGGGTTGCCATGACCGTGACCGCTGTCCCGTGGACCCTCAAGGGAGGCGGGCTGTTCTTGTAAGTCTCCTTGAATCTCTTCATGAGCTTACCATTGATCTCCTTGAAGGCCTTGGGATCGTGAACGGGGACTTTGCCAGTTCCCCTCACCACAACAGCTTTGAGATTCTTGGAGCCCATCACTGCGCCCACCCCTGAACGACCGGCAGCACGATGCTTGTCGTTCATTATGGCAGCGAATCTGACAAGCCTCTCCCCCGCAGGCCCTATGCAGGAGACCCGGGCCTGGGGATGGGTCTCGGCCCTCAAGATATCATCTGTCTCGTGGGTTGTTTTACCCCAGATCCCAGTTGCATCCCTAAGCTCCACTCTCTCTCCGTCCACCCACAGGTAGACAGGGGAGGAGGATTTGNCCTGGAATATGATCCCGTCCCATCCGGCTTTTCTCAGCTCAGCTGGGAACATGCCACCCGAATTGGAACAGGTTATTGCCCCTGTAAGGGGCGAGAGGGTCGTTACCATGTACCTCGCGCCAGTTGGGGCACCAGTGCCAGTGAGGGGGCCTGCCATCATGATGAGAGGATTCTTGCCGCAAAAGGGATCTCCTTTGGGATCGGCCTCTTTGAGAAGATAGCGGATCCCGAAGCCCCTGCCGCCTATGAATTCTTTTGCGGTTTTGGCATCCAGGGTCTCCTCCCATGTCCTTCCGCTGTCAAGATCCACTCTGAGGATTCTTCCATGCCATCCCTTCATTTCCCCTGACCTCCACCTTCGCAATGGCCAAATCTCCTCTCTAGCTTAACCAAGCTCCACCATGAACGCAAACCCCAGTGCTCTG
>JGI24721J44947_10007616_pt1 | contig 14320 bp, 10 predicted proteins | sample YelNatPaOPGAMG01_FD_44947 | JGI IMG/M metagenome (IMG submission 44947)
TGTCCGGTTCAGGCTCAGACATCCTCGGCGCCAAGAGGTTCCCTCGAAGCCCGATTCGGGAAGGCTAAACCTTCCATGGTCACTTCTGCCCTCCCGAACTTAGCCCACAAACCAGCCCATATAAAATGGAAGAGAACTAAAAAAGTTAACTATAAAATAAACTCGACCCTGATTTTCAATTAGAATCAAGGAATAAAATCAAACCAGCAAGGCAGGGTAAACTTTTGGCTTAGAATTCCTCTGAGGAAGCGCCGCTCTCCTGGCCGCCTCCTTCTCCCTCTTCGCCTTTTTCTTTCGCTCTTTCCGCCTCCTCCACAGCCTGGTCGAGTTCGGACTCAAAATCATCGCCCAGGTCCTCACCCAACTCGCGGCCCATCTTTTTCATCCAACGAGCCACACTCTTAGGGTCATTTTCGTCTAAATCGCTAAATTTAGACGGGTCGGCTAAGCTCTCTAAGCGGCTTTCCTCCGACCTAAAAACGGCCACCCGGGAAACCAAGCGTTTCAACCGCCGGCTGCCGCAGCGAGAACAAACAGGCTCGACGGCCGAACTCACAGAAAGGGTCAGGAAGGTAGAGACCCTACCGCAATCCTGGCAACGATATTCGTAGATAGGCATGCCTTCCCTCCTTTCAGATAAGCCCTCCCTCCTGCCAGCCCAGTTTAATTAACTTGATCCGCGCTGGGTCAGCCACCCCCAAATGATGTCGGGTTTCCGCGTAAATAATATGATGAGCCGGCGGCTGGAGGGGCCGGTCTTCACCAAAATACTCCCGCCTTTTAGCCTGAAGAAGGCGAACACCTGTAGAATCGACGGCCACCGGGTCCTGACCAACGATAATCCCCCGATAAGGCCAAACATATTGCTCACTATAGTGATGGGGTCCGACACCATGAAAAAGCGGCGTCAGCATTAAAAGAATATTTAACCTCACTTTGCCTTTGATTAGCGGGTTATTCCAAAGAAGCGCTAAATCAGCGCAGGTGTCAGGATGATAAACTGAAGGGTCGGGAACAAAAGTAACTAAATTCTTAAGGCACCCGCCCATTCCGGACCAATAATGAGTTCGGGCCGGGCGAACATTAATTAAGGCCGTGGCCTGTTTAAAAATAGGATTCCTTAAAACCCCCCGGTCATCAATCCCGATTCGTTCTTCTGGCACACCACAGTCGAGCAGCCGCCGCTTGATAGCTTGCTCCACTTCCGGGCCTGTGGGCAAATAAGACCAGACATTGGTTTTAATCCCGACAATGTCCGTAGGCTTTATTATCAACTTCCAGGCATCAAGCGGCTCCTTAGTCCCGAAAAGTGCCGCCACGGCCTCGTCGAGCATGGCCTGAAAAACCTGGCTATTAACTTTCTTTTTGTCATCCACAACCTCAGGATGGCGGATAAGAACAATTTTAGACTCACTTAGGTTTGTTTGGCCCTCTTTTGGCCACAGCGTCGGCAACCAAGCGCCGGCCAGGGGGCTCATCATTGTCAGCCGGAGGAAATCACGCCTCGTTAAACCTGCTTGCCCCATCTTAACCTCCTTATTTTAAGCTTACTGTGATCATTTTAACCCATTTTGGAGACCGATTCTCGCCTCACCTTTTCTATAACTTGGCCGATAAGCGATTCTATTTCTTCTGGCGAGCTGGCTTCAAACACGATTATCACCACTCTCCCCTCAACCTTCGCTCCAGTCCAGAAGCCATCCTCGAGCCGAGCTAAACCGGCTTCATCAGCCTCGGGTAAATAATTCCGCAAAAATTGCCGGATAGCCCTTTGAGCTGTGGGAGCCTCAGGGTAAGAGATAATTAAGAGGCAAGTTTTAGCTCCGTCTGTTTTTGCCCAACGATATAATGCTACCTCGGTAGTCTCATTTAGCTCGAGCCAGTTGTCGGTCATCACAAAAAAATGATAATTGAGAATGGGCAAGGTATGAAAATAATGCACCCGATTTCGGTCGACGGAAGCAGGCAACCAATCAAGAAGCGCCGGTCGCTTCCCCTCTTGAGGGATCGAGCGGGCAATAGCCTGGCCTAAGATAAAAATAGCCTTTTTAATCTCCGGTGTTTCCTGGTCAGCATAGATAGAGACATAATATCTGTCTTTCCAAAAAGCTAACCAGCCTCCCTTATAAAGTCCGTCCTGACCGATGGCCACTCTTTCGCCTTCTAAATCATGGGTGAAAACGCCGAAGGCATCCTCGCTCCGGCCCATCATAAAAAAGTCGACGATAATCGAAGCCTGCCCTTCTTTTTCATACCGGCGCACTAAAAGCCAGCGAAAGCCATAAGACCGGTAAACTTCTCCGGCACCATCAATATAATTAAAAATAGTCTCCGGCGTGTAGAGCTCGTCAGGCGCTCGCGGCCTCCAGCCTTCTATGGCTGCCGGAAGAAAAGAGGCCAAGACCTCGATTATTTTTTCTTTTTGTTCCTGTTCCGAAAAAGCCACCATCTGGGCACCTGAGAAACCGCTGAAAATAATAATATAGCTTAAATAAAGTAAACAAATACTGATTAGGGCTCTTTTCTGGCTCATTTTCTTGGCCGCTGAAATTTTTGCCCCCATAACTCTAAAGCAACCTGCAACTTTTTTGCCCACCCACTCTTTGTCTTCATTACCTAAATTTAATTCTGATTATCTTGCGAATCTTTATTGTTTCATTAACCTCTATTATTACATTAATTCTTATTATTTTTGTAAGCTTTATTATTTTAAACTTTTTTAACCCAGTCTGAGAAGCCATCAATCTCCGGCCTCTGAATCTCGTTGGCCTTTTCTATGTTTCGCCTTTATATCGTATATCTTAAGGAATTTCCCAAGAGCTGACTTTTATTTTCTCTTTTCTATGGCCGCAGCAGACTCGTTTATGGTCCGAATTATCGCCGGGTCAAATTTTGGTTGGCGGTCAAAAGTGCATAGACCGTTGACCTCCTGTTCAATATCATAAAGCTGGGTGTAGCAGAAGCCAGCTATCTTAGGGTTATGGAGAAGAGCCTCTGTCAGCTGACGATAGCGGCTCAGGAATTCCTCGGCGGTTTGGGGCCTTTCGCCATAACCCCAGCCTTTCTCGTCAACTTGGCCTGGATTCCACCAGATACCGCCGTATTCACTGACAAAATAAGGCTGCCCCTGGTATGGTTGATGGCGTTTTGGGTCACCGTTGACAAAAACTTGAGGCGGGCTGGCCAAAAGACCGGCAAAAGCTTGAGCAAAACTATCCACATGCTGGTCATAATTATGGGAGTCATAGACATCGGGAGAAACTAAGTGATAACCGCCCGAAGAATCGATGACCAGCCTCGTCGGGTCTATTTGTTTAGTTAAGTGAAAAATCTCTTCGATAAAACCAGGATAGATTCCACCCCAGCGTTCGTTAAAGGGACACCAGCCGATTATGGCCGGATGATTAAAATCCCGCTTAAGTACCTCGCGCCATTCTCGCTCGAAAGCCAAAAAGTTTTCTGGCCGGCTGATATCCATGCCCCAATCGGGAAACTCACCCCAGACAATATAACCCAGCTTATCGGCCCAAAAAAGGAAGCGGCGCTCAAAGACTTTTTGATGAAGCCGAGCGCCGTTAAACCCGAAACTCAGGGCCAGTTCGATATCCCGGCGCAAAGCCTCGTCAGAGGGAGCGGTATAAATGCCGTCAGGATAAAATCCCTGGTCTAAAACTGTCCGGAGAAAAATTGGCCGGCCGTTGAGAAAAATCCGGTCACCCCGGGTTTCAACCTGACGAAAACCCACATAGCTCTTGACCTGGTCCACGACCTCCTTTCCCCTCAAGAAAACAAGTTCCAGCTCATAAAGGTTAGGCTCTTTGATATCCCATAAGAGAACATTTTTTATCTTAATCGGAAGATAAGTCACCATTTCGGCCGGTACAACTGCGTTTAAAACTGGTTTACCCTGAAAATAAGCTCGCAGCGAAACCTGGCCTTCTCCTGGAGCCTGGTTAAAATTGACCAAAAGGGCAGCCTCGCCTCGCTCTTTTTGGGGATAAAAACGCAGGGCTTCGATGAATGTTTCCGGCACGGCTTCTAACCAAACGGTTTGCCAGATACCAGTTGTCCGGCGATAGAAGCAGCTATAAGAATTTAGCTGTAGGCATTGCTTGCCCGCCGGCTGCCGCCGGCTCCGCACATCATCTCGAGCCCTGACAATGAGCAAATTTTCCCCGGCTTTTAGCTGAGAGGTAATCTCGAAGGAAAACGGTGTGTAACCGCCTTCATGAGAACCGATTTTTCGGCCATTAACCCAGACTGTCGTTTGATAATCACAGGCTTCAAAGTGGAGGAACACCCGCTTCTTCTGCCAGGCTTCAGGAAGATGGAAAGTTCTCTTGTACCAGACAGCCGGGATAAAATCGGTAAAGCCAATTCCCGATAAAGGACTCTCTGGAGCAAAGGGAACGACAATCTGCCGGTCAAAACCTGCCCCTTCTGGTCGGCCCGCTTCCTCGCCTGAATCGGAAAAATCAAAGGCAAAATCCCACCGACCGTTGAGGTTGAGCCACGTTTCTCGAAAAAGCTCTGGCCGAGGATATTCAGGCCGGGGAATAGCCGCCACTTCCCCCAGGCCGTTTAACATGGCCGAGGAATAATCTTGGCGCGAGGCCTCCGCACTTAGGAGGCGATTAGAAAGAACCAAAAGGAAAATAAAAACCAAAAGAAAATTAGTTAAAAAAGAGCTTATAAGGAAAAACCTAACCTTAGGCCTTTTCATTTTCATCGCTAATTCTCCCTAATTTTGGCCATAATTTTTAGGCCAATTATATTCTAAGCCGAAATAAGGAACAACTGCCTGCGGCCTAAATTCAAGGGCTGAGTCATATTTCGAGTGGGCTGGGTTTAAGACAAAAGTCCAGAATGGTGCAAACGGCCATGAAGGTTTAGCCTTCCTAAATCGTGCCTTGATGAAACCTCTTCGCCCTGAGGATATCTGAGCCTCGGCTGGAAAAAAGTCAAGGTCAGGTGGGAGCAAGGACTACTTGGCGGCCGCTATTAACGATGAGGCAAGTTCCATAGGCGGCACGAAGAATGGACAGAGGATGAAGTCGAAGACCTCAGCGGAAAAAGCTATTCCCGACGCCACTTTGTTTAGCTCATGTCAAAGGGAAAAAATCAATTTCCTTGAATTCGAAAAAGAGTTATCATGAGCCTAAATTTTATCTTTACTTGTTCCTTTTGTTTAGCTTAAAATTCTGGCGCTGTTTCCCCCATGGGCTTAAGTTTTAAGGTTTTTTAAAAAAATTTTTTAGGACTATTTGTCCAGAAGGAGGTGTCATATGTCTTATGGCCTTATCTTCCGCTGGATGAGCCGTGCCTGCTTTGTTTTCCTCCTAATTTCACTCATCCTGATGCCGGCGACTTCAGCCGCTACGTCGAAGGTGCCGATCAAGTTCGATACTTACCATGGCTATACAGGAACGGTGGATTATCTAAAGGCAGTAGCCCGGGCCTATCCTAATTTAACTGAGCTTATGGAAATCGGCCGCAGCACCCTGGGTAAACCGATTTATGTTCTGGCTATTACCGACCAGAAAACAGGTGTCGCCCTGGATACTCTCATTCCTTTGCGTCACAGCCGGAATGAAGTCAAAAACGTGCCTCCCATGAAGCGTCATCAAGGAAAACCTGGTCAGTGGATATGCGGCGCCACGCACGGCAATGAATTCACGGGAACTGAAGTCTGTCTTTATATTATCGATAAGCTTTTGAGCGGCTATGACAAAGACCCAGAAATCCGCCGCCTGGTCACAGAAAAGGTTTTTTACATTTGCCCGGTAGTTAATCCCGACGGCGTTTATAACAGCGTTGAAGCCGGTCTCTCCCAACGGGGGAACGTCCTTCTCCGGGATGACGACGGCGACGGCCGAGTCAACGAAGATGGCCCGGATGACCTGAATAAAGATGGGTTCATCACCCAATTCCGTTATTTGGACCCAAAAGGAGAATATGTTATTGATGATGTGGACCCACGGTTAATGGTTCGGCTCCAACCAGGAGAAACAACCTCAAAGCCGCGTTATTCAGTCATTTCCGAGGATATGGATAACGATAAGGACGGAAAAAGAAGCGAAGACCCTGTGAGCGGTTTTGACCTGAACCGCAACTTCCCGGAAGGCTGGTTCCGCAGCGACGGCTTTCCCGGCGGTCAGGGAGATTATCCTACTTCGGCGCCTGAAGTTCAGGCCCTGGCGGAATTCTTTACCAATTTCCGCAACATCCTTATGGCTCAATTTTTCCACACTTCGGGCGGTTTTACCTATCGACCGATGGGCTCCTCTCCTGACACAGCGGTTCATCCCAAGGACGCAGCTGTCTATGACTTCATCCTGGGGAAAAAATATTTAGAGCTAATCGGCGAACCTGTGCCTGAAGCCTGGCAGAACCCAGAAGAAATGGAAAAGTTTAAGGCGGCGCTCCGCGGGAAGACAAGAAATCGCTACGCCCTGGACCGGGGCTACGAATTTCCCCGCGGCTGGCGCGTTTCTTATAACGAGGCTGAAGACCGTCCCTATGGCTATGGCCTCCAGGCTGATTGGGTTTATATGCAGTATGGCGCTTTTAGTGTCACCACTGAGCTCTGGAATCCAGTAAAAGATATTCCCGACTTTCCCCAACTTAAAGAAGATGCTTCCCGTCTTGACCTTCAGAGAGCTCTGTTGCGGTATCAAGATGAAAAATATGGCGGCAAATTCTTCTTACCCTGGAAAAAATTCCGGCATCCCGAGTTAGGCGAGGGAGAAATCGGCGGCTGGATCCCCGTTTATTCGGGCAGCAACGCCTATCCGGGTGAGCCTCTCCTTAATGTCGCCGAGAAACACTGGCAGTTTGAACTTTTCCGGGCCCAATTATTGCCCGAAGTGGTGATCACCGAGGTCAAAACTAAGGTGCTTTATCAAGCAGAAAACCCAGCTTCAGCCGACGCCGAACTAAGCGGAAACACGGCGCTGGTCAAGAAAGGCCAGCCAAAAGGAAAATACACGATTCTCGAGATTAAAGCGATTATCGAAAATAAGGGCGGCTTACCGACCCACGTGGCTCGAGGGGCCAGCTTGCCTCTTAATCGAGAAGATGTAGTCTGGCTTCTGGGAGACCGCGATAAAATTAAATTTCTTCTGGGAACACCCTGGCAACGGGTCGGCGTGTTGGAAGGTCAGTTAAGAATTCCTGTTGTCTCCCCGCGCGAAGAAGCGGCACCGCGAAGTGCGGAGCGGCCCGGTGCTCCTCCCGGACCAGCTGGTCTTCCCGGTTTCCCTGGCCAGAGGCTTAGCCAGCCGACGGCAGAAGCAGAAACAGTTAGACCACTTTCCCCATCAGCCCGCGAAGTGACCTGGGTAGTCGCCATCGAGGGGCAGAGCCCGCTGAAAATTGTAGTGAGCTCCCAAAAAGGCGGGACCAAAGTCAAAGAGGTTAGCTTTGAGTGAGGAGGGAATTATGTTTAAGAAAAAAGGAACGGCTTTGAGAATATCGGCTCTTAGGTGGCTCATCCTTTCTTTTTTAGCCACCGCTCTCTTCCTCCCTCTTACCGGCCAGAAAAAAATCCAGACCAGTCCCGGAGGTTACCACGGCGAGCTTGATTTTCCTGTGAGCTGGAAACGATACTACAGCTATGCGGAGTGGACTAAAATCATGCATGACCTGGCTCGTCAGTATGCTTCTCTGGCCGATATCGAGAGTCTCGGTAAGAGCCGCATGGGCCGCGACCAGTTCCTCCTGACAATTACTAATAAATCGACGGGAAAACCTGAAAATAAGCCAGGTATGTGGGTAGACGGCGCGATCCACGGCAACGAAGTTAACGGCATCACCTGCTCCCTTTACTTAGCTTGGTATCTCTTAACCCGTTATGATTATGACCCTTATGTCCACGAATTAGTTGACCGCTATACTTTTTATATTCTCCCGGGGTTCAATGTAGATGCTAATGACTCCTATGTCACTTGGCCCAACACGGCTAACAATCCCCGCGAGCCCTATCGGCCGGAAGATGATGATGGAGACGGCCTCTACGACGAAGACCAGACTGAAGATGTCGACGCTGACGGCGAGTTATCGATGATGTACGTAGAAGACCCGAAGGGAGATTTTAAGCTTTCCTCTGACGGCCGACGCTTTGTCCGCATCAGCGAACCCAACGACCCGGCTCGTCGCTTCCGGTTGCTTGGCCCGGAGGGGTTTGATAACGACGGAGACGGCCGGATTAACGAGGACGACATCGGCGGACCCGACCCCAACCGCAATTTTCCGGCTGACTGGAATCTGCAACAAGGAAATCCCTACCCTCTCTCCGAACCTGAAACCCGTAATGTTTATGAATTCTGGCTTCGCCATCCCAACATTTTCGCCAGCTTCCATTACCACAACACTGGTCGTTTGATCATGTTTGCTACTCCACCGCGAATTCAACCCACACTGACTCCAGAACAGCGACAGCAAAGGCAGCAACAATTCCAGCAACGTCTGACCGAGCTCCGCCAGACGAACAAATACGCCCAGCTCTTTGATATTGAGGTGCCGCGAGAATATGAAGAAGACATGAGAGTGCAAACGGAAATAGTCACCATGGGCGCCCGCATCCTGAAAAACTACCGACCAACTCCTTCTGGTCGTGTGGGCCAGGCTCAAGCTGCTTCCTACGAGATGTTCGGCCGCTACGCCTATTTGATTGAACTTTGGGGAACCCCCGATTTTGACGCGGACGAAAACGGCGATGGCCGAGTGTCGGATGAGGAATTCTTGAAATGGATTGATATCGAGCTTACGGGAGAAGGTTGGATCACACCTCATAAAGTGCCGCATCCCGATTATGGCGAAATCTGGATAGGCGGCACCGCCAAAAAACATATTACCCGGACACCGCCAGCGCGCTACATGGAAGAGGAAGCCCTGCGGCAAACCCATTTTGTTCTCTATTGCGTTAGCCAATTTCCCCAGGTGGAAATCGGCGAAATAAAAATTACTCCTGCCACAGCTGACCTTTTCTGGATTGACGTCACTGTTAAGAATGACCGTGCTTATCCAACGGCCTCCGACCGAGCAGTCCAGCTTAGGCAGGCTGTCAGGGACAAGCTGACGTTCAATTCTTCGCCGAATATTTCTTTGCTTGAGCTTCCCCCGACTCAATCGGCTCTGGATTTAACTAATCGCGCTTCCTTAGCTCCTGTGGCCAAAGGAAGGGAAGTTGAATTTCGCCTCAAAGGCCATGATTCGCAGGTTTATAGGTATTTAGTCAAGCTGAATGGCGAAGAGGGGTGGGTTGAATTTGCGGTCAGCTCGAAGTATGGCGGCCAAGACTCGAGGCGCATAGCGATAAAAGTAGGTAGCTGAGCTATCGGCCGCCGTCGCCAAAGCGGGGATTGACGACGTTACTAAAAATCGAACCAAAGGTGTAGTTAAGGTTAACCGAAAGTGAATATTCATAATTCGTTTCCAGCTGGGTCCGGCGCAAGAGAACTTCTTCGAGGGTGGCTTCTCCCCGGCGCAGAGAAAGCTGGTCGCGGATTCGCTCGTAGCGGCCGTTTAGACTCACGGCCAAGCCCTTAAAGACACGGAAATATAGGCGAGTGGAAAGCTCGAGACGATTCTTGCTGAAATCATGAAAATAATGAGACCCAAGAATGCCCGCTTCCCATGAGCCCCAAGGTTGTTTAAGCTCCAGCGTCGCTGAGAGCGTTTCTCCCCAGAGCCTTTCCGCCGTTTTTAGATAAATGGTTTCTTCCCGGTAGGTAACAGCATTGAACCCAACTCGATACATGAAGCGAAGCTCTCTTCGAGTGGATTCAGAATAAGGAAAAACATTAAACTCCACAGCCGGCGCGGGGTTAAAATTAAACTTGATATTATTATAAACAGAGGAAGACATATAGAGATAACCACCTACTGACCAGTGGTCATTCAAGCTCTTAACCACCAAGCCGGTAAAACTTTCTGATTCCGTCGTGCTGATGATGGTTTCGTCAGAATAAATATATTTGCGCTCATCAAAATTAGCATTAAATCCCAGGCGTATTTTGATTTCAGGAGTAACCCGATTCGCCGAAAGGTTGGCACTGAGGGAGCTTGTCTTTCTTCTGGATTCGCCCTCAAAACGGCCGCCGAAACTCAGGCCAAAAACCCAAAAATTCCAGGGGTCAGAAACAGCCGTGGGAGCCAGAGCTTGACGGAGAGAAATTGAACAGTATTCAGCCAAAGGCGTTTGGGCTAAATAAGGCATTAGCCCCATTTTAATCGTCCGGGTATAGCCGTTCCTCACCTCGTCTTCGGTGTCGGTTCTCTTAGAAGCAAAGGTCAAGACATTATTATTTTTAGCGTAATCGCCTTGGCCGATGAAGGTGATCGTATATTCGGTTCCACCGCTTCCTGTGGACTGAGTGGTTATTAAAACATGAACATCCGCTTCTTTCCTGTCGCGAACAAAGTTGACGAAGGGAATCTCGGTTTTAATATAATTTAGGTCACAGCGGCCGCAATCGATAAAAACGCGCGGCGCTTGATTCCGCAAATCTGTAGACTCCGCGCTTTTCTCTTGCTCGTTCATCCCCGCGCAAAGATAACTCCAGGAAAAAGACAGAAGAAAGATAAGAAACAGACTCCCGAAGAACGGCGCAGAAAGATTACGGACAATTGGTTTTTGGCCTGTTTGGCTCATAATATTATCCTTGATTGAAGTAATTAACGATTTAAAAAAAGGCATTATTTATCCTCTCATAGCTAAGCGAGCGATTATTTTAATTACAAATAGAGCCTGATATTAGCCTATTTTAGAGAGCCTTGTCAAAAACTATCTCGCTGGAATAAAAAATAAACCAGCAAAAATCCGGCGGCAGCAAATTGGCTGGCTAATATTCACTTAGAATCCGCTTCTCGTAGGGGTGATGGCAAGGCAAATTCCGGCCAACATCCTTCCTCAGTCCGAGGGATTATAGCTGCCAGCCCAAAAATCGTCTATTTTCACTCCCTAACTGACCGAAGCCAAGGCAATGAGAGCGCGCAGGAGCTTGAATCCTTCCAAATAATCCTTGGTTTGAAATTGAAGCGTCCGGGGCTCAACCCGCTTCACTTGAGGAATTAGGGCTCCTAATTCCGCTTGATTACTGTTGTGAAGGTTAAGTTCGAAGATATAAGGGGCAGAAGGAAGAAAAGGCTGCCGGCTATTTATTTTGGCTACCGCCTCCTTAGCACCCTCAGCCAACCTCTGCAAAGATAGTTCGCGGGGCAAGAGTTTGGCCGCATAACGTCCCGTGGCCTCTTTCACCGCCACCGTTACTAAGTTTTCACCCAAGATAGCCCGAGCTTGACGGCAGGTTTCGGCATCGCCGCTAAGCATTATTACCGGCACCCGGAAATAGCCAGCGATAGCCGCATTAATCCCTAACTCGGGCATCTCTTGCCCGTTAATCTTAATCGAATAAACAGAAGCGCCAGAAATAGTGTGGTCCAGAATCGAGGAGAGCGAACCAGCTCGGGCATGATAGCCAATAAAAATAACTCCCTTAAAAGACTCGTCAATTCCTTCCATCATCGACAGGGGTTTGGGGGAGCCGGAAAGTAAAGAGGCCCGGGGGTCAAGCTCGTGGGCTAAGATGTTTCTCATGCTGCCGTGGGAATCATTGACCAAGACTTCCTTAACCCCGGCTTCAAAAAGGCCGCTGAGGACAGCGTTAACATCCTCGACCATCCAACGGCGAGCCGCGCTGTACTCGGGAGAATCAGCCGAGACCTGGTTTCCATGAGGACAGCGTTAACATCCTCGACCATCCAACGGCGAGCCGCGCTGTACTCGGGAGAATCAGCCGAGACCTGGTTTCCATGAACTACACCCCAGATTCCTTCCATGTCCACGGAGATATAAATCTTTGGAGGTTGGGTCTGGCCAAGACCAAAGGACCAAAAGGTTAGCCAGGACCCCACAAAGAGCAAGACAAAAATTCTTCTCATTTTTAGCCTCCTTAAGCCGGAATAACATTTCTTACCCATTTCTAAAGGAGTCAGAAACAGGTGTCAAGTGATTAGGGACTGGTCCTTAAAAAGGGTGGCGATTCCAGCTTTTTTAATATTATCGCAATTAAGCGTTCTTCTGACTTAAAGAACTCTTCCAATTGGCGAAAAGCGGGGTTTTATAAAGCTCTACCTTAGTCCACTTAAAGTTTCGGATGAGAATAAATCGTCGGGCAATTTTAAAATACATCTATAACCGGGTTAAAATCTTATATTTCCTTGCGCCTAAAGGAAATGCGCCTGCTATAACCCTAATAAATAACCACCCTTTCGGCGAAACACCGGCGATTAGGCCGTGGTAATTTTAAGATTGCGGTAGGTTAAACTCGAAGGGCTGGGAAATTTTATTAACCCAACTAAAAGCCTCGTTTATGTCCAACTATCAGGTGGGCGCTTAGAGAGCCTCGAGGCTTACTTGACGAAACTGCCAAGTTTGGCATTCTGATTAAGCTCGCGCAGTTTTCGCAAGGCCTTGGCCTCAATCTGGCGAATTCGCTCTCGGGTTAGCTTGAAATGCTGACCGACCTCTTCCAAAGTATATTCTCGACCGCCCTCGAGGCCAAAGCGCATTCGCAAAACCTCGGCTTCCCTTTCGGTGAGAGTATTTAGGGCCTCAAGGATTTGCTCTTTCAGGCTGCTCTGAATAACGGCCTCGGCCGGCGAAGGAATATTTTTATCCTGGATAAAATCACGAAGGAAACTTTCTTCGTCGTCGTTGATAGGCACATCTAAGGAGACTGATTCCTGCGTGAGGCGAATTATCTCCCTCACTTTTTCTACCGGTTTCCTCATCTTGCGGGCTAATTCCTCGATGGTTGGCTCTCTGCCTTTTTCTCGCTGAATTTCTTGGGCCATCTTCCTCATTTTGCCCAGAATTTCCGCCATATGCACCGGGATCCGAATCGTCCGCCCCTGGTCAGCAATAGCCCGAGTAATGGCTTGCTTAATCCACCAGGTAGCATAGGTCGAGAACTTGTGGCCACGACGATAATCAAATTTTTCGGCCGCTCGCATCAGGCCGATATTCCCCTCTTGGATTAAGTCAAGAAACTTTACGCCGTGATTAGTGTACTTCTTAGCAATGGAAACCACTAACCGCAGGTTAGCTTCGATAAGGGCGCCGCGAGCCTGGTCGCGGATTTTGCGGCCTTGATTTATTTGCCTTAAGACCGCCTTAGCTTCGGTCAAAGAAACACCCACCGTTTTTTTCATCTCCCGCAATACTTGCCGGTTTTCCTTTATCTTGGCCTCCAAGCCGGCCCTTCTCTCGGCGGAGAGTCGTTTGGAAACCTCCTTTGACCACTCCTCTAAGTCGGCCGCCAGCTCAACCATCTGCTGGATGGTTTTTCGCACCCCTTCATAATTTCTTTCCTTCCAGAAGGTCGAGAAATTTAACTCTCTAAATAGCTTTATAATGGCGACTAAAATTCGGCCTCTTTTCCAGCGATACTTTTTGGCCTTGGAAATTTTTACCAACCGCGCCGTCAGGCTGCGGATTTGCCCTATCTGGGCCAGTTGCTTTTCATATCTTCTTTCTGGGCTGCCCCTCTCTATTTCCGCTGATTGGTCAAAAACATCGCTCAGACTTTCTGGCGTTTGCCGAATTCTTTCTTCCAGGTTAAAAATTTCTTGAAAAAAAAGGTTAGTCTTAGTGGCAGCTTTCAGAATAATCTTCTCACCCCTCTCCATCTGTTTGGCCAGAGCGATTTCTTTTTCCCGAGTAAGGAGAGGCACTCGACCCATATCCCGAAAATAAAGCCGGAGGGGGTCATTAGAGGGTTCGACCGCTACCGCCGCCTCGGCCACTTCGAGCGGCTGTTCAATCAGAGGCAACAAGTCCGTCTCATCCTTCACCACTGCCTCCAAGATCTTCGTGGACTCAGGCTGCCCTTCCCCTGATTTTTCATATTCTTCTTCAAAATCCTCTAAGAAACGAAAATCCGATTTCATCGCCCCATTCCCTATTCAAGAGCCTAAAGCTATCTAATATTATACCATATTCCGCCAAAATTATAGTCTTTTTTTTCTTAGCAACAATTTTAGGGCAACCGAGGCGGTTGCGGTTTCAATCAACGTGGGTCTGCGGGTTGTTTCTAAAAACCCTTTAGCGGAAAAAAGACTGGCCGCTTTTCGGACGAAAAAAGACGGCGAGATAACTCCCTCAAGGGGTAAGAAAATAAGGCGAGCTTCGGACCAGTTAATTTGATAATCTCAAGGTATCGCCGCTTCCCTATCTTCTCTCGGCACATCCCTAAAAAGTGCCGCCCTTCCGGCGCTTTTTATTAAGCATATTAAGCGTTTTTTGGCCTTTAAAAAC
>JGI24721J44947_10007660_pt1 | contig 14278 bp, 10 predicted proteins | sample YelNatPaOPGAMG01_FD_44947 | JGI IMG/M metagenome (IMG submission 44947)
GATCAAGAGAATACTGCCGACTCACCGATTCCTCCTACCACTTATAATGAGCAAATGCTTTATTTGCTTCTGCCATTCTGTGAGTGTCTTCACGCTTCTTTACAGAAGACCCCACGTTGTTCGAAGCATCAATAATTTCTGCAGCAAGCTTTTCTTCCATGGAATGCCCTGAGCGGGATTTAGCTCCAGAGACCATCCATCGCAATGCCAGGGAGATCCTCCGATTCGGCCTTACTTCGACGGGAACCTGATATGAGGCGCCCCCAACTCGTCTTGATTTGACTTCAAGAACAGGCTTTACATTGTCGACCGCCAACTTGAAAACCTTGAGTGGATCAGGTCCCATCTTGGATGTAATGATTTCCATCGAAGAATAGAACACATTTTCAGCCGTCGTTTTCTTTCCCTGTTTCATCAGAGTGTTGATCATCTTAGCGACAAGGCGACTATTGAATTTTGCATCGGGAAGAACTTCACGACGGTCTACTTGATTTGATCTACGCGGCATCGCATATACTCCAGGTTTTTTTGAAACTCACAAATATTTTAGGATTTTGCCTTTTTTGATCCATACTTTGAACGGCTTTGCTTCCGATTTGCGACTCCAGCAGCATCCAAGGCACCGCGGACAATATGATACCTGACGCCAGGGAGATCCTTTACACGGCCGCCACGAACCAAAACGATCGAATGTTCCTGAAGGTTATGCCCGATTCCTGGAACATATGCTGTAATCTCAAACCCGTTTGTCATTCTGACACGGGCAACTTTTCTTAAGGCCGAGTTAGGTTTTTTTGGCGTAGTCGTATAAACCCTGACGCATACTCCCCGTCTCTGGGGACAGCGCGTCAACGCTGGGCTTTTGCTTTTTTCCTGCAGCTTTTTTCGACCACTCCGAACAAGCTGATTAATCGTCGGCACGAATTACTCCTCCCTTTTTTATATCTCTTTTCGCAAGAAGCGAACCTTGCCATTTTATTGATGAACAGGCCACAAGTCAAGAACCTGATTCTTCGCCTTCCAGAGGGATGTATGTTTTCCGAAATTTTGGGAATCCTGTTCCAGCCGGAATAAGACGTCCTACAATGACGTTTTCCTTCAAGCCCTGCAGATCGTCGGTTTTTCCATTTATGGCAGCCTCTGTGAGTACCCGGGTCGTTTCCTGGAAAGAAGCTGCTGAGATAAAGCTTTCCGTGGACAGGGCCGCCTTTGTTATCCCGAGAAGAAGCGGGCTTCCGCTTGCTGGTTTTTTCCCTTCCAGAACCAATCGTTCGTTTTCTTCTTCAAAATTGCTTCTGTCTACCTGGCTTCCCAGCATGAAGGTTGAGTCTCCGGGGTCATCTACTCTTATTTTTCGGAGCATTTGTCTGACAATAACCTCGATGTGCTTGTCATTGATTCCGACCCCCTGGAGACGATAGACCTCCTGAACCTCATTCACTAGGTAAGACATAAGATTCTGGGGGCCAAGGACCGTCAGGATATCGTGAGGATTGACGGAGCCATCCATTAAGGGTTCTCCCGCTTCTACCCAGTCATTTTCATGGACGCTCACGTGTTTTCCTTTGGGAATCACATATTCTTTTTCGTCCCCCAATTCATTAACGATCTTGACAGTCCGCGTTCCTCTTCCTTGTTTGCTGTTTCCAAATACAACGGTTCCTTCAATTTCTGTTATGACAGCCTGTTCCTTTGGTTTTCTGGCTTCAAAAAGTTCTGCGACCCTCGGAAGTCCCCCCGTAATATCCTTAGTTTTGGTTGATTCCCTGGGGATTTTGGCAAGAACATCTCCCGGGTAAACCACTGACTTTTCCTCAACAAGGATATGTGCACCCGTTGGGAGAGGATATTCACGTCTGTTTTTTGTTCCAGCCTCCCTTACTTCGAGTCTTGGACGCATATTTTGTTTGGAGTCAATAATGACCCGGCTCTTCAGACCGGAAATTTCATCAATTTCCTCTCTCAGTGTCACACGTTCGATGATATCCTTGAAGGAGCATACCCCTTCCACTTCCGTGATGATTGGCGTGGAAAAAGGATCCCACTCGACAAGTTTTGAACCTACGGTGACATGCTGGTTGTTTTCCACCAGCAATTTGGCTCCGTAAACAACAGAGTAACGTTCTTTTTCCCGACCATCCTCATCAATAATAACGATCTTGCCGTTCTTGGACATCGCGATATTGGAGCCTTCATTATTTTTCACTGTTGTCAGGTTATCGTAACGAACTCGACCATCACGTTTGGACTCGTGAATGGACTGCTTTCCAACCTGAGCCGTTCCACCGATATGGAATGTCCTCATTGTCAGCTGGGTTCCGGGTTCGCCGATGGACTGGGCTGCGATAATACCGATCGCTTCTCCAAGTTCAACTCTTTTTCCTCGGCTAAGATCTCTACCATAGCAGGCCGCACAGACGCCCCTCTTCGACTGACAGGTCAGGACTGACCTGATCTTGATTATGTCTATTCCTGATTCCCTGATTTTCTCAACTTCCTCTTCATTGATCTCCTGACCGGCCCTTACAATCACTTCCGGTGAGGCTATTTTCTTCTTGGCCGCGGATCCAGGATAATAAATGTCTTCCGATGAAACACGTCCAAGAATCCGCTCTTCGAGCGGTTCGATTGTCTCTCCCCCTTCGACAAGAGCCGTGACATCGATCCCGTTCATTGTTCCGCAATCTTCTTCCGTAATAATGACATCCTGGGCCACATCGACGAGTCTTCTGGTAAGATAACCCGAATTGGCCGTCTTCAGAGCTGTATCGGCAAGGCCTTTTCGGGCACCGTGGGTCGATATAAAGTATTGAAGAACGCTCAATCCTTCTCTGAAATTCGCGGTAATCGGCGTTTCAATGATTTCTCCCGAAGGTTTGGCCATAAGACCACGCATACCGCCCAGTTGGCGGATCTGCTGGGCCGAACCTCTTGCACCCGAATCTGCCATCATGTAAATGGAATTGAAGTCCCGATCAGTCTTTCCCTCCTTAACGGCAGACTCTTCATCCTTCAACTCTTTCATCATTTCATCGGCAACCTGCTCAGTGATCTGGGCCCATTTATCAATGACCTTATTGTATCTTTCTCCAGAAGTTATCAACCCTTCATTGTATTGAGTTTCAATCTCCTGAATTTCCTCATTGGCTTTTTCTATGGTGAGGGCCTTGTGCTTCGGAATTCTCATATCTCCGATGGCAATAGACAAACCAGATCTTGTCGCGAAATGGAACCCAACCTGTTTGATATTATCCAGAAAGATTACAGTTTCTTTTCGGCCCGCATTTCGGTAACAAAAATCAATCAGATTTGTGAGGACCTTTTTGTTTAACTCCCGGTTTATTTCAGAAAAAGGAATCTGTGGAGGGACGATTTCAAAGAACAGGACTCGGCCGACTGTGGTCTCCACACGTTCGTATTCTCCGGATTCTTTCTTCATCCGAAGGACAATTTTGGCATGAAGGCCGACCTTCCCGGAGTCATAGGCAACCCGAACCTCCTCGGAAGAGGCAAAAATCATTCCGTTCCCTCTTTCACCCGCTTTTTCCTTGCTCAGGTAATAACAACCGATAACCATGTCCTGGGTGGGAATCATGATCGGTTTTCCATTGGCGGGAGATAGAACGTTATTGACAGACATCATCAGGACCCGGGCTTCGAGTTGGGCTTCGATCGACAATGGGACATGGACAGCCATCTGATCTCCATCGAAGTCCGCATTGAAGGCCGCACATACAAGGGGATGAAGCCGGATGGCCTTGCCTTCTACCAGAACAGGGTCAAAAGCCTGGATTCCAAGGCGATGAAGTGTGGGGGCCCTGTTCAGGAGAACGGGATGCTCCCGAATCACGTCATCGAGGATATCCCAGACAATAGGATCCTCATTTTCCACCCGCTTTTTGGCCGTTTTTATATTGTTGACAAGGCCTCTTTCTTCAAGCTTGTGGAAAATGAAGGGCTTGAACAATTCCAAAGCCATTTTTTTGGGGAGGCCGCACTGATTCAGCTTCAGTTCGGGACCGATAACAATCACGGACCTTCCTGAATAGTCCACCCGTTTTCCCAACAGGTTCTGCCGGAATCTCCCCTGCTTACCCTTGAGCATATCCGAGAGAGACTTCAGGGGACGCCGATTGGCACCTCTGATGACCCTCCCCCGGCGTCCATTGTCGAAAAGGGCATCCACAGCCTCCTGGAGCATGCGAATTTCATTGTGGATGATAAGTTGGGGTGTGGGCGACGACACATCCAGAAGTCTTTTCAGCCTGTTGTTCCGATTGATGACACGTCTATACAGGTCGTTCAGATCTGATGTCGCAAATCGGCCTCCGTCCAGAGGAACGAGAGGACGAAGATCTGGAGGCAATACCGGTATGACATCAAGGACCATCCACTCGGGAAGGTTTCCGGATTTACGGAAGGCTTCTACGATCTTCAGGCGTTTGGCATGTTTCTTTTTGGTGGCAGCACTGACGAGGGGATCCATGATCTGCCCTTGAAGCTCAACTGCGAGTTTTTCAAGGTCTAGAGATTTCAGAAGGGTCCGAATAGCTTCAGCGCCTATTTCTCCCTTAAGGTTTGATGTCGGGAATTCTCTCCGTACTCGCTCAAAATCTTCCTTGGAAATGGGGCGATGCTTTTGAAAAGCCGAAAGGAGGTCATCCCTTTTTTTATCTGCGTCAGAAAGAAGCTTCGCGATATGGAGCATGTTTTCTTCTGACATTACCGCAAATATCAAGCCATTTTTAAGAGGGATCTCCTGGACCTTCGTGCCGGCTCGACTGATAATCTCACCATTTTCCCTGGAAAAAAGGTCCAATAAAAGGGGCTGACGGGTCTTAAGCCTGACGGCTTTCTCAGTCTCCCCCTCATTTTCGGTTTTTTTCCGCTTCTTGCTTGATCCTTCGGAACCGCTCAAGCCCGCCGCATTGGATTCGATGAAAGAAATGTCCTTATCCGAAATCGAAATAACAGGAGTTGTGTCACGTTCCTTCAGAAAATCAATGGTTACATCCTCAGGCTTTACCTCGGACACTTCTCCGTCTTCATTAAAGATGAAATATTTTTCGGTATTCTTGCATACCATCTCGAGCGCATTCTTGTTTTTCCCGTCATCGATGTCTTTGATGACGGTGCCAAGATCGGTCAGGACATAGGATTCAAAATAAAGAATCTGATCTAGGTCCTTGATTGTCATATCAAGAAGATTTCCTATGCGGGAAGGAAGGCCCTTGAGGAACCAGATATGCGCAACGGGGGCAGCAAGTTCGATATGTCCCATTCTTTCGCGACGAACCTTGCTCTGAATAACCTCAACCCCACATTTGTCACAAATGACACCTCTGTGCTTCATTCGCTTGTATTTTCCGCAATTGCATTCCCAGTCTTTAACGGGTCCAAAAATCTTGGCACAAAAAAGTCCGTCCCTCTCTGGCTTGAAAGAACGGTAATTGATCGTTTCAGGTTTTTTCACTTCCCCATGGGACCAGGAGCGGATCTTCTCCGGAGACGCCAACATGATCTTGATTTTCGAAAAAGAGAGAACGTCAGCGTCCGTCGACTGAAAGATATCCCCCCTTTCAAGATCTCTGGGTCGGGATCTTTCGCTTCGGAAGGCGGGAGAAAATCCTTCTTCCGTCTCGGCATGCTCTGATTCCGGATCTTTATGGAGGGATAGGGCCTTTTCTTCTGAGTTTTCAGTATGAGAATTGTCAGTCATTCAACTTCTCCTGTGACTTTAGAAGTTCTATATCCAACGCCAAACTTTGCAGTTCTTTTATCAGAACATTAAAGGATTCCGGAAGACCCGGATCGAGATAGTTGTCTCCTCGTACGATAGCCTCATACATACGGCTTCGGCCGGAAACATCATCCGATTTCACAGTGAGGAATTCCTGGAGGGTCGATGCGGCGCCATAAGCCTGGAGGGCCCACACCTCCATTTCTCCTAACCGCTGGCCACCAAATTGAGCCTTTCCACCAAGAGGCTGCTGAGTCACCAGTGAGTAGGGTCCGATTGAACGGGCATGAATTTTGTCATCTACCAAGTGGTGGAGCTTGAACATGTACATAACCCCAACGGTCACTGGCCGATCGAAGGTCTCACCCGTCTTTCCGTCAACTAGATTTGTCTGGCCTGTATTGGAGAGTTTCGCCTGCTCCAGCATTCCCTTGATCTGCTCCTCGGTCGCTCCATCAAATACCGGGGTGGCAAAATGGACTCCAAGGGAACGGGCAGCCATTCCTAGATGGGTCTCGAGAATCTGTCCCACATTCATACGGGAGGGAACACCCAAGGGATTCAAAACGATGTCGACAGGGGTTCCGTCAGGCAGAAATGGCATATCCTCCATGGGAACAATGCGGGAAACTACACCCTTGTTGCCATGCCGTCCAGCCATTTTATCGCCCACAGAAAGCTTTCTCTTCATAGCGACATAAACCTTGACCAGCTTGAGTACGCCTGGGGGAAGTTCATCTCCTTTTTTCAGACGTCCAATTCTTTCATCATGGCGCATTTGAATTGTTTCAATTTTCTCCTTAGTTTCCGTTTCTATTGCAGCAAGTTCATCCTGTTCTTTTTGATCCGAAAGAGTAATGCTCGAATAATCACTCAGTTTTTCAATCGTTTCTTGGGTTAGACGCCTCTTTTTCTTTAGGATAACATCTCCCGTTTCCGGATCTAGGATGTCTTCTTTAATAACCTTACCCAGGAGAAACGCCTTGATTTTGATATTCTTTTCCTCTTCGAGCTTGCGCAGTTCATCCTGATAGTCATGGGTCAGGGTTCCGATATCCTGTCCATGTGGCAAATGGGAAACAATTGCCTCATCCTTTTCAAGACCCTTTCGCGAAAGAATCTTGACATCCACGATAATCCCTTCGATGCCCGCCGGAACTGTGAGAGAAGCATCCTTCCAGTTGGCAGACTTGTCACCAAAGATTGCCCGGAGAAGGCGCTCTTCCGGAGTTAACTGGGTCTCAGCCTTAGGGGTCACCTTTCCGACAAGGATGTCTCCCGGCTTGACTTCCGCTCCGATACGGACAATCCCGCTTTCATCCAGATTGCGAAGTGCCTCATCAGAGAGATTGGGAATGTCTCTGGTGATTTCTTCTTTTCCTTGTTTAGTTTCCCTCGCCTCCAGTTCGAACTCTTCAATATGGATCGAGGTGAACATGTCATCCCGCACAAGCCTTTCACTAATCAGGATGGCATCTTCGAAGTTGTAACCTCCCCAGGGCATGAAGGCGACAAGAACATTTTGCCCCATGGCGAGATCGCCTCTTTCGGTCGACGGACCATCAACGAGGACATCTCCCTTTTTGAATTTCGTCCTAGGACTTAGCAGTACCTTCTGATTAAGGCAGGTATTCTGGTTGGAGCGCCGGAATTTGATCAGGGGATAGGTTTTAATCCCGAGATTTTTATATTTAACGCTGAATTCCGTTCCATCAACCTTGACAACCTCTCCATCTTCGATGGCATAGATGACGTATCCCGAATCCCTAGCAACCACTTTTTCCATTCCCGTCCCCACCAGGGGAGCACTTGGGCGCAATAAGGGAACAGCCTGTCGTTGCATGTTGGATCCCATCAAGGCCCTATTGGCATCATTATGTTCGAGGAATGGAATCAATGCCGTAGCAACAGAAACAATTTGCTGGGGCGCCACATCGATATACTGAACTCGATCCGGGGTGACAGTAATAAAGTCTCCCTTGAACCTTGCTGAAATCTGGTTTTCAACAAGCTTTCCTTTTTCGTTCAGTTTCGTGCTAGCTTGGGCAATGACATACTTGTCCCCGTCCATGGCTGAGAGATAAACGATTTCTGGTTTGGCAACACCGGCTTCCACAACTCGCACCGGTGATTCAATAAATCCGAATTCATTGACTCTTGCAAAGGTTGCGAGAGAGGTGATCAGACCGATATTCGGACCTTCGGGGGTTTCGATAGGACAAATGCGTCCATAGTGGCTGGCATGAACGTCGCGAACCTCAAATCCGGCCCTTTCTCTTGTCAAACCTCCGGGCCCCAGTGCTGAAAGCCTCCTTTTATGGGTCACTTCTGCAAGAGGATTCGTTTGATCCATGAACTGGGAAAGCTGGCTCGATCCAAAAAATTCCTTGATGATCGCAGTGACCGGTTTAACATTGATAGGATCGGACGAAATGACACTTTCTGGGTCGCCAAGATTTAATCGTTCCTTGATGGCTCGTTCCATGCGAACGAGCCCGATCCGGAACTGATTTTCGAGGAGTTCCCCAACCGATCTGACTCGCCGGTTCCCCAAGTGATCGATATCATCGATCTCCCCTTTGTTTTCAAGGAGATCGACCATATACCGGATAACCTCGACAATATCGGACTTGGACAACAACCGGTTGGTCAAACTTTCCTTGACTCCGAGTTTGGAATTCAGTTTTAGTCTTCCGACAGAGGAAAGATCGTACCGCTTGCTGTTGAAAAAAGACTGTTCAAAAAATACTCGGGCCGTCTCCACATGAGGGACTTCACCGGGGCGAATCCTTTTGTAGATCTCCACCACGGCTGGATCCGATTCGATACGATGGGGATTTTTGGCAAGGTCGACAATTTCGGAAAAAAGGTCCTGAGCCTTGTTAGAGGAAATACCGGCAAGGCAAATTGCTTCGATCTTGGACTTTTTCGCAATATCGAGATCCTCCATCTCGAACGAGTCACCAGCATGCTTGATAATGCCGCCTTTTTTGGGTTCTGCGAGGTCAAAAAAATGGGCTTGGTTCTGAATATCGTGAACCGACAAACTTCTCTGTCCCTTTAACAGGATAAATTCTCCGATGGCATCGGAGGAGCGAGTGGCTACCACTGGAAAGTCTTCCATCTTGGTTCTGACCAAGATAAGCTGCCTGTGGCCAATGACCTGGTCAAACATTTCTGATGTTAGAGGTGTTCCATCATTGATCACCGCTTCCCCATCCTGAGTGACAAGCTTGAAAAGGGCCTTGGCGGTTGGACGAACAATAAAGGAAATCTCCTTAGTTGTCGTGCTGACTTCCGAATAAAGCCCACCCATGAAGCGGGCAACGAGGGCTTTCAGGCGGGAATTGGCATCGACTCCGGTTGCCATAAGGAATCTGACAAAACGAGCTCTATCTGAATCAACCACCCCTGTTTTATCAAGAAGAAGGGTCTGATGGAGCACAGACTTTGCCCTTTGACTGGACGGCACAGAATAGCACTTAAGAGTGGATATGCCCCTCTGCAACAGATTTGTCAGTACAGGGGACCGTGATTTATCCGATTCTTCATTAATGACTCTCTGTCCAACAGAAAGAAGAACTTCCATCGGATTCAATGGGTCAAGCAAATCTTCCGCAGAGTGAAATTCCTCCACCTCTTTGTCTGGAATAGCTTCAAGAAGCAAAAATCTGTCAGTTCCCGGGAGGGACTCCACTGTGAGGGGATAAAACTTCTTGCTTTTTGAATGCATCGTTCCCAAAGAAAGTTGGGAATTGATATGGTCCGCAATTTCCCTTGAAAATTTGGTGACCTTGTCCTGATAGACCACCTCGTCGCTGGTCTTTATTCTGTCCCCGTCCTCTTTAAAGGATCGAGTCCAGATTTTAAATGGAAGCGGGTCGCCATCTTCGATTTCGAGGGAGCGAAAAACCTGGGTCGGCCTCAAAATGATAAATTCCCTGGATTTTTCAGCAAAGGGAATAACCCCATGCATATGGGCCTCATTCACCTTCCCGGACAACTGAAGAAGGGAGAGCAAGGTTTTGGGGGTCATTGGAACCGCAATATGATCTAAAGGGATCAATGATAATTTTGTTTCGATCTGGGATAGCAGATCTTTTGTCTCTCCTGACAAGAGTGATGAAATCTGACTAACACCTTTGATGCCGACCAAAGGAATCAGTATTCCGGCATTTTTACCATCCATAAAGGATTTGATATTTCCAACAGATACCTCAGCATTATCTTCACCATGAAATCTCAATGTGAGATCCACACGATCTTTCAATAAACGCATGATTTCCGCGGTGTCTGTAGGAACCGAATCTTCTCTAAAAATCAGGCCGTCATGATCCTTCAATTGAAAGGGAAGGGTCGTCCCAGGTTCAATCGGAAAGAAAACATAAAGCTCCGGGTGGCCCGGTTTAATGCGAAGAGTTTCGATATTGTAGTATTCTTTGACAATTTCGGATGAAGTAATCCCCATTGCCTTGAGGAGTACTGTGGCAGGAAATTTCTTTTTCCTGTCAATCCGGACAAATAAATTGTCTTTCTGGTCATATTCGAAGTCGATCCAAGAGCCACGATAGGGAATGATCCTTGATGTGAAAAGAGGGGTTCCAGTCAGCCGGGTTTTTGTCTTGTCGTGGGAAAAGAAGACCCCGGGGGAACGATGCAACTGGCTTACAACTACTCGTTCGGTCCCATTAATGATAAAGGTTCCCTTTGAAGTCATGAGAGGAAGGTCCCCGAGATATTTTTCCTCTTCTTTCAAATACTTGACAGAATAGGGGGCTTCCTTGTGGTGAGAAGAGGCCTTTTCTCCGTCCTTGCCATATTCAAGGGCCGCAATACGAATTCGGATCTTAAGGGGGGCGGCGTAGGTCATCCCCCTCTCGAGACATTCATATTCTTCGTACTTTGGCTCACCCAGGGAATAATCAAGGAAATCTATCCGGTAGTTGCCATTGTAGTCTTCTATTGGAAATACACTTAGAAATGCAGATTGGAGCCCACTGTCGTCCCGATGCGAGGGTTCAACGTCCAACTGAAGGAACCTTTCGTAAGATCTCTTCTGTATCTCAATAAGATCTTGGACGTCGATGAATTGCTGTCCTGCACCAAAGAAATGGCGTTTTATCGCGGTCTTGTTCTCCATTGATTCTTCCTCAAGTCTTGCTGATTGATCGGATCATTATTATCGGGAGGATCTTTTGAAACGAAAGGCTAAATGCCATCGCAAAATGAGAAAACCGGAGGGCATTTCAAAATGCCCTCCGGATATGGGGTAGAAAAGGCTACTTGATTTCGACTTCTGCTCCAGCAGCAACAAGCTTTTCTTTTGTGGAATCGGCATCGGCCTTCGGAACACCCGTCTTGATCGGCTTGGGCGCGCCCTCAACAAGGTCTTTCGCTTCTTTGAGTCCAAGGCTGGTGAGTTCACGAACCACCTTGATGATGTTGATTTTCTTATCAGCAGGGGCCGATTTGAGAATTACATCAAACTCTGTCTTCTCTTCGGTGGCCGCTGCAGCCGCTCCCCCGCCTGCAGAAGCGGCGACCACAGCAACGGGAGCCGCTGCGGACACTCCAAATTTCTCTTCCATGCTCTTGATAAGGGAGACAAGCTCCAGGACTGAAAGGGTCTCAATTCCACCAAGAATTTCTTCAACGGACATCTTTGACATCGAATAAACCTCCTAATTCATAATAATTTAGTGAAGCAGTGAGCTAATTGCCGAGCTGTTTCTTCCTCTCCTCAAGAGCATACAAGGATTTTCTGAGGATTTGTTGAAGTCCTCCAACGAAGCTGGAGAGCGGAGATTGAAGAAGTCCGAGAAGCTGTCCATAAAGAACCTTACGATCAGGAACCTTAGAGAGCTCGATCAGTTCCTGATAGGAAACCTTCTGACCGTCAAAGACCCCGGACTTGATCTTGAAAAGGGGATTATCCTTTGAATAATCAATGAGAGTCTTTATGACACCCAATGAATTATGTTCGGAAAAAACATACCCGACCTGACCTTTTATGTCGGAAACAAGGGGATTGGCCGAGGTTGATTCCGTTCCAATTTTGGCAAGGGTGTTTTTATAAACCGTGAACTGGCCCCCATGGGTCTGCAGTGAACGGCGAAGGTTTGAAAGCTTTTCGACATTCAGTCCTTTGTATTCCGCCACAACTGTGATGGAAGAGGTTGACGCAACCTTCCTGAAATGTTCGATCCGGGAAGTTTTTTGTGCTTTATTAGCCATTAAACAACCTCTTTCAAGAGTTGATTGACATCAATTTTGACACCAGGTCCCATTGTTGTAGAAAGGGAAACGGATTTAACATACTTTCCCTTTGAGGTCTGAGGTTTGGCCTTTACTATAGAGCCCATGGCCGTCATGATGTTCTCAAAAAGCTGTTCCGGAGTAAAACTCGCCCGTCCTACTGAGAAATGAAGAATCCCTGCCTTTTCAGACTTGAATTCAACCTTACCCTGCTTGGACTCTCTTACAGCCTTCGCGATGTCAAAGGTAACAGTTCCCGTTTTGGGGTTTGGCATCAAACCCCGAGGCCCAAGAATCTTACCGACCTTCCCGACTGCCGCCATCATGTCGGGTGTCGCAATAACCTGGTCAAAATCCAGCCACCCCTCCTGAATGCGGGTCACCAGATCATCAGATCCTACGTAATCAGCTCCATTATCAAGAGCTTCCTTTTCCTTTTCTCCCTTGGCAAAGACGAGAACGCGGGTTTTCTTTCCAAGACCGTGAGGAAGAACAATGGCCGAACGAACCATCTGGTCGGATCGTTTTGGATCAACCCCCAGAGAAACGGCGAGGTCGACGGACTCATCAAATTTCGCAAATTTGATGGACTGGACCAGTTCAATGGCATTTTTCAAAGGATAATCGCTCGAGGAAACCTTTTCGTGCGCACTTGTTATTTTTTTACCCTTAGGCATTTTTTTACCCTTAATCTTCGACGGTTATTCCCATGCTTCTGGCCGTTCCTTCGATAATTCGGGCGGCATGATTGACATCATAGGCATTGAGATCTGGCATTTTAGTCTTGGCAATTTCCAGAATTTTTGAACGGCTCACAACAGCAACTTTTTCCTTGTTGGGCATCTTGGACCCTTTCTGGATAGCCGCTGCTTTTTTAAGAAGATCGGAGGCAGGGGGGGTCTTTGTTACGAAGGAAAAGGAACGATCCTTATACACTGTGATCACAACTGGAATGATCGTGTTTTCCTGCCCCTGGGTTCTTGCATTGAATTGCTTGCAGAACTCCATGATATTAACCCCATGCTGACCTAAGGCAGGACCAACCGGAGGTGCCGGGTTGGCTTTTCCTGCCGGGATCTGAAGCTTGACGAAACCTGTAATTTCTTTTGCCATTATTTTCCCCAGATTCTTACATTAGAGGACGATCTATGCTCGCTCTATTTGCAAAAAGTCGAGCTCTACCGGCGTTTGCCGACCAAAGATACTGACAAGGACCCTGACCTTTCCATGCTCCACATCAACCCCGGAAATGGTTCCCGTAAAGCCTTGAAATGGACCATCCGTGATCCGAATGGTATCCCCCTCGAAAAATTGCTCATTCGAGGCTGGCATGGCCGTGCCCTCTTGGATACGATGGAAGAGTTCATTGACCTCTGTCGCCGTCATGGGTATTGGCGTCGCACCATTTCCTAGAAATCCCGTTACCTTTGGGACATCAAGGACAAAATGAAACATTTCTTCAGTAGGTTCCATTTCGATAAGAACATACCCGGGAAAAACCTTCCTCGTGGATACCTTCTTTTTGCCTTCCTTGAATTCAGTAACATTCTGGGTCGGGACAAGGACATGACCGATACTGTCAATCAGATTCCGTCGTTCCTTCAAACCCTCCAGAGCGGACTTGACTTTATTTTCGAACCCGGCATAGGTATGAAGAACAAACCAGCTTTTTTCGGCCATATCTTTGAGTTCCAATTTGTTGGGGTGACTTCTCAATTTCTCTCTAGCGCAGAATCACTCCGACGAATTTCGCCAGGACAAAATCTGCTAGGGCCAGAAAAAGCGACATGAATAGCACCATAACAATAACGACGACGGAAGAGCCTAAAGTCTGCTCCCTTGTCGGATAGGTCGTTTTCTTAAGTTCAACCGCCACTTCCGCCAGGTAAACTTTCACGTTTTCAATTCGGCCCATCAAAACCTCGTTTCATTGGCAGGCCAGGAGGGACTTGAACCCCCAACCACCGGTTTTGGAGACCGGAGCTCTGCCAAATTGAGCTACTGGCCTATTCCTTACTTGATTTCTTTATGCAGCCTGTGGCCACGGCACTTTCTGCAGAATTTTTTCAACTCTATCTTTTCAGCATTATTCCGCTTGTTTTTCATCGTTGAATAATTCCGGTCTTTGCATTCCGTGCAGGCCAAGGTGATGATCTCTCTCATTCCAGTTTCCTTTCGGGGATTTTAGAGGATAACCTTGGAGATCACTCCGGCTCCGACAGTCCGGCCACCTTCCCGGATCGCAAACCGAAGCCCGTCTTCCATCGCGATCGGCGTGATCAG
>JGI24721J44947_10007666_pt1 | contig 14274 bp, 16 predicted proteins | sample YelNatPaOPGAMG01_FD_44947 | JGI IMG/M metagenome (IMG submission 44947)
GAGGCGGTACTGGGATTCTTAAGAGGTCTATTCTCCAGTAATGGATATATCGAATCTGGTAGACACGAGAGTTCAATCATAAGACTTTCGTCCAGATCCAAAAGGCTCTTAAAGCAGGTTCAACTCTTACTGCTTCAATTCGGCATATTCTCAAGGATACTTCAAGCAAAAAGAGTTTCTCGTAGCTCCAGAGAACTTTATGAACTCACAATCACTGGAGAAGATCTCCCTCTATTCCTTGAGAGGATTGGTTTTCCAGATGGATATGCAGAGATAGATGTACTGAAAGGTAATGCATACTTCTCTAGAAGTCTTATCGATAAGGTTGTCGAAATTATACCATTAGGAGAAGATGACGTCTATGACCTTATCGAACCATTCACACATTCTTTTATAGGCAATGGGATAGTCTTACACAACTGTGGCGAGCAACCATTACCCCCTGCTGGCTGTTGCCTGCTTGGAAGCTTCAACCTCACCCAGTTTGTTATAGATCCATTTACAGAGGATGCAAGATTCGACTTTGAAAGCCTCAATAGACTTGTACCGGCAGCGGTCAGGCTACTCGACAATATTATCGAGATAAGTAAATATCCTCTTCCGATATATGAAGAGGAGGAAAAGAGCAAGCGCAGGATGGGTATAGGCATTATGGGGCTTGGCTCTACTCTAGCAATGTTAGGGTTAAAATATTCCAGTCCTGAGGGCAGACGTCAGGCAGAACTTATAATGAAGACTATAAGGGATTCTGCCTATATGGCTTCTGCAATATTGGCAAGAGAAAAAGGAACATTTAAATACTTTGACAGGGATAAGTATCTTGCTGGAGAATTTATAAAGCGTCTGCCTGAGAACGTCAGAGAGGCAATTAGAGAGAATGGGATTCATAATTCACATCTCATCAGTATAGCCCCCACCGGTACACTCTCCGTAATTGCCAACAACGTGTCAAGTGGTGTAGAACCCATATTTAGTCTCTCCTATAAGAGAAGGGTAAAGGTAAGCTCAGACTCTATTCGTGGAGATCAGTTTGAAGAGTATGAGGTGATGGACTACGCATACAGATTATACAGAGAACTTAAAGGAGATGGGCCAATCCCACCCTATTTTGAAACCGCATACGATATAAGACCAGAGGATCATCTGGAGATGCTGAAGGCTGTGAGTTACTATGTAGATTCCTCCGTTTCCAAGACTATAAATGTACCCAGAGATTATCCGATAGATTCATTCTTTAACCTCTTCCTCGATGCGATGCAATCAGGAGTAAAGGGACTTACAGTCTACAGAGAAGGTTCCAGGGAAGGAATACTCATAAGAGAAACTGAAGAGAAACCGGCTAAGAGAGGAAAACCAGAAAGACCTTATAAGCTGAGAGGAACCACATATAAGGTTAAGACCCCAAAGGCTTCTTACTACATAACCTTAAATGAGATAGAAGAGGGTGGAAAGAGGAGACCCTTTGAGATATTTATAAATACAAAGGATGCATCGAGNATCCCNTGGATAACTGCACTGGCAAGACTGATGAGTGCAGTATTTGTAAGAGAAGAAGATCCGTCTTTCCTTATAGATCAGCTTCGTACGATAGTTGATCCGAATGGTGGATATTGGAGAGATGGAAAGAGGATACCTTCCGTACTATCAGACATAGCCAATGTCCTTGAGGAATATCTTATAGAGCTTGGTAAGATAGAGAAAAAGGAGGATCAGCCAAGACTGCTTATATGCCCGGAATGCGGACAACAGACTTACTTATTGGAGGAGAGCTGTGGCAGATGTCTGTCCTGTGGATATTCGCAGTGTAGTTAGAGCTTATATCCTATCTTCCTCAGAAATACCTTCCTCTCCTCTATCTCCTTCTCACCTTCTATCCCCAGAGGAGACCCACCATCTATGACTCCTAGTATACCTTTACCCTGTTCTGTCTTGGCAACTATAACCTCTACAGGATTAGCGGTAGCACAGTATATATTGCATACCTCCTGAACATCTTTGATTGCCCTTAGTATATTTATCGGATAGGCATCTTTTATAAATACAATGAATGAATGGCCTGCACCGATGTTATATGCATTCTTTTTAGCCAGGTCAATAAGTTCCTCATCATTACCTGCAAACCTCACCAGTCTTGGTCCAGAACTCTCACAGAATGCCAAGCCAAACTTTATACCCGGCACAGAACCAACTATAGCCTCATACAGGTCCTCTACTGTCTTTATGAAATGGGACTGTCCAAGGATAAAATTATACCCGTTGGGATTATCAATCTTTACAATCTCAAGCTCCACAGGTTACACCTCCTTGCCCAATTGATAGAAGTAATCAATAGATAGCTGGCCTTTAGATCTATTATAACACACCGGCATTCTTTTCCATCCTTATCCTGCTAGCCATAAGTATCGAAATTAACACTATAGATGCACCCAGTATAAACATCATCTGATAGTTAAACCTCTCCCAGAGGATTCCCCCGACGATAGGCATTGTAACCGCTGCTATATGGTTAACGGTAACACCCATAGAGATATTCGGAGATAGATCTCTCGGCTGAGATATCTTATCTATATATGTGGTAAGGGCAAGACTGAAATTGATCGATATGTTATCCAGGCAGTAAAGCAGGGAAAGAATAATTGTGGATCTTGTCATTGCATAACCTATAAATATAAATAAAGCCCCTGTATAGCTGATCAGAAGAATAACCCTCTCTCCAAACCTGTCTATAAGTCTACCAGCCCTTGGGGCAACGATCATATTCATAATACTATTTATGATGAGAAGTAGAGAGATATGCTGAATAGGGACCTTGTAGACCTTAGTAAGAACAAAGAGTGCAAAGGTGGCAAACACCTGTCTTCTCGATCCCTCCAGNAAGTTCAGTATGTAGTAGAGCATATACTCTCTCTTGAACACCAGAGATGGCGGGTCTACATCTACCTTGGATCTGTATGGTATCCTCAATACCAAGAATGCCCCTACAAGAGGAAGAATTCCAGCTATAAGATAGTAAGTACGAAAGGGGATAAACCTACCCGTCAGAAAAACAAAGCTCATAGCGGTAAGACTTGCAAATGCACTTACAGAATTGATTTGACCAAGCCTTCTTCCCCTGCTGTCTGCCTGCGCAAAGTTTAATGTAAAAACCGGACTGAGTGTCATCCAGAGATGTAGCCCTAAGCTCCAGATGAATCCCGCATATATAAGGTCTAAGAGACCGGTAACCCTNGAGTAAAAGCTGAATCCAATCCCTGCAAGTAGAAAAGAAATCATAGCCAGATATTGCTTTCTTACAAAACTCAGGAGGGCACTTATGAATGCTATGAGTAATCCTGGAGTTTCACGAAATGCTTCCAGTACTCCTAGCTGATCGGGACGGAGTTTTATCTCCTGGGCAGCAAAGTTATTGAAGACCGAGGTGTGTAAACCCATACTCAGGTTTAGAAGAAATACAGATACAGACAGTATGATAAAACCATAATCTCTCTTCACCTATTCCCTCTCCTTTCAGGAACCTGGGTAATAAACATTCCAAGTAGTATCAATCCCGCTCCAAATAGGGCAGATGCGGATAAAACCTCTCTCAGGATCAGATAACCAAATAGACCACCGAAGACTGGCTCGGTAGCAAAGATCANTGCTATTGTAGTTGGATTAATAACCTTCTGTGCCAGTGCCTGGATATAAAAAGCTAAAGCGGTGGCAAATATAGCTGTAATGACTATCGCCCATATAGCAGTCGCAGAGATAGAGAGACTTATACTTTCACCAAAAATTGGAATAGATAACCAGCTAAGTATAGCNACTACTATCACCTGAGTAGTAGAGATTACCCCGGTATCACTGTCAGGGGCACATATCCCTACGGTAATTATCTGGGAGGCAAAACACAATGCACAGATAAGGACAAGAAAGTCTCCATAGTTCATACTGAAAGAATGCAGTCCGGTGAGAAACCAGAGACCTATGGTGGAGGATATAGCACCAGCTATAGATGTTACAGGTAATCTCCTTCTCATAAAGATTATCTCTAAAAATGGTACTATCACAACACTCAGCCCGGTAATAAAGGCAGCGTTAGAGGCTGAAGTATATTTGAGTCCTATGGTCTGAAATACATAGCCAAGAAATAGGAAGATTCCAACCAGTATATAGCCAGGCTTTATCCTGTGCCTTAAGAAGCTCTTTCTAAATATCAGTAGCATTATAACACTGGCAAGAGAGAATCTGACAGCCAGAAAATAAAATGGTCCCATACAGTCCAGAGCAGATTTTACCAGTGCAAAGGTGGATCCCCAGACTAACGTAACAAACAATAGGGCTAAAAAGAGTATATATCTATTTCTCATAATGTATTATAATATCATAAATGAGAAGTATTTAAACAAACAGGTGAAGGAGGAAAATATGTGCCTTGCGGTACCAGCAATTGTAAAAGAGATAAAGGGGGATAGGGCAATAGTGGAGTTAGAAGGAGTTACNTTAGAGATAAGCACNATCTTTACCCCGGAGGTAAAGGTGGGTGACTATGTAATAGTACATGCAGGATATTCTATAACTATAATGGAGGAGAAAGAGGCAGAAGAGACGATAAAACTATTAAGGGAGGTCATCTAGATCCCGATGANACTCGCCTCTTGTGTCTCTCTACCAACTCTTTCATTGCAGGGACAGAGATCCATATNGATTTCGGTATCAATTTACCCCTCTTTCTGAGTCTACCAAAACCTTCAGGGTGATAACTTACGAGGATAAGTTTCTCATACAGATTTACAAAGAAACCAATTATCGGATTGATATCAAATATGGTGGCAATATTCAGTTCAACGATCCTGTAAAGGACGGTAATACCGTGGAAAGCCTTTACATCAATATTATTCTCTTCTAGATACCTCAGTATCTTATCAAAAGAGTANATTAGTCTACTCTTTATCTNNNTGCTGGCACCCATTAAAGACCTGTGATTTATCAGGATATTACTTATGGCATCATTCAAAAAGTGTACCTCTACGAATCTATCCCCTCTATTCAGGACGGTGCCATCATTGAGGACTACAGGTTTCCATCTGTTTTTATTTATGGAAAAAGAGAGTACCATATCTGGATCATCAAGTGTAATAGTTCTGGTCAACCTGGAGAATATACCATCTATAAGTTTCCAGATGAGTCTCACGAGGAGATTATGAATACCCCTTATATAACGTATTTCCTGAGGTAATGGTAAAATTTCATAACCTTCTTCCTTTATCCTATCTATTATTACAGGTAGAGCCTCCACCGTCTTCTTACTTATATCATCCCAACGGCCATCGTGAAACAGTATAATGTCCCCTGGTCTGACTCTCTTTAGGACTCTTTCGACGATCTCTCTGACACTTATATCCCTCTGCCAGTCTCTACTATCCAGACTCCAGAGGACAAAAGTCTTCTCATCATCTTTCATAAACTTCACCAGGCTAAGATTGAATCCTCCCCACGGAGGTCTGATATACTTTGGCCTTTCTCCCAAGATACTGAAAATAATCTCATCAGTCCTCTCAAATTCCTCCCTGACCTTACTGGTAAGATCCATATGGGTCTATGAGAATACCCGTGAGTACCTATAGAATGTCCTTTCAATTTTACCAGTTTAACTATCTCTGGAGATTCCCTTGCCTTTTTGCCAAGGAAGAAAAATGTAGCCTTAAGATTTTTCCTTTCCAGTATATTCAGTATCTCTAGGGTATAAGTCGGATGAGGTCCATCATCAAATGTAAAGAATACAGCCTTAGAAGAAGGTTTAACCCTTCTCAGGACCTTAGGGGATATAAATCTGAACCAGACCTCAGGAATAAGGATGTAAATTGACAGAAGAGAAAGGAGTAAGACCAAAAAGATCTTCATCTTATCTGCTTTTGAGTAGATTTAGAATAAGTTTAGCCCCTTCTGTTGCAGAATCAGGCTTCTTTATCCTTCTTGCTGAATCCTTTATCATCTCGATGATCTTATCATCTGTAAGTAGAAGTTCTATCTTCTCCCTTAACTCCGAAGGATTATACGCTATAAGGGCAGAATTATTCCTCAATAAAAACTGGGCATTCTCTTCCTCATGCCCTGGGATTACACCATAAAGTATCATAGGGGTTTCCATAGCCAATGCCTCAGAGATGGTAACTGCTCCTGCCTTCGTTATAAGAACATTAGAGATACCCAGTAGTTCTATGTTATACTCTACATAACCAAAGACCTTTATATGATCTTTTCCTCGGATCTTTTCTGAGAGTATCTTCTTTAGCTTTTCGTTTCTTCCTGTGACAATCACTCCCTGAAAGGGGAGATCTATCTCCATTAACACCTCAGCAACCTCCATAAGCTTGCTCTCCAGACCATATCCTCCCATCATAGCAGAGACTACCGGCAGATCTTTCCTAAGACCAAAAATGTCAAAGGCTTTTTCTCTATCAAAAGGTTCTGCAAACTTGGGCTCTATAGGTATTCCCGTATCTGCCACCTTATATGGAGGAACACCTTTGGATATAAGGATCTCCTTTGCCATCTCGTTTGCTACTATATAGAGGTCAACATACGGATGGAGCCAGAAACTGTGTACAGCTATATCGGTAACAACCGATACTACAGGGATATCTATTATATTCAGCCTCTTTAATCGGGAAAGAACACCAACCTGAATCGGGTATGTACATACTATTACTCTGGGCTTTTCTCTTTCCAGGAGATCTACAAGCTTCTCAGAGCCTAGCACATTAAGAAAATTGTGTCTGAAACTGTCAATACTTATATTCTCTGTCTTCTTAAAGAATCTCCCCCAGAGAGATGGATAATACTTGAGTATCATCATAAATACCCACTGGGATATCTCATTCAGATATGGGTCTATAAGTTCTATAAAATCAACAATCTTGGTATTGAGACCAGGGTTCAGTGTAAGTATTGCTGATTGTAAAGCGAGAGCAACCTTTATATGCCCAGTTCCATAGCTTGCTACAAGAAAAAGGATATCACACATAAAAATATTTGGGGGAGCTAATTTTTAGCTCCCCCACCGATATAGATTATTGAAGTAATTGAGCCTTTTTCTGGAGTAAATCCCACTTGGCATCTACCTCTTTCTGTATCTCTTCTAACAGGTGGGCATTCTCTGGTCTGAAGAGATGGGCAAATCTTCCCTGAGGCTTCAGGTACTCAGTTACAGGGAGCTTCTGCCTGGGCACATAATTTATCTTCCACTTTCCGTTTTCCACCTCGTATAGAGGCCAGAAGCAGGTTTCAACAGCTAGTCGGGCTATATTTACAGTCTCACTTGTATCTGTCCTCCAACCTCTAGGGCAAGGTGAAAGGACATTTATAAATGATGCCCCATCTATTGATACCGCCTTTCTCACCTTTTCTATAAGGTCTCTAAAGTTAGATATAGAAGCCTGAGCAACATACGCCGCACCCTGCTCTGCAATTGATGCAACAATGTCTTTCTTCCTGCCCAGCTTACCAGGTCTGACCTTACCTACTGGAGAGGTGGTCGTCCAGGCTCCCATAGGAGTAGCGCTTGACCTCTGAATACCTGTATTCATATATGCCTCATTATCGTAGCAGATATAGAGTATTCTGTGATTCCTCTCCATAGCACCAGAAAGTGCCTGGAATCCTATATCATAGGTTCCTCCATCCCCTCCAAATGCAACAAAGGCTATGTCTTCTGTTATCTTCCCCTGCCTCTTAAGACTCTGATACGCTGCCTCTACCCCACTTATCGTTGATGCCGCATTTTCAAATGCACTATGAATCCAAGGGGTCTTCCAGGCGGTATAGGGATATATGGTTGTCGCTACCTCGAGACATCCAGTAGCATTGGCAACCACTACGGGCTTATCTATTGCAAGCAGTATCTGTCTTACCGCTATAGATGCACCACATCCTGCACAAAGCCTGTGACCTCCAGTAAGTCTATCCTCTTTTCTAGAAAGTTCTTTTATGTTAACAGGCATATTAACCCTCCTACTCTCTAACACCTATGTAACTTATTAGATTTTCTACTCTCCCTGTCCTGTATATGGACTCTAGGTTCTCAAATACCTTGTATATCTGATCCATAGTAACATCCCTTCCACCAAGTCCGTAGATATAGTCGGTTATCAGTGGACGATTAGGGAGATCATACAGCAGAGATCTAATATCAGTAAATAGGGGACCTCCAAAACCACCAAAGGTATCTGCCCTGTCCATAACACCAATGACCTTAAGGTTAGAGAGTGCTCCTTTAAGCTCCTCCACCGGAAGTGGTCTAAATAGTCTGGGTTTGAGAAGTCCTACCTTTTTGCCCTCTCTCTTAAGAACATCTATAACCTCTTTGGCAGTTCCAGCGGTAGAATTCAATACTACAAGCCCTATCTCTGCATCTTCGAGATTATATGTCTCAAAAAGATCATACTTCCTTCCAGTAATTCTGGCAAATTCCTCTGCAACGTTCCTCACTACAGGGATAACCCTCTTATAAGCCTCTGCCTGAGACCTCTTAAACTCAAAGTAGGAATCCTGTAAAGCCAGAGGTCCAACGGTGAATGGATGTTCCACATCAAGAAGNGACCTAATTGGTTTATACTCTCCTATAAAACTCTTTACCTCTTCATCTTCTAGNGGTTCTATCACTTCCTCTGCATGACTTGTTATAAATCCATCCATATTTACCATTACTGGTAAATTTACCTCTTCCGCTATCCTTATCGCCTGAATTACATTATCATAAGCCTCCTGAGCAGTTTCAGACCATAACTGGATCCATCCGCTATCCCTTGCACCCATCGCATCAGAATGATCGCAGTGTATATTTATGGGTGAACTTAAAGCCCTGTTNACAACGGTCATAACTATCGGCAATCTGGCACCAGAGGCTATATAAAGCATCTCCCACATCANTGCCAGGCCCTGAGATGATGTGGCGGTCATAGTTCTAGCTCCTGCAGCTGAGGCTCCAATACAGGCTGACATAGCGGAATGTTCGCTTTCTACAGTAACAAACTCTGTATGGACTTCACCATTGGCAACATATTCGGAAAATACCTGTACTATCTCTGTCTGAGGAGTAATTGGATAAGCAGCAACAACGTCAGGGTCTATCTGTTTCATCGCCAAGGCTATAGCCTGATTACCCTCTAAAGCTATCAATTTCTTTGTCTTCATAAGCTTCCCTCCTCCACCATACTTATAGCCTTAACAGGGCAGACCTTACTGCAAATGCCGCATCCCTTACAATGAGCATAATCTATACCCTCCATCTTTTCGTCCCTTACTATGATAGAGCTATCAGGGCAATAGATCCAGCAGAACAGACAATTTGTACACTTTCCTTTATCTACAACAGGACGGTATGTCCTCCAGGATCCGGTTTCATACTCCTGAGCATTTCCTGCTTCCAGAATCACTATTCCTTCCGGCATCTCTTTCCAGGTAGGGAGTTTCATTCTGACTGCACCTCCTCATAAGCACGCTTTACTGCTTCTATATTACCTTGCACGACCTTCTCACTGAACCTACCGGAGAACTTGGCTTTCAACTCTTCAAGGACCTCATCAAGAGATGGGCTACCCATAATCCTAATCAATGCACCCAGTAGAGGGGTATTTGGTATATTTCTCCCTATGGTATCAAGAGCGATCCTTGTTGCATCTAAGGTATAGACCTTTCCTCCCTTTAATCCAAGACTTTCCCTTATCTCTTTAGGAGATTTGCTGGTATTAACTATGAGTACACTTGTCTCTTTCCAGCCATCGAGAGTTTCTTTTATCTTGAGTAAACTTGGATCCAGGACTACTATTATATCTGGATTGGTTATCTGAGAGTGGATCCTGATGGGCTTATCACCAATTCTTGTATAAGCCTTCATCGGAGCCCCCATTCTCTCAGGACCATACTCTGGAAAAGCCTGTATATATTTGCCGGCACCCAGAGCAGATTCGGCAAGAAGATAGGCAGCAGATTTTGCTCCCTGCCCTGCCCTTGCATGCCAACGTATCTCAACTAGTTCCTGCATACATAACCTCCTTTACAAAAATTAATCCAAAGAAATCTTGATAAACCCTTATAAACTATACCATAGTGGAGGAATTTTGTCAAATAGAAAATTCATCGAGCTATGCATATATTTTTATTGACATTTTAAATAATTTGATATATAATTTTAAAAAATGGAAAGGGGTGATAAAAATGAACAAGATAGTTACAAAATGTCCCACCTGTGGAGAGGAGATGTATGTGGTTGCATTAAAATGTCCCTCCTGTGATACAGAGGTGAGAGGGACTTTCTATCTCGACGAATTCTTTAAGCTCTCCAGGGAGCAGTTAAATTTTGTCAAGCTATTCATAAAGAACAGGGGTAACTTGAGCGACTTAGGGAGAGAACTAAATCTATCTTATCCCACACTGAGGAGCAGGTTGAACGAAATTGCCAAGACACTCGGTTATCCGGCAGAAGAGGAGCGGATAGATAAGATGGAAGTTCTAGAAAAGATAGAGAAGGGGGAAATAACCCCCCAGGAAGCGATAAAACTTTTGAAAGGAGGAGGTGAACAGTAATGAAGGGACAGATCTCTGTAAAGGAGATAAAAAGGGTCTCTGTTGATGGATTTGGAGGAGATGTAAGGATACTGCCAGCTGATGGGGATGAACTTCTATACGATATAGGAGAAGGACTTGAGTTACAGTATGAAATAAAGGAGGATACGCTATTCCTAAAGGTTCGAGGTAAGGGTATCCTGGGTATACCATTCCTAGGGATCGGTAAAAATAATGGAGACATAGCCCTCTATATACCTCAGGATAGATCCCTGGATCTAAATCTGAAGTCTGGAGACATATCGTTTTCAAACTATAGAGGGGATGAAGTATCCCTGAAAGCAGCATCAGGCGACATAGACGTGAAGGGTCTCTCCTGTAACTATTTTCAGGGGCATCTTACAAGTGGAGACATAGACATAGATATGGAGACCAAAAGAGGTCTATTGAATTTCAGATCAGGGGATGTAAGGATATACCTGAAGGGAGAGAACTGGAATGTAGATATCTCTGGAGTAAGCGGAGATGTAGATGTAGATACAGAAACGAACTCTGTAGAATTACAGATAAAAGGGGTAAGTGGAGATGTATCCGTAAACAATGAAAGGATAGGGGTAGGAAGACTTGGTAGTAAGCATCTGGTAACAGACGGCGGGAGGAATAAACTCAGTATAAATGTGATCTCCGGGGATGTTTCTATAAAGATTGGAAAAGGAACAGGAGAGATTAAGCTTATACCAAAGACACAGACCACCCAGGAAGAAACCGCTATATCCTCTGAAGACGATAAGAATATCTCCTACATCCCTGAAGAGGTAAAGAAGGTAAGGGATATGTATAGGGCAGGCAGGATATCAAAAGAGGATGCAATAAGTCTCATCGAGGCTATGGGGTATGGCGGATTGAGTAATATACTGGAGGANTAAAATGGAGATACTCTGGATCATCCTGGCAATAATCTCTCTGGGNGGAGCTCTATTTCTCTTACCAATCACNCTAGGGGCAGGACTTTTCTGGATAGTACTTGGAATACTTCTTGTACTTCTTGTTGCACTCCTNGTAAAGCTCATAATCTTTCTNGCTCCTGTGTTTTTTGTCCTTGGAGTCATTCTAATAATCTGGGGACTCATAGAGAGTCCNCATAAGAGGATGAGGTTGGAGGAAAGGATAGAGGCAATAGTAGATAAGATACTCGGCAGGAATAAATACTATGAGGGGGAGAGACTGAGGATCCTGGAGATGCTAGAGCGTGGGGAGATCACTTATGAGGAAGCTATGGAAAGAATAAGAAATTTAAGGAGGCGATAAAGTTGAAAGAGGAAGAACTTAAGATACTCAAGATGATAGAAGAGGGTAAGATAACCGCAGAGGAAGGTGCCAAACTTCTGGACGCAATAAGAGAGGATTCTACAAGAGATACCGGAAGGTATCTCGGCAAAAGGGTAAAGATATCGGTAGTAGATAAGGTAACTGGAAGGAAAGAGGTTGACATCTCTGTACCATTACCACTGGCAAAGGCTTTTCTTAAGTTTGGGCTAACGAGCGGGATGGCATTCGGAGGTGTCAAACTCGAGGATACAGGAATAGATATAGGTGAACTCCAGAAAATGATAGATGAAGGACTTGAGGGGACACTTGTACAGGTAGATGATGAGAGACAGAAGGTCGAGATAAAAGTAGAGTAGGAAGGCACTTTCAGAATCCTGTATACTATAAGACTGGGGAGATGTATAATAGAAATTACTAGCTCCCCAGTCTTATAATTTTTAAAGGAGGAAGTAATGAGTTTGGAGAAAAAGATAGAGGCAAAAGAGGGATTACTTGCCCTGAGGCATACAGCGAGTCATATACTTGCACATGCGGTAAAGAGGTTGTATCCTAATGCCAAGTTAGGTATAGGTCCCCCTACAGATGAAGGATTCTACTACGATTTCTATGTAGAAAAGCCATTTACTCCAGAGGACCTCGAGCGGATAGAGGAAGAGATGAGAAAGATCATTGAAGAGGACTATAAACTGGAGAGGTTTTCTCTCTCTAAAGAAGAGGCGATAAAGTTTCTGGAAGAAATGGGTGAGCCATTCAAGGTAGAACTAGCAAGAGATATAGAGGGAGAGATAACCTTCTACAGACAGGGGGACTTTGTAGATATGTGTGCCGGTCCTCATATAGAGAGTACCGGAGGGGTGAAGTACTTTAAACTTCTCTCGACATCTGGTGCATACTGGAGAGGAGACGAGCATAATCCAATGATGCAGAGGATATACGGGACAAGCTTCTATACAAAGGAAGAACTCGATAATTATCTGGCGTTCCTTGAAGAAGCTAAAAAGCGCGATCACAGGGTCCTAGGGAGAGAACTTGATATATACAGCACCCATGAAGAGGTAGGTCCTGGCCTTATCTTCTGGCATCCAAATGGAGCCATTATAAGAAACGTTATCGAGGATTTCTGGCGTAAGGAACATATAAAGAGGGGATACAGACTTGTATATACACCCCATATAGCGAGTGAGAAGATCTATGAGATAAGTGGGCATCTTGAAAACTATGCAGAGTCTATGTATGCTCCGATACAGATAGATACTGCTAGATATAGATTAAAACCGATGAACTGTCCAGGGCATATCCTCATCTACAAGACAAGACAGNGAAGTTATAGAGACCTGCCCATAAGATATGCAGAGTTAGGGACTGTGTACAGATATGAGAGGGTAGGAACTCTCCATGGTATGTTGAGGGTTAGAGGTTTCACTCAGGATGATGCCCATATATTCTGTAGAGAGGACCAGCTCTTAGATGAGATAAGAGGAGTTATAAAACTTATGGACTACTTTATGAAGATATTCAGGTATGAGTACAGGCCATATCTATCAACAAGACCAGAAAAGTACATAGGAACAGACGAGATATGGGAGATGGCTACAAGGACCCTGGAAGAGGCTCTCAAGATGGAGGGTATGGACTACGAGATAGACGAAGGTGGTGGAGTTTTCTATGGACCCAAGATAGACATAAAACTTATAGATGCCCTGGGGAGAGAGTGGCAGGGACCAACTATTCAGGTAGACTTCAATCTTCCAGAGAGGTTCGATGTGAATTATATAGGAAGTGACGGTAAGGAACACAGGGTGGTAATGATACACAGGACGGTCCTCGGTTCTATGGAAAGATTTATCGGTGGACTTATAGAACACTATGGAGGAAGATTCCCTCTATGGATAGCACCTGTTCAGGTTGTTATAATCCCCATAGCCGATAGGCACAATGAAAGGGCGATGGAGATAAAAGATAGACTCCTGGATAAAGATATAAGAGTAGAGCTCGATGGAAGAAACGAGAAGGTAAATTATAAGGTTAGAGAGGCAATAGTGAGGAAGATCCCGTATATAGTTGTTATAGGTGACAGGGAGGTTGAAAACAATACGCTCTCTGTAAGGACAATAGAGAGAGATCTGGGGAGCTTTAGCCTGGAGTCCTTCCTGGATAAGGTTATAGATGAGATAGAGAGAAAGTTATAAGGAGGTCTCAAGGAGTATTGAGGGNTAAGGTCCTGATATCTCTATTTATTATGGTATCTCTTGTATTCCTCTTAGGAGTAGAGGAGGAGAGATACCTAAAAGAGGCTAGAGAAAAGATGGTGGAGCTCATAAAGAGTAGAGGAATAAAGGATGAGAGGGTCATATCCGCTATGCTCAAGGTTCCAAGACATCTATTTGTAGATAAGAGTCA
>JGI24721J44947_10007667_pt1 | contig 14273 bp, 10 predicted proteins | sample YelNatPaOPGAMG01_FD_44947 | JGI IMG/M metagenome (IMG submission 44947)
TAAGCTGGAATTTAAAAAATGATTGACGTTCAGTTTTGGCGCTCAGCCTTTGGATTTGATCATAGGTTAAGTAACATTTTCCTGTTCAAGTACTGTCCCTGGTCTACGGCGACGAAGCCAGGGTAAAATAGGAATGATAAGCAGAATAAGAGCAATAATAAGACAGGTGGCGGAAATCGGGCTGGCAAAAAATATGGCAAAGCTGCCTTTCGATTTAATTAAAGATAGCCTAAGAGCTGTTTCTAGCATGGGGCCCAGCACAAAAGCTAAGACTAAAGGAGCAGGTTCTAAAGAAAGCTTACGCATGAAATAGCCGATTAGACCAAATATGAGCATGATCACCACATCAATGCTACTGTTGTTTATCGAATACGAACCAATTAAGCAAAAAAGGATGATGATGGGAAAAAGAATGGAATAAGGTACTTTTAAAAGTTTTACCCAAATGCCGATCAAGGGCAAGTTTAAGGCCAATAGCATGGCATTCCCTATATACATACTGGCTACCACGCCCCAGAATAAATCAGGGTGTTGAGACAATAAAAGCGGTCCGGGGGTGACGCCGTGGATAATTAAAGCTCCTAAGAGCATAGCCATAACTACATTGGAGGGAATTCCCAAAGTGAGTAGAGGAATGAAGGCCGCTTGGGCCGCAGAATTATTGGCCGATTCGGGGGCAGCAACGCCTTCAATCATTCCTTGGCCAAATTTTTCAGGGTAGGGGGAGACTTTCTTTTCGATAGCATAAGAAACAAAAGAGGCAATTACAGCTCCTCCTCCGGGAAGAGTTCCCAGAAAGAAGCCGATAACCGTCCCTCTTAAAATAGACCAGATAGATTTTGCCCAATCACTCCAAGTAGGCAGAAGGCCCTTCACCTTGGTCGTAAAAATTTCCCGCTTTATTTTTAATTCAATATTGAGGAGGACTTCCGAAATTCCAAAAAGCCCCATGACCAAAGGGACGAGTCCTACCCCATCGAGAAGCTCCGGAATATTAAAAGAAAAACGGGCTAAACCAGAAATATTATCCAACCCCACCGTGCCGATTACCAACCCAAAGGCGGCCATCATCAAAGCCCGAATCATAGAAGCAGAGGTTAAAAAGGTAAGAACAGTTAAGCCTAAGACCATTAAAGAGAAATATTCGGGCGGCCCAAATTTTAGCGCAAAATCCACTAAGGGGGGAGCAACTAAAATAAGGCCAAAAATGCCTAAAGTTCCCGCAATGAATGAGCCGAAGGCACTAATGCCTAAAGCTGGTCCAGCCCTTCCCTTACGGGCCATCTGGTAACCGTCAAGACAGGTCATTACTGAAGAAGCTTCGCCAGGGATGTTTACTAAAATAGAAGTTGTGGAACCGCCATATTGGGCACCGTAATAAATTCCGGCTAACATGATGATCGAAGCAACNGGAGAGGTATGAAAGGTAGCCGGCAGAAGAAGGGACATAGCCGCTACTGGCCCCAGACCAGGGAGGACTCCCACTAAGGTACCAATGAGCACGCCAAAGAAGCAATAAAAGAGATTAATAGGTTGCCAGGCGACTTCAAAACCTAAAAAAAGGTGATGAAAAATGTCCAAAGCTATTTTCCTCCTTTAAAATCCCAGAACTCCGCGAGGGAGTTGGCTCTCCAGACCTATTTTAAATACTAAATAGAATAAACCGGTAGTAATCAAGGCAGCGAAAATTACTTGGCCGAAGGGTCTGGGTTCCATTAAGCGAAAAAGGAAAAGCAAGAGAAGAATAGTACCTAAAATAAAACCTAAAGTTGAAAATAAGATTACATAAATAAAAAGGATGGCGATCGTTAGCCATAGCTTAGGCCAGTTTATATTGCCCCAGATCTCCAGGTCTAATCGTTCATCTTTCCATTGGTTAATAAGACCTCGGAGAAGGTCTATTAGCGCTAATGTCCCTAAAATTAAGGCGCTGAGGAAAGGCATAAAGCCAGCATGAGGTTGCTGCCAGGAGCCTAAGCCAAGTTTTATACTTCCGGCACAAACAGAGACAGCCAAGCCTATCCAGAATAGATCATTAATGAGGAAGGTTTTCTTCAAGATNTCCTCCTTGGTTATGGTTTATTTTAAATGAGGATCCAATACTACTTTAATGGGGTCTTCNCCTTTAATTTCTCCGGCTACTAAGGCGATAGCTTTTTCAGCTTCCCGAAGAGGAAGACGGTGGGTAATTAGATCAGCAAAGGGATAAGTTCCTTGGCGCGCTAATTGAATAGCTGCTTTAACCGCGCGAAAATCGTGGGAGAGGACTCCGTAAATGCTTATTTCACGCATAACTATTTGATCTAAATTTAGGGCTGCTTTTTGTCCTTTATAAAGACCGGGCATGACCACAATCCCTTTTTTGCCGGCAAGGGAAATCGCTAAATCTGCGCCAGCAGGATTACCNGAAACGTCCATTACTACCTTAGCCATTCTTCCGTTGGTGAGTTCTTGAACTACCTTCTGGGGGTCCTCTTGGTCAATATTTATGACTCGGTCTGCCCCAAAACGTTGGGCTATTTGGAGCCGATTTTTATCGCGGGACAGGCCCAAGAGAATGATCGGATAAGCTCCAGCTTCTTTAGCTATAGCTACACCGGCAATNCCTTGTTGTCCTGGACCAATTATTACTACCGGATCGGCAAAAGANACCCCGCCNACCTGCCTTAGCCAGCGCACAGCATTTCCTAAAACGGCGCAGATAAGCACTCCTACTTCGGGAGATATATNCTCCCCNATTTTGTGCACCATGGCCCGCGGATGGAGGTATACATATTCACTGTATCCCCCAAAGAGGTGCGGTGGATGCTTACAAGAAATCATTGAGCCATAAGCATAACTTTCTTCGCAGAGATTATAATTTCCGGAAAGACAATATAGACACTTTCCACAACCAAAAGAATACTCGAGTACCGCCCGATCTCCTTCCCTAACTCCCCATCTTTTTTGAGCCTCTTCCCCAACGGCTGCTATGCGTCCCACTATTTCATGGCCCAATATGAGGGGGTAAGGTCGGGGGCCGCGCGTGGTTTTGCCGGCGAAGATTCCTGGATCTGAACCACATACCCCCACCAACTCCACTTGCAGGAGACCATCTTCTGCACCTATTTGGGGCAGATCGAATAATTGGAGGCTCATGGTCCGGGGAGCGGTAAGGACCATGGCGCGACATTTATTTTTCATCTTTTCTCCTTAAATGGTAAATTCAAAAATAGCAGTATAAATAAAAGATGAAAAAAAAGCAATTAGGAGAAATTCTGACCTTCGGTACCTTGAAAATAATTTTTTACCCCTCACCTTAATCCTCTCCCCGGAGGGGAGAGGATTAAGGTGAGGGGGATTTTCATGGTTCGTGGGTGGCAAACCTGTCATGATAAGTTACTTTGGAAATTTGTACTTTATTCATCTAATAGATGAAGTAAAATCAGTCATTCCTGTGACAACATGAAGCAGGCTGAAGCAGGCTGAAGCAGGCTGAAGCAGGCAGGAATGGATGATCTTAATTTATTTTCTGGATTCCGGCTGGCGCAGCATTGACAGAATTGCCGGCCAAGGGAACTTTTTCGAGATCTCCCAAATAAAACTTGACAAAAGAGAAAATTGTTATATTTCTTAAGACTATAGAAATAAGCTTAATGAGGGAGAAGAGGATGTTATTGCTAAATACACCATTTTTAATTGGGGAAAAGACTGCTCCTAATCGATTCGTAAATCAACCAATGGAGTGTAATGATGCTGATGAGGAGGGTAATCCTACTAACCTTACTTTTGAACGGTACCGAAAATTGGCTGAAGGAGGAGCNGGAATAATTTTTATGGAGGCCTTAACCATTACGGAAGAGAGTCGCGCGCGTAAGAATCAATTGGGAATTTATGAGCGTACGGCTAAGAGTTTAGAAAAATTAGTTAGAGAAATGAAAAGCATCAACCAGCAATCTTTAATTTTATTCCAAATCACCCACTCCGGGAGGCAGAGTGCTGCTGGTTTTTCTCGCTTAGTTACCGTTTATCCAACTGCTGATCTAANGGCTCATGTATTAACTGAAGAAGAGATAGAAAAGATAGGCAATGACTTTGCGCATGCTGCCTTGATTGCCCAACAAGTGGGGGCTGATGGGCTTGATTTTAAGCACTGCCATGGCTANTTATGNGCGGAGATGCTCCGGCCAGCCAATACACGGCNAGATCGTTTTGGGGGAAGTTTTGAAAACCGGGTACGCTTTTTTAAAGAGACCGCCCAGAAAATTAAAGACAAAGTGGGCAAGTCTTCTTTTCTCTGCGGGGTTCGCTTTTCAGCTTACGAAGGGATTCCCGGAGGGTTCGGGACATCTGGCCCGGAAGAAGTGATCGAAGATTTAGCCGAACCCATAGGTTTCGCCCAAATTGTGGAAGAAGCAGGTTTCGATTATATAAATGTATCCGCGGGAATCCCAGCTATTACTCCAGAAATCGTGAGGCCGACTAAGAATTATCCCGAGGGTGTTTACCGGCACTTTGGCTGGGCCAAAGCAATTAAAAGTAGGGTGCGCATCCCTATCATCGGATCAGGGTACAGTTATCTCCGAGATGGAAATAACAATTTAAAAGACCCTGATCCGGAAAAGCGCAGCTTACTTTATTGGGCAGAGAAGAATTTACGGCAAGGAATCTGCGATTTCATAGGCTTAGGTCGCCAATCTTTAGCCGATCCTCTTTTTGCCCAGAAAATCTTAACCGGCAGGAATTCAGAAATTAATTATTGCCGGGCGTGTGGAGGATGTTCTGTTCTTCTTGGTTCCCAACTGCCTACGGGCTGTGTAATTTATTCCGAATTTTATAAAAAAATCTTCAAGGAAAAATCTTTTTAAAGTCGGCAGAGTTCCCCTGCCCACATGGCCTCGAAGAGTGCCCGGCATTCCGCGGAAGACATGGGCCGCGGATTATTGGGCCGCGGATATTTGGTTAAGCATATTTCCGCCATTTGCGGCACGTCTTCATGCGGGAAACCCATTTCCTTTAAGCTTACCGGCAACTTTACATCAGCCGTCAAATCATANACAAGTTCTGCCGCTTTTTGGGCAGCTTCCCTGGTAGAAAGGCCTTCTACCTTTGCCCCCATAGCGCGGGCAATAAGAGCCAGTTTGTCTTCAATCACGGGCAGNTTGAAGACCATAGTATAAGGAAGNCCAACTCCGCAACCGATACCATGAGGTACAGGCTGAAACATGGCTAAGACATAAGAAATACTATGCGCATATAATCCCCCAGTGCCTGTAAAAGAAATCATAGAGAGCNTAGCTCCCATGGACATATAATACCGCGCTTCTAAATCTTGACCGTTAAACGTAGCCCGGCGCAGATATTTAGCGATTAACTCGATGCCGCCTACGCCCAAACAATCATAGAAGGGATTGGCTAATTTATTCATCAAGCTTTCCACCGCATGAGAAAGAGCATCTATGCCCGTGGAGGCGGTTATTTTTGGCGGTAAAGAAATTGTTAGCCCTGGGTCTACAATGGCTATTTCGGCATAAGCGTAGGGAGAACCCATGAAATATTTATCTTTCCCCACCGAGCATACAAAAAACATAGAAACTTCGCTTCCTGTGCCGGAAGTAGTGGGGATTAGGATCTTCTTCAAAGCCGGCTTTTCCACAACTTTTTTGGTCATCAATTCTAAAGGAGGCTGGGGGTTGGTTGCGACAATGGAAGTAAGCTTGGCCATATCCATGGCGCTCCCTCCACCTAGACCGATCACTAAGTCCGGTTTTTCTTGCCGGGCCATTTCATAAAGCGCATCAGCGGTCTCCATGTGTGGTTCGGGATCTACCCGGTCAAAGACGGCGGTCTTGATCATTTCTTTTTCTAACTTATCTTTAACAAAACCTGCATAACCCAATTTGACCATATTTTCATCGGTAACTAAGAGAGCTTTTTGGGCGCCTAATTTTTTAGCTTGTTCGCCCACCTTGGAAATCGTATTAAAACCGAATAAAATTCCGTTTGGCGGAAGAATGCCCGCTGTTTGGAAAGTAAATTCCCGCTTTAAGTGGCTCGGAATTTCATAATCAAATTTGAATTCACTCATATAAATCCCCCTTTCTCATTTTTTTAGTAAGATATAATTTTTAGGAAATTAAAGTCAAGAAGATTTGCTANTNACCGTCGATCAGNTTTTAAATTCCATTTTAATTCAGGCGGGAAAGAGATTCATTAAAATGAGGAGCTGGTTAAATCTTAGGTACAGGTGAGGAAAATTAATTTTTTCTTCATCGAGGTATAGAGCTATTTTTAGGCTTGGTAAGCTGAGACTGGCTTGTCTCCGCCATTCTTTGCGGAAATAAGGTGGAAAGGCCAAATTTAATCTGCTTTCTTTAATTCCGATGGTCTAAAATAGGCTTTTTTCTTGAATTGGCGGCAACCGGGGCAGGAAAATTGTTGATGAATTAAGGCATTCTCCAAGTTTAATTAGGAGAAGGCAAATGGTAAGCCTTTTTTGAGATAACATATTGAAATTACTTTAAAATATATTGATTAAAAATTAGGCACTTTTTATAAAAGTTAAAAATTATCATGAATTATTTATTCTATTCCTATTTTTTTCCACAATTTTTCCACAGTTATTGTGGATAGAAAAATAATCAAAAATTTCCGTCGCCAACCTTGTAAAAAAAGTAAATTTTTGGAGATCTCTGAAAAAATATCTTTGGAGGAAATTATGTCGTTGCTGCTCAAGCAATAATTCATTATTTTCAAGGCATTTTTGGACTTCCCCTTTCGCGAGAGTGCATAAAGTGGGTTTTTCAGAGAGCTCTTTCTAATTATTTGGTAAAAGAATTCTTTGCGGATTTAAGTCTTGAAGAAGATGAAAAAGAGATTTTCCATCGGGGCGTTCGAGGAGATGTTCCCATCCGCCTATATGGCAAAAAATTACTCCCTCGTTACTCTTAAAAATTTGGCGAATTTTCTCAGCCATATAAAATTCTCGCTCTAAAATTTCTTTAGTTACTGGCCAAATTTTCGGTGGATTATGAAAAAGATGATTAGCTTTGGCATATTGGGCGGAGATTTCTTTAAAAAATGATCTTGAAGGTAACTTATATAAGCTCTTTAAATTTTCCAGGGAGACGAGTTCGGCTAAATAAGCGAGTTTTTCTTGGGCGTAAACAGAAAGATCGATATCAAAAAGGTAAGCGTTACTTATTTGGGCATAAAATTTTGCTGCTTGCCACTCGAAAGGATCCTTGAGCAGGCAGAAGATACTCATAACTGCGCCGTGAGAAATAATTTCTTTTAGAGATAGGCTATCTTCATTTTTCATGCGGCGAAGATTTTCGCGCAAAATTCGGCGGATTTCCGGAACATGCTTGGCGCGGAAAGATAATGAATATGGGCTAATTTCTACCGTAATTATCCTCGGTTTTATTTCGGAAAGAAGATGAAAGAGTTTCTTATAACCGTGGGGATCCCGATGAACTGTACCTATTAAAATCAATGAAGAAACATTTTCCATGGCTTTGATTTTCTTCTCTTAAAAACCCTAATTATTTATAGATTATTTCCTCTGGCCTTTCAACCAATTCAAGTCAATCGCTAATTGCGAAGCAGTTTCATCAAGGAGAGGGGCTGGATTAAGGCGAAATTATTATTTCTGTTTTTTGGATATGACCCTGAGCGATTAAAATTTAACCTAAAAAGCGGAGGCGGGCAAGGGAAATTCGGACTGACCGTCGATCAGTTTTTAAATTCCAGCTTAATTCAGGCGGGAGGGCGAGAGGCTCATTAAAATGAGGCCCATATTCTTTCATAGGTGCGGGCGGGGAGATAGACATCTATTTTAAAACAAGGAAGCAATTATTTAAGTTTATCTGGTGTAGACAAGTATATCCCCGCTGATTTTAATTTCGCCTCTCTCCCGCCCGCCTGCTTCCTTCTGGCGAGAAATATCAAAACTGTTAGACGGTCAAAAATTTGGATGGTTGACGGCATTTAAATTCCCATGCTAACTTAAAAATTAGTCTATGGATAAGTTTAATTATTATTGCCGCAGATATAAAGTTAATGGAAAAGATTGCGCGTCGTGATTTGATTGTCGTCGCTGCCGCCGGCACAATCGTCATTATGGGTTTAGGGTTCATTATCCCGCTTTTTCCCATATATGTAACTCAAAAAGGCGCAAATAATTTACAACTGGGGCTAATTATTTCGGGGTTTACCATTTCCCAATTTTTAGTTCAGCCTTTCTTTGGAGGTCTTTCTGATCGTTTCGGGCGAAAACCGTTTATGCTTGGCGGAATGGTTTGTTACGGCCTAGTAGCTTTTTTATATATTTTTGCGGAAACCTTAACCCAAGTTTTTTTTGTGCGCCTTCTCCATGGAGTGGCGGCCGGAATGATTTGGCCGGCATTGGCTGCTTTTGTAATTGATCAATCTCCCTTAGAAAAAAGAGGGGAAATTATAGGGATTTTATCAGCCGTGGAAATGTTAGGCTTTGCCATTGGCCCTTTTTTAGGGGGTGTTCTTTATGGCTGGGGAGGAATGGATTTCCCCTTTTGGGGTTGCAGTCTACTTGCTTGCTCATCCGCCCTAATGATCTGGAGTTTCATTCAGGAGAATAACTCATTTGCCCCCCAAAATTTTTTGCCCTGGAAGGAGCGTTATGGCTTTTCTTCTTTACGAATTGCGGATGTGCGGCTCTTATGTCTGATAGGCTTCGCCGAAGCCTTTGTCTGGGGAACTATCATCACTGTATTACCTGTTATGGCCACCAATTTGGGAATTTTACCCGAAAGAATTGGCTGGTTATTTACTTCTTATTTTTTGGTTTTTATTATCTTGCAGAGGCCCGTAGGGAGGTGGTCAGACCGGCAAGGTAGGAAAAAGCCCATTCTTTGGGGGATTATTATTTACACAGTTGCCGTAATACTTCTCTCTTTGGGCGGCTCTCTTCTTTATTTGTTATTAGTTTTAGCTTTGGCAGGCGCGGGCTTGGGCATTTATTCGCCCTCGGCGCGAGTAGCCATTGCTGATCTTTCCTCCGCAGAAGTTAGGGGGGCAAATATGGGCATCTTCTTCACTACGCGCATGGTCGGTTTTTTTCTGGGGCCCAATGTAGCCGGCTTGATTGCTGATCGATTTGGCCAGGGATTTCCCTTCTTAATCGGAGCCGTAGTTTTAGGGATGGGAATTTGGGCCTCCCTTACTTTATCGAATAAATTGGCGCAAAAAAATATTAGCTCCCTTGCTTAAAATTTAGCTGCTCATGAGGAAGTTCTTGTTGATCGCGGTCTTAAGAAATGGCGACCCTACATCTTCTTGGCTAAATAATGAATTTGCGCAAATGATCAGCGGAGCTAAGGAAGCCTTTATAAGGGGATTTTACAAAAGGAGAGGTGATTAATATGGCGTACCGAATAGAGGTGGGTTTAAAGCCTGGAGTTAGAGATGCCCGCGGTGAAAAGATAAAACGCCGGATAATCGGTGATTTGCAAATTCCCGTCTTGGCCGTGGATACAATTGATGTTTATACTGTTGATGCTGCCCTTTCCTGGCCCGAAATTGAATGTATAGCTCAAGGACCTTTTATAGACCCTATAATCCAAGAATTTTCCATTAATAAACCTTTGCGCCGGGACTTCGATTGGGCCATTGAAGTAGGTTACAAACCAGGAGTCACAGATAATGTGGGGCGAACGGCTAAAGAAGCGATTGAATTGATCAGGCAACGAAAATTTGCGCCCACAGAAGGAGTTTACACTTCTGTTCTTTATCTCATCAAAGGAAATTTAAGTAAAAGCCAAGCCGAGACCATTGCTACTGGTCTATTAGCGAACACGCTTATTCAAAGATTCGAAATTAAAGATAAGTTTTCCTGGGATCCAGAGGTGGGCATGGGAATTACTATCCCGCGGGTTACGGGCAAGAAAGAGATCCGCGTAGAGGAGATTGATTTACAAATTAGCGACGAAGAGTTAATTAAGCTGAGCGCGCGCCGAGTTTTAGCTTTGAGCTTAAAAGAAATGAAAGCCCTTCGCCAATACGCAGAGGATCCACGCGTCCGAGAGGAAAGGCGCAAGGTAGGATTAGGGGATAAATTAACCGATTGCGAAATTGAAGCGTTGGCGCAAACTTGGTCGGAACACTGCAAACATAAAATTTTTAACAGCCTGATTGAGTACCATGATGGACAAGGGAATGTTCTCTTAATCGATAGTCTCTTCAATACTTTTATTAAGCGTTCCACAGAGGAGATTAGACGCAGAATGGGTGAGCAGGATTGGTGCGTCTCCGTTTTTAAGGATAATGCGGGAGTAATTAGGTTCAATAAGGATTGGAACTTGGTCTTTAAAGTGGAAACGCACAACAGCCCTTCCGCTTTAGACCCTTATGGAGGAGCGTTAACCGGGATTGTAGGGGTTAATCGCGATCCCTTTGGTACGGGTAAGGGAGCCAAGTTAATCTTCAACGTGGATACTTTTTGTTTTGCCCCTCCGGACTATGATAAACCTTTGCCGCCGCGGTTGCTCCATCCCAAAAGAATCTTCGAAGGAGTAAGGGAAGGCGTAGAACACGGCGGGAATAAGAGCGGTATACCAACTGTTAATGGCTCTATTGTTTTTGATGAACGTTATGCGGGCAAGCCCTTGGTTTATTGTGGCACGGGAGGAATAATGCCCCGCGAAATTTTGGGAGAGCCGGCCCATGAAAAGCAAGCGCGACCGGGCGATTTAATAGTCATGACTGGAGGACGCATCGGGAAAGATGGTATCCACGGAGCTACTTTTTCTTCAGAAGAATTACACGAAGAATCTCCCACCAGTGCGGTGCAGATTGGCGACCCCATTACCCAAAAAAGGATGACCGATTTCTTATTGCGCGCGCGAGATTTAGGACTTTACCGATCAATAACTGATAACGGGGCGGGTGGCCTTTCCTCTTCTGTAGGGGAGATGGCCCGGGATTGTAATGGTTGCCGGCTGCATTTGGAAAGGGCTCCCCTTAAATATGCCGGATTAGACCCGTGGGAGATTTTGCTCTCGGAAGCTCAAGAGCGGATGACCTTGGCCGTACCCAAGGAGAAAATCGATACCTTCTTGGAGTTGGCCAAGAGGATGGAAGTAGAAGCGACTGTTTTAGGAGAATTTACGGACAGCGGATATTTTCATATTCTTTATGACGGCCGAACCGTAGCTTATTTGGATATGGATTTTTTGCATAATGGCTATCCCCGGATGGAGCTTTGCGCCCGCTGGGAAAGTAAAAATTATCCCGAACCAGATTTCCCCGACCCCGAAGATTTAACCCCTTATTTAAAACAGGTGCTGGCGCGCTATAACGTGTGCAGCAAAGAAAGCGTTATCCGGCAATACGATCATGAAGTGCAGGGCGGAAGTGTANTTAAACCACTCGTGGGCGCCTTTAATGATGGGCCGAGCGATGCTGCTGTTTTACGCCCCTTGTTGGATTCCTGGGAGGGGATAGTTATCTCTTCCGGGATTTGCCCTCGATACAGTGATATCGATACCTATCACATGATGGCTTGCGCTATTGATGAAGCTATTAGAAATAATTTGGCGGTAGGTGGAAATTTAAATCATATGGCCGGACTGGACAATTTTTGTTGGTGCGATCCGGTGAAATCAGAAAAGACTCCGGATGGCGAATATAAATTGGCTCAACTTGTGCGGGCCAATATGGCCCTTTATGATTATACGACCGCCTTTGGTGTTCCTTGCATCTCGGGTAAAGATTCCATGAAAAATGATTACTTAATTGGGGAGACGAAGATTTCTATCCCCCCCACTGTTTTGTTCTCCGTGGTGAGCGTGATACCCGATGTGCGCCAATGCATAACTATGGATGCGAAACGCCCGGGTGACCTGGTTTATATATTAGGTGAGACTTACAATGAAATGGGCGCTTCGGAATATTATGCTTTACGGGGTTACATCGGCAATGAAGTGCCCAAGGTCAAGGCGCCGCAAGCCAAAGCGCTATATCAAGCTTTGAGTCAGGCTATTCAACAAGGTTTAGTAGCTTCTTGTCATGATTGTTCCGATGGTGGACTGGGGGTAGCATTAGCGGAGACGGCCTTTGCCGGAGCTTGGGGCATGGAGGTAGATTTGCGCCAAGTGCCCGCGCCTTTTGGGTTACGTAACGATACGCTCCTTTTTTCTGAATCAGCAAGCCGTTTCGTAGTTACTGTTCATCCGGAACAAAAAAAGCGTTTTGAAGAATGCCTGGCTGGAAATGTTTTTGCGGAAATCGGGGTAGTTACTAATCAAGATTATCTGCTTATTAAAGGATTGCATGGCCGCAACGTAGTGACCGCCAATATTTTTGAACTAAAGGAAGCTTGGCAAAAACCATTAAGGTGGTAAAGATTGGGGTTAAATATGAAGAAGATAAGAGCTTTGGTGCTGGCCGGAAATGGCATCAACTGCGAAATGGAAATGGCCCATGCTTGCCGGCTGGCCGGTTGCGATGAAGTAGACATTGTCTATATTTATGATCTCCTCTCCGGAGAAGTGCGATTAGAAGATTACCATTTTTTGAACCTTCCTGGAGGATTTTTAGATGGTGATGATTTAGGTTCGGCAAAAGCGATGGCCAACCGGTTAAAGTTTGCCCGCATTGCCGGCAAAGGAGAACGGTTGGAAGAAGCCATTCATCGCTTTATTCGGGATGGGAAAGTTATTCTGGGGGTGTGCAACGGCTTTCAGTTGATGGTTAAGGCGGGCCTCATTCCCGCCTTAGATGGAAAATATGGCCAGCAGGAAGTTACCCTTACCTTTAACGACTCGGGGAAATTTGAGGACCGCTGGGTACACCTGAAAGTGAATCCGCAAAGCCCATGCATCTTCACTCGCGGAGTAGAAAAATTATATTTGCCCGTGCGCCATGGAGAAGGAAAATTTATACCCCGTGATGAGCAAGTTTTAACAGCTCTCGAAGATAAAAAATTGATTGTTTTGCAATATACTACTTCTGATTACGAGCGGGCGACTATGGAATATCCTTGGAATCCCAATGGATCGGTTGGGGCGGTGGCGGGAATCTGCGATGAAACTGGCAGATTATTTGGCCTCATGCCCCACCCGGAGGCTTATCTGTACCCTTATAACCATCCCCGCTGGACTAGGGAACAAGTNCCAGAGGAAGGGATGGGGTTGGCTATTTTTAAGAATGCCGTAAATTATTTGAGGCAGACTTTATAGCTTAGGAAATTTTAATTTTTACTCTTTTTTGCGGTAAGGCCATTGCAAAATTAGCAGCAAAACAAAAATTCCCATTCCGAGCATATCAGTATACATCTCTGGAATCATAAGCAGCACACCGGCAACTAGAAAAAGAGCGGCTTTGGGCCAGGAAAGTTCCTTCCATAGCCACCGGTCAATGCCAAAAGAAAAGGACAATACTCCTAGGGTGGCCGTAACCATCCCCTGGAAAATTGAGGAGAGAGAACCAATCCAGAGAAGTACTGGATTATAAACGTAAAGGAAAGGCACAATAAACGTGGGGAATCCTAAACGACAAGCAATCCAGCCTACTTTCATAGGTTCTCCCCCTGCAATTTGCGCTCCGGCATAAGCGGCCAGGGCTACTGGTGGCGTGATCGCTGAAAGAATGCAAGAGCCAAAAACAAACATATGCGCGACTAACGGAGATATTCCTAATTTAATAAGTGCCGGCGCCCCAATTAAGGCGGCTAAAATATAGGCGGCCGTAGTGGGCATGCCCATACCTAAAATTATGCAGGCAATCATAACTAATACTAGGGTTGTAATAAAAAATCCCCCAGAGATAGATAGGAGCATACTCACAAAATTTACTCCTAAACCGGTTACATCTAAGGCGCCAACTACAATGCCCGCGCAAGCGCAAGCTATACCGATCATGATGGCATTGGTGGCCCCTTTTTCCAAGGATTTCCAAATACCTTGCACATTTAAACGGCTTTCTTTTCGGATCATAGCTACCCCAATGAGCACCACAGTAGCCATAAATGCCGCCCGGAATGGTGTATAACCACCAACAATCAGATAAATAAGTACGGCCAGAGGAATTAGGAAATGAAGCCCCCTGGATAGAACGCGCTTTAAAATAGGGATTTCTTCCTTAGGAAGACCTTTAAGCCCTTTTTTCACGGCTTCGATATGGACACCAGAATAAACTGATACATAATAAAGGAAAGCAGGAATTAAAGCGGCTAAGCAGATGCGCGCATAAGAGATACCAATGTATTCAGCCATTACGAAGGCGGCCGCTCCTAAAATTGGCGGAGTTATTTGCCC
>JGI24721J44947_10007671_pt1 | contig 14267 bp, 15 predicted proteins | sample YelNatPaOPGAMG01_FD_44947 | JGI IMG/M metagenome (IMG submission 44947)
CCCGAGCAGGATACGAACGCCGTCTTGACATGCAGCGAGCGGAGCACCTGCTCAGAGAGCGGCCCGGTGACCGAATCGCCCCCCGGACGGATGATCCCGCCGATCAGGATGACCGTGTGCATCGGATTCTGAGAGAGGGCCATACCCACCGAGAGGCTGTTGGTCAGAATAGTCAGGCTGCGGCGGTTCTTCAAGAAGGGAATCATCGCAAAGACGGTCGTACTGGCGTCCATCAAAATCGAATCGCCATCCTCGACCAGCGTGGCAGCGACGCGCGCGATGCGCTGTTTCTTTTCGGCATTGACCAGCGCGCGCTCGGCGAATGAGGGGCTGACAAATTGGGTCTCATCCCTTAACACGGCGCCGCCGCGAACCCGCGACAGTTTCCCAGCCCTCTCCAGCGCGTCTAGATCATTGCGNACCGTACCCTGAGAAACCCCCAGACGTACGGCCAGATCGGAGACCTTTATCCCCGGTTCTTGCCGCAGGAGAGCCACCAGACGCTGTTGCCGCTCAAAAGAAATCATTCAAACGACCAGCCGCGATCCAATTGTTGAAATTTGCCGGAATTTGTATATTGACAACCTTATAATACAATATTCGTCAATAAGAGTCAACTATATTTAAGGTTTTCAACATCATCGACCAAATGTGGGTTACAAACGTTGCGCCAGCACCTGCTTCTCGTAATCTCGGATCTTTTCCAGGTAAGCGTATCCCACCGGCGCGCCCTGCGTTCGACAGTGATAATCCCACACCGCCCCGAAAGGCAGCGTTTTGATCTCTTCCATCAGCGCCAACCGCGCGGTGAAATCGCCGGTGGTCTCAAGGCGCTGTAGTTCAGCAGACGGTTCGAGCAGCGCATACAGAAGCGCGCGCTGCGTGTTCCGCAGGCCGATCGTCCAGGCAGCCACGCGGTTGATGCTGGCGTCGAAGTAATCCAGACCGATGTGCACCCGCTCCAAATAATCGCCTCTTACGATTTCGCTCATGATCGCCGCCAGATCTTCGTTCAGCGTGACCACATGATCGCTGTCCCAGCGCACGCCCCGGCTGATGTGTAGTTGCAGCTCGGGAAGGTACAGCAGCGCCGCTGAGATCTTGTCCGCAATGCTCTCGGTAGGGTGGTAATGTCCAAGGTCGAGGGTCAGCAGAATATTCCGCGTTATCGCATAGCCCAGGTAGAACTCGTGCGATCCCACCACGTAGCTCTCAGAGCCGATGCCGAACAGCTTGGGTTCGACCGCATCGAGGTTGTACCGGCGGTCGATTTTCTCGGCCAATATCTGATCCAGCGATCTGATCAGCCGCTCGCGCGGCGACTTGCGGTCTGCAGGGGTATCCTTGTAGCCATCTGGTATCCAGATGTTGGTCACGCATGGTGTTCCCAGCGCCCGACCGAACGCCTCGCCGATCTTGCGGCTGGCGATGCAGTGGTCGATCCAAAACCTGCGCACATCCTCATCCGCGTTGGAAAGGGTAAAACCGCTTTCCGCCATGGGATGCGAGAAACAGGTAGGGTTGAAATCCAGACCGTGACCGTTGGCTTTGGCCCAATCCACCCAGGCTGAGAAATGCTCCGGGCGCAGATGGTCGCGCTCCACCTTGCGACCGCCGGTCTCGGCGTAAATCGCATGCAGGTTCAGGCGGTGCCTGCCTGGAACCAACCGATAAACAGCATCCAAATCCTGGCGCAACTCTTCGGCGTTGCGCGCCCTGCCGGGGTAGTTGCCGGTCGCCGCCAGGCCGCCGCCAAGCTCGCCTTCCGGGTTCTCGAAACCGCGCACGTCATCGCCCTGCCAGCAGTGCAGGCTGATCGAAATACGCGTTAACCGCTCCAAAGCCCGATCGGTATCCACCTGATACGCGGCATAGCGCTGACGCGCCAGTTCGTAAGCGGCCTGAATGGATCGATCATCCGGCTCGATGCTCATATCCCCTCCTGTCAATCATGGATTATCGGCAGTGAGCTCGAGGAGCTTGCGGTATCCGGCTTCCCATCGCGCGTCACCGTCCGGTTGGTAGTAATCGACCGGGAAGGATGCGCGCACCGCATCCCGTCCAGTCTGAATATCCGGCAGGACGCCAAGGCCGACCGCTTGCATGAGGAAGTTGCCCACAGCAGTGGCTTCCACCGGCCCGACCACGCANAGCCGGCCCATCGCGCTCGCAGCGAACTGGTTCAACAGGCGGTTCCTCGTCCCGCCGCCAAAGATGTGCACTGGCTCAAGACGATAGCCAACGACTTCCTCCACCCGCTCGAGCACCCAGCGGTATTTCAAGGCAATGCTCTCNAGCACACAGCGCACAATATCGCCCTTGGTTTCGGGCACCGCCTGGCCCGTCCGCCGGCAGTAGCTCTGCACGCGCTGAGGCATGTTGCCCGGCATGAGGAAATCCCCATCATCAGGGTCGATCACAGCCTGGAAGGGCTCTGCCTCGGCGGTCAGTTCCGTGAGCTGGTCGTAGCTCAACTCCTCGCCCTGCCGCGCCCAGGTACGCCGGCATTCCTGCACGATCCACAGGCCCATCACATTCTTGGATAGCCGCCACTTNCCCCCTACGCCGCCCTCGTTGGTAAGGTTGTAAGCCAGCGTCTTCTCATCCACTGCGGGCAGATCGGCTTCGGTGCCCATGATTGACCAGGTGCCCGAGCTGATCCAGGCGAAGTGCTCGCCCTGAGCAGGCACGGCCGCCACCGCCGAGCCGGTATCATGGCAGGCCGGCGCCACGACCGGGATGGGCTTTGCATCCAGCTCTTCACACAGGTACGGCTGAAGCATCCCCAGCACGCTGCCGGGCGGTACAATTTCGGGAAAAATACCCGCTGGAATGCCAAGCCGCTCGAGCATGTCCCGGGCCCAATCTCCCTGGCGCGGATCGTAACATTGGGTGGTGGTGGCGATGGTGAACTCGCCCGCCGCCTTCCCGCTGAGCCAGTAGTTGAACAGGTCCGGAACAGTGAGGAAGGTATGCGCAGCTTCGAGCTGCGCTGGACGGTTTATCGCCATCGAGAACAATTGGAACAGGGTATTGATCTGCATAAACTGAATACCGGTGCGGGCGAATATCTCCTCCCGCGGCACACGCTGAAAGGCGGCTTCCATCATTCCATCGGTGCGCCGGTCCCGGTAGTGAAACGGGTTGCCAAGCAGACCGCCGTGCCGGTCCAGCAGAGCGAAATCCACCCCCCAGGTGTCCAGACCGATGCCCTGCAGCTTTCCGCCGGTTCTGGCCAGCGCTGCAGCGATGCCCGCCTTAATCTCCGTCCACAGCCTCAGTACGTCCCAATGAATGCCATCAGGTAAAGCTACCGGGCCGTTGGCGAACCGGTGCAGCTCGTCGATCTGGATGCGCCCGCCTTCGAGNGTGGCCAACATGGCTCGCCCGCTTTCCGCGCCAAGGTCAATGGCCAAAAAATGAGTCGCGTCACCCATGGTCTCTCCCAGGCAGGATATCGATTTTCAAGGACGAAAAATACACGAATCAATTGGGGAACGGTGCAATCCGCTATGCACAGTATAGTAAGCTTGTCGGCTTTTGTCAATTTTCTGGCGTTGTTTGTTGTTTAAAGCTCAGAAATTGGCGATTTANTATGCTTCTTGTTAATAATGCACATTTTTAAATAGCCATCCTTTTACCCATTGACAAGCGCGCATATTGAGCTACAATAGCATTAGGCAAACGTTTGCATTATTTCGGGGTGGTATCTACCTTTCGGGGGGTCTTATGCCTTACCCGCAAGCTTTGCTCCTCTCTTTACGTAAAACGGCCAATCAAATCCGGCGCGAGACGATCCGCATGATCTATAACGCTGGAAGCGGTCATCCGGGCGGCTCTCTCTCCGAAGCAGACTTGCTGGCTGCGCTGTACTTCCATAAACTGCATGTCGACCCGCAAAACCCGCTCTGGCCGGAGCGCGATCGCTTCATCCTCTCCAAGGGACACGCCTGCGCCGGCCTCTACGCCGCCCTCGCCCTGCGCGGCTTCTTCCCGCCAAGCGAACTATTCACCTTCCGCAAGATCGGCAGCATCCTCCAGGGCCACCCGGATATGCGCAAGACACCTGGAGTGGAAATGAGCGCTGGCCCTCTGGGCAACGGTCTGGGAGCAGGCGCCGGAATGGCTCTGGGAGCGCGCATCACGGGCAAAGACTACCGTGTCTTCGTCCTCATCGGCGATGGGGACGCTCAGGAAGGCAGCACCTGGGAAGCCGCCATGCTGGCGGGCTTTAAAAAGCTCAACAACCTGGTGTGCATCTACGATTACAACCGCTCTCAGGTGGACGGCCCCACGGCCGATATCCTTTCTCTCCATCCTCTGCCGGATAAATGGCTGGCGATGAATTGGGAGGTGAAATGCATCAACGGCCACGACATGGCCCAAATTCTGGAGGCGCTGGATTGGGCCACCGAACCGCGCGAAAAGCCGGCCGCGATCATCGCCTATACCCTCAAGGGCAAAGGCGTCTCGTTCATGCAGGATAATCCAGCCTGGCACGGCAAAGCGCCAAACCAGGAGCAGGCCGAACAGGCTCTGCGCGAGCTGGAATTGGAGGACTTTCATGCTTGAGCCGCAGCGAAAAGCCGTACGAGCCGCGTTCGGCGAAACGCTCGTCCGATTGGGAGAAGAGATTCCCAACTTAGTCGTCCTGGACGCAGATATTTCTTCCTCCCTGCAGACAGGAGAATTTGCCCGCCGCTTCCCCCAACGGCATATCAATTTCGGCGTCGCCGAGCAGAACATGATGATCAACGCGGCCGGGCTGGCTACCACCGGCCTGATCCCGGTTGCCTGCACCTATGCGGTCTTCGCTACCATGCGCGCCTGTGAGCAGTTGCGCAGTTTTATCTGCTATGCCAACCTGAACGTTAAGATCGCCGCCTCACACGGCGGAATCGAAGTCGGTTGGGATGGCCCCACCCACCAGGCTACCGAAGACGTGGCCATCACCCGCGCCATGCCCAACATGACCGTCGTTGTGCCCGCTGACGCCGTGGCTGCCGCGGCCCTGCTTCCTCAAGTGATCCGCCATCCAGGACCGGTCTATTTCCGTATGGGCCGCAACCCTGTGCCGGTCATTTACGCCAACGAGCAACCGTTCCTGCTTGGAAAAGCTGTCCGTCTGCAGGCGGGAGAAGATCTCACCCTGGTCGCCATGGGTGTGATGGTTTCGATCGGCCTCGAGGTCGCCGAGCGTCTGGCCAGGCAGGGCATACGCGCCGGCCTGATCGACATGCACACCGTCAAACCCCTTGATGTGCAGTCCTTGGTGGAAGCAGCCGAGCAAACGCCGTTGATTGTCACTTTAGAGGATCACAACGTGCTCGGCGGGTTGGGTTCGGCGGTGGCTGAAGCGCTTTCCACGCTTCGCCCTACCAGAGTCCTGCGCATCGGCGTGCCGGACGTCTTCGCCGAATCCGGTGCCCCGCAGGAGCTGTTCCGTAAATTCGGCATGGATGCTGAGAGTGTGACTTCCAAAATCCTGCATTCCATTGCCCAAAACTGAAACGCGCGAGGTAGGATGACGATTGACGACGCTTTCCAGATCGACATGCTGCGCAAAATGCTCCTGATCCGCGCCTTCGAGGAGCAGGCGCGCGATTTCTTCATGCGCAATCTGATGCGCGGCTCCACCCACATGTACATCGGCGAGGAGGCCGTGGCGGTCGGTGTGTGCAGCGCCTTACGCAAAGACGACTACATCGCCAGCACCCACCGCGGGCATGGGCACAGCCTGGCAAAGGGCAGTGATCCGCGCGCCATGATGGCCGAGCTGCTCGGCAAGGATACCGGCTACTGCGGCGGAAAAGGCGGTTCGATGCACATCGCCGACCACAGTCTGGGTAACCTGGGCGCCAATGGCATCGTCGGAGCGGGCATCGGCCTGGCCACCGGCGCCGCTTTTGCCGCCCGCTACCGCGGTGAGAACCGGGTGGCGGTGGCGTTCTTCGGCGATGGGGCCATCAACCAGGGCATCTTCGCCGAGGCGGCCAACATGGCTGCCTTGTGGAAACTGCCGGTCATTTACGTGTGCGAGCGCAACCGCTTCGCTGAGTTCAGTTACACGGACCGCTACTTCTCCGACCCCGATTTGACCAAGCGGTCCATCCCTTACGGCTTCCCAGGGGTTGAAATTGACGGGAATGACGTCCTTGCAGTGTATACCGCAACGGAAGAAGCAGTCGCCCGCGCTCGCAGGGGGGAAGGACCGACCCTTATCGTGGCTGACACCTATCGGATCATGGGTCACACCATCGGCGACCCGCTGACTTACCGCGTCAAGGGCGAGGTCGACCAGTGGTTGTCGCCTGAGCGCGACCCGATCGCCCGCTTCGAACAGCACCTGCTCGCCGAGGAAATCACCAGTTACGAAATGATAGAAGAAATAAAAAAGGACGTCCGCCGAACGATCGAAGCCGCGGCCGAGTTTGCCCTCGCCAGCCCCGAACCTCAGGAAGCGGCTCTGTTCGCCGACGTCTACGCGCCCCAGGATGGGAGGGCTGTATGAGCGATCGCATCATCGAGTACCGCGAAGCGTTAAACGAAGCTCTGCTCGAAGAGATGGAGCGAGACCCGAACGTTTTCATCCTGGGCGAAGACGTCGGTCAATATGGCGGCGTCCTGAAGGTCTCGAAAGGTGTTTACGAGCGTTTTGGCCCGCTGCGCGCCGTTGATACACCCATCTCCGAAAACGGCTTCACCTCCATCGGCGTGGGCGCTGCACTGGCTGGCTTGCGCCCGGTGGTTGAATTGATGTACATCGATTTCGCCTGCCTGGCCATGGACCCCATCGTCAATCAGGCAGCCAAGGCCCGCTATATGTCCGGCGGGCATGCCCATGCGCCCATTGTCTTCCGCACCCAGGGTGGCGCCGGGCGGGGGAACGCCGCCCAGCACTCGCAGAGCCTGGAAGCCTGGTACGTCCACGTGCCCGGTTTGATCGTCATTCAGCCATCCACGCCGTACGACGCCAAGGGCCTGCTGAAATCCGCGATTCGCAGCGATGACCCGGTGGTTTTCATCGAGCACAAGCTGCTGTACAATACCAAGGGGCCTGTGCCCGAAGGGGAATATCTGGTGCCTATCGGCGCGGCAGACGTCAAACGCGTGGGCCGGGACCTGACGGTTGTGGCCACCTCCCGCCAGGTGCTGCACGCGCTCGCCGCCGCCGAAAAACTGGCCCAGGAGGGCATCTCTCTCGAGGTAGTCGACCCGCGCACCCTCAAACCGCTGGATGTGGATACCATCGCGGCTTCGGTCAGGAAGACCCACCGCCTGCTGGTGGTAAGCGAGGGAGCCCGTACCGGCGGCTTCGCCGCCGAGGTGATGGCCCGTATGTATGAAGAAGTTTTTGATTTCCTGGACGCGCCCATCGTTCGTCTTACCGCCGAAGATGTGCCTTTGCCCTACAACGGCCGGCTGGAAATGCTGGCCATCCCGGACGAGGCGAAGATCGTCTCCGCCGTGCGAAGTTTCTTCGCCTGATCCTTTGTCACTTTAGGGTAGCGCATGAAGCCCGCGACAATTAAGGAAATTGCCCGTCGACTCGGGGTAAACCCCTCCACGGTGTCGCGCGCCCTGGCCGGCAGCACGAAGGTCTCAACGGAGACGCGCGAACGGGTCATGCGTCTCGCGCAGGAGCTTAATTACACGCCTAACCTGTGGGCGCAAAATCTGGTTGGGACTTCATCCAACCTGATCGGCTGCCTGGTGCTGGAGCTCAGCAACCCCTTCTACGTACCGGTGGTGCGCGCCATCCAGAGCGTCGCCTCGCAAAAGGATTACATCGTGTTCCTCGGCGAGTCCCAGCGCCAGCTCGAAGTGGAGAAAGCTGCCATCGAGCGCTTTCGGCGCATCCGCGTGGCGGGCATCATCGCTACACCGGTGCTGGTCGAGGTAGAGCACCTGCGCTTGCTGGAAAAAGAGGGCGTGCCGGTCGTCTTGCTGGGGCGTAGTGCGCCGGGTTTTTATTCCGTAAACGTGGACAACCGGCGCAGCGGTGAGATCGTCGGGCGTCATCTGATCCGCTGCGGCCATCGCGCGATTGGCTACGTCTACAGCGGCGAAGCGCACAACCTGCCCGAGCTGCACCGCCTGGAGGGCCTGAAACGCGCCTGGCTGAGGCGGATCTGAACCTTGAGCATACGTACATCGTTGGTCGGAACGATCTGGGCGGCGGTGAGAAAGCTGCCCGGCGCTGGCTGGCCCAATCCCAGCGCCCCACGGCCGTGTTTTGCTCCAACGACATGCTGGCCATGGGCTTCATCTCGGCTCTCCTTGCCGAGGGTGTTCATGTGCCAGGCGACGTGGCCGTGGTCGGGCATGACGATGTGCCTTTCGCTTCCCTTTTCAAGGTCGAATTGACCACCGTCGCCATCCCCAAGGAAGAGGTTGGACGCACAGCCATCAACATCCTCCTGGACCGCATCGAAGGAGGTTCAGCCTCCGGAAAACCGCTAGACATCGTCCTGGAGCCTTCCCTGGTCGTGCGCCAATCTTGCGGCGGGAGGAGCTGATCTCGAATGGAGGCCTGTTCTTGCGGCCCTGTCAACATTAGGAGCGGACAATATGCGCTTCAAAGATAAAGTGGTCATTGTCACCGGCGCGGCCCGGGGTATTGGACGGGCCATCGCCGAAGGCTTCGCCCGTGAGGGCGCCCGCGTCGTCATCGCCGACATTCTTCGCGAGGAGGGCGAGGGCACCGCCGCGCGCCTCGCCGAACTGGGCGGCCAGGGCTTGTTCATTCAGACCGATACTTCCCGCAAGGCAGACGTCGATGCTATGGTGCAGAGGACCGTGGATGAATTTGGGCGCATCGACGTGCTGGTCAACGACGCCGGCATCTGCCCCTTCGAGGATTTTCTCACCATGAGCGAAGAACTGTGGGATCGCGTCCTGGATGTCAATCTGAAGGGCTACTTCCTCTGTTCCCAGGCGGTCGCGCGGGTGATGGTTGCAAAGGGCATCCGTGGACGGATCGTGCACGTCAGCTCGATATCAGCGATCGTCGGCGGCGCCCAACAGGCGCACTACTGCGCCAGCAAAGCCGGCATCAACCTGCTCTCCGCTTCGATGGCCATCGCCCTTGGCCCGTACGGCATCACCAGCAACTGCGTCCTGCCCGGCCCCATCCTCACCGACATCAACCGCGAAGACCTGTCCAACCCCGAAAAGGCGGCCTACTTCCAGAAGCGCACTCCCATCAAGGGCATCGGCGACCCCGAGGACGTGGTCGGTCCGGTGCTGTTTTACGCCTCTGACGAGGCCGCCTACTGCACCGGATCCACCCTGGTCGTTGACGGCGGCATTCTGGTGAATTTTCAATAGGAAACGGAGGAGACCATGGAACTGGCCGGACGCGCGGCCATCGTCAGCGGGGGCGGTTCGGGCATCGGCCGCGCCATCGCCCTCCGCCTGGCCCAAGACGGCGCCGCCGTCGCCATCCTGGATGTGGACGTCCCAGGGGCGGACGGCGCGGCCGAGGACATTCGCTCCGCTGGCGGCAAGGCCATCGCCATCGCCTGCGACGTCTCCGATCCAGCCCGGGTTCATGCGGCCGTGGACGAGACGGTGGCCTCTTTCGGCGGACTGCACATCCTGGTCAACAACGCCGGAATTTGCCCGCTGCGACCTTTCGAAGAGATTACCCTGGAGGAGTGGAACCGCGTGCTGGCCATCAACCTGACCGGCGCCTTCCTCCTGTGCCAGGCTGCCCTCCCGCACCTGCGCCGCGCTGGACCTCGCGGCCGCATCATCCATATCGGCTCGCTGGCCGGACAGACCGGCGGCGTGGCAGTCGGAGCACACTATTCCGCTTCCAAGGCCGGCTTGATGGTGCTCACCAAGCAGCTTGCCAAGCTGCTGGCCCCCTATGGGGTGACGGCCAATAACATCGCTCCGGGCACCACCGACACCGCCCTGACCCGCTCCTGGCCGGCGAAGACCCGCGCCGCCCTCCGCNGCCAGATCCCCCTCGGACGGCTGGGCCAGCCGGAGGACGTGGCCGCCCTGGTTGCCTTTCTCGCCTCGGATGAGGCCAGCTTCATTACCGGCGCAACCATTGACGTGAACGGAGGCCTGCACATCGACTGATGGCTACCCAGGTGATCATGCCCAAATTGGGTCTCACCATGACCGAAGGCCGCATCCTCGACTGGCTCAAACACGAGGGCGAGCCGGTCAGGGTCGGCGAGCCCCTCCTGGTGGTTGAGACCGACAAAGTTGCCTTAGACGTGGAGGCCAGCGCATCCGGCGCGCTCTTGAAGATCCTCCACCCGGCGGGCGATGTGGTGCCGCTGGGAACGGTCATCGCCTTCATCGGCGAGCCCGGCGAACCTTTGCCCCAAGCGCCCCCCTCCGAACCTGCCGCCCAGGAGAACCAGGCAGAGGCNGCCATCCTCCCTCCTGCGCCCCCAGCCGCGCCCGCCCAGCCGGCCCCGCCCGTCAGGGTCTCGCCGTTGGCCAGAAAACTGGCCGCTGAGCACGGCATCGATCTCTCCACCCTGCACGGCAGCGGGCCGGCGGGCCGCATCGTCGAGGAGGACGTGCGGGCGGTCATCACCGCTGCCGCGGCGGCGGTCACCCCGCCCCCGGCTCCCGACGAGGCGCCTTACCGCGACCTGCCCCTCTCTGCCGTACGCCGTACTTCCGCCCGGCGCATGGCTGAGAGCGCCCGCAGCGCGCCGCATTTCTACCTGACGATCGAGGCGGTGGTCGCCCGCCTGGCCGGGCTGTTGCGCAGCCTCCAGCCGGATTTCGCCGCGCGCCTGGGCGTCCACCTCACCTACACCGATTTCTTCCTGCGCGCCCTGGCGCTGACCCTGCCGCACCATCCCTTGCTTAACGCCGCCGCCGGCGATGAAACCGTGCGCTGCTTCACCACCGTCAACCTCGCTCTGGCCATAGCCGCCCCCGACGGGCTGGTCGCGCCGGTCATCCGCTCGATCGAGGCGCTCTCCCTCGAGGAGATCGCCCGCCGGCGGATGGAGCTGGCCGAGAAGGCCCGCTCGCGTCGCCTCACCCCAGACGACCTGACCCGCGCCACCTTCACCCTGACCAACCTGGGTATGTACGGCGTGGACGAATTCGCGCCCATCCTCAATCCGCCGCAGAGCGCTATCCTGGCCGTGGGCGCCGTCTCCGAGCGCCCGGTGGGCGAGGGCGGTCAGGTCGTGCTGCGGCCCACCGTCCGCCTGACTCTGGCTGTCGATCACCGCGTCGCCGATGGCGTGGATGCAGCCCTTTTCCTGAAGGAGCTGCGCGCTCTCCTGTCCACCCCCGAAGCCCTGCTCAAACCAACGTGATCAACGACCATTGCCACGCCGATCGCGGGCGCCCGGCCAAACAGGGAGGGGAGGCTGATGGGATTTGCAAAGGTACCATCCACATGAAAATCTTCGCGGCCTGCGCGGTACGTCAAGAAACATGCAAGAGACGGCTTGAAATCGTCATCAACCAGAAACACTTTGGGAGGATGCCAGCATGGAATACCTCGTCGACGTCTTGAAAGTCGGTCAGTTCCCCGAGACACCCGGCGCCGAAATCTACTGGATGTCCCGCTTCCGCGACGACCAGTGGGAGCCGCTCAACGTTTACGCCATGCTCGTGCGCGGCGGAGGCCACACCCTGCTGGTCAACAGCGGCCCGCCCCTCGAGCGCCTGGAGTGGCTCAACCGCATCTGGGGCGCCGGCACGGACATGCGCCACCAGCTCGTCGTCCACGAGGACGACCGCATCGAGAACCGCCTCGCCGCCCTGAATGTGACCCCCGACCAGGTCGAGCACCTCATCCTCACCCCCCTCCAGCCCTACGCCCTGGGTGGCGCAGTCAAATTCCGCAACGCCCAGATTCACGTCAACCGCAACGGCTGGGCCGACATGTTCGCCCCGCGCTACAAGAAACATCCCCACGACGTCATGCCCGTCTGCTTCTCTCCTGAGGACATCCACTATTTCTTCGTCGAAGCCTGGGAGCGCCTGGACATGATGAAGGACGAGTGCGAGATTCTCCCCGGCGTGAGCGTCTTTTGGGTGGGCGTGCATCACCGCTCCTCGGTGGCGGTCAAAGTGCAGACCAAAGACGGCGCGGTGATCTTCTCCGACTGCATGTTCCGCTACGAACACATCACCGAGAACCGCCTGTTGGGCATCAACGAGAACATGTACGAGGCCCTCGAGGCCTACGCCCGCATCCGCCAGGAAGCCGACATCATCGTGCCCATGTACGATCCGCGTGTCCTGGAGCGCCACCCCGGTGGGCACATCGGCTATTGATGGGAGGGAAAAAATGGACTTGATCAGACGAGAGCAGATACCTGTGCGCCCGCTGCAGGGACGGGATATCCAGACCGCGGTGGGCAAGGACGGACTGGTGGCCAGCGCCGCCATGACCATGGGCTGGGCCCACTTCTCCTTCGAGCTCGGCGCGGTCGAACCGCACCAGCATGCCGAGGAGCTGGTTTACGTCCTGCGCGTCCGCGGCTGCCGCGTGCGGTTCGGCCCCGCCCGGGATCGGCTCGACGGCAGCCTGGAGCTGGAAGAGGGCATGCTCCTGCACATCCCCGCCGGCGAGTACCACAGCTTCGTCTGCGATCCGGGCGGCTCCATGGAGGTGCTTTTCTTTTACGGCGGCGTGGACAATATCCGCCCGGAGGAGAAGGGGGACGGGTAGCGCATACGCCCCCACGCGTGTGGGGAAAACGATGTACCAGCCGTTACCGAAAAAGGTAGACCAAACAATCGTTTGGTTTTGAATATCGTCAGCAAGTATAGCGGCCAGAAATTTACCCGCGTCGAGGATATTCCCCTAAATGAGGACGGTAGTCCTCGTGTGCTTAGCCCTGATGATATTCATATTATTGACGAGGTGACACAAACCCTCAAAGATGCGGATGGCAGAGAAATCATGCCGGGTTATACCCTCTCGCCAAACAACGATTTTATTGCTATAATTCATGTAACCGATTGGTCAGGAGAGATTGACAATGACAGATGGCGATATAGAGCGGATACATTTGCCAAAGAACTGCACCGCTAGNGGAATTTCTGCGCGCATGGAATTTGGAACGCGCGAAACTTGGCTTGCCTCCCGTGATGCCAGCCCCACCACCGCAAGACACGGGTACGCGGAGATTAACAGTACTCTTCAGGCCCGCGCCCCGCAACAAGTCACAGAAGCAGTCCAGCGAGTAGAAAACGTCCCGTATCTTTACGGGGTTGTCCCCAATTTCCCGCATACAGTCGAACCGGTAGAGCCATTTCAATATGGCTCTTATACGGTTGTCGCCAAGATAAAAGACGTCAATGGCGAAACCGTAGCCTATGCCGTTAGAGGGCAAAATCCTGGCCGTCCCATTCCGACGCGCGACGGCTCGATCAATCTGTTGGGTCTGGATGCTAAAGACCCGCAAAGCTGGGTCTTTGTCAAAGACGGCAGGGTTCAGTCGTTCAAGATGTTCGATCCCACCGACCCGCCCGAATTAACGGCATTTGGGCCGGTGGCCATGGGCGTTATGCCAGTTACGTTGCCAGAAGGCATACTGCTGGACGAGATCAATAGCGAGACCCTGCGCCCGCTGCTGGATCAGGTAAAGCAAGAAGTGTTGGACAGCTTCCGTTAACCAAGGCTCAATCTCGTCCAGGACTTACCCGACGACTTGCTGTCTGAGGTATATCGCTATAGGTCCACCCCCACGCGTGTGGGGAAAACGCCAGGTACCTGATAGCGGCGTATGATCACAAATAGGTCCACCCCCACGCGTGTGGGGAAAACGCTGCAGCACTGGTAGAATTGCTCCGCCTATCGGGTCCACCCCCACGCGTGTGGGGAAAACCCGGTTTGCCTGGTAATATTCCTTTGCTTTGTCAGGTCCACCCCCACGCGTGTGGGGAAAACGTGCTAGTCGGTAGAGAAAATCGCGGCCGATTGGGTCCACCCCCACGCGTGTGGGGAAAACGCCCAGGTCGCCGGCAATGCGGTCAAGACTGCTGGTCCACCCCCACGCGTGTGGGGAAAACCCGATGATCGCACCAACGCCCATGCTGAGTGCAGGTCCACCCCCACGCGTGTGGGGAAAACACACCGTACCCGGCAACGATCATGCTGCCGTCCGGTCCACCCCCACGCGTGTGGGGAAAACGCTGTTTTACATTGCCGCGCTAAACCAATCTGGAGGTCCACCCCCACGCGTGTGGGGAAAACCCAGGTTTTAGATGTAAACATAGGCAAGGTGTAGGTCCACCCCCACGCGTGTGGGGAAAACGAA
>JGI24721J44947_10007684_pt1 | contig 14259 bp, 14 predicted proteins | sample YelNatPaOPGAMG01_FD_44947 | JGI IMG/M metagenome (IMG submission 44947)
CAGAAGCAAGGTTAATTAGTAATGAGGCAACCTTAAGCGATGACCTAGCTTCTTCAAACGTTAAATCTTTTTTCACCAACTCTAGTAAGTGTCCATTTTCATGTAGTGCAAGCTAGTTTTCATCTTGTTTTTTAAGTTTCATAAGGAGAAGACGCTCTTCATAAGATAGAATTACTTTAGAAATCTTAGAAATGAGTTCAATATCCTTTGTAATTGAAATTATGTTTTTAATGTCATCTTGTTCTATGGCCCCTACTACTGGAACTATCGTTAAGTATGAAAGAACAAAAATAACTGAAGACAAAATAAGCTTCACTAAGTAAGAACTTGGAAGATAAAGAGTAACAGGTAAAGTTATTACTGAGGAAACGAAACCTACTATAAATATTCTTACTATACTCTTGAAGTCAAATCTTAGCTCATACTTGCTGTAAGCTATAAAAGCTATATAAGCCAACGATATCATACTTGAAACTATAAGTGAAACAATAAAGCCTTGAACTTTGAAAAACAACGTAAGTAATGGAGTTATTAAAACTATGGCTGGAAGTTGAACTAAAGTTACCTTAAGTGAAACATCTGTTCTTCCTATGCCGTTGAAGAAGCTCATTAGAACAAGAGAGAACCCTGCAAAGAGAAATGTTATAGAGTACAACGCAGCATAGAATGGTGCTAAAGCATAGCTTGAACCATAGAAAACCATTACCAAAGCTTTAGAATTAAAAACTACGAACATTGAGGCTGGAACAACAAGTAATAGGGTGTACTTTAATGAGCTACTGAACAGAATTTTTAAATCTTTATGCTCGTTCTTTGGGTCAATCTTGGAAAAAGCTGGAAATAGAACTGTTGAGATTGGAAAAATTAGAAGGTTAATCGCTGCAGAAAACATCGTAGCAACGTAGTAGTTTCCTATCTCAACATTAGATGTAAACCAAGTTAACACTATAGATTGATACCTAGTAAGTAGGCCTGCTACAAAAGCTGATGCATAAAGGGGAAAGCCATACCTAATCATGGAAACTAAACTTGAAGAAAAGTCAACGTTTAATCCTTGTTTAGAGGAACCTGAGATTCTTAAGATGGCTATNACTCCAACAACTCCAGCAATTAAGTAACTTAACGTATGACCTGCAACGGCTCCGGCAACACCAAACCCAGCTAGTATAAGTACNGGCGTAAACAATGCCTTAAATACTGCTTGAACCAAGGAAAGCAATGCAGATTTGTTCATCNTGTCCGTTCCTATAAGTATGCTGTTTGAAGTTGAAAGNAGTATACTTCCAACTATAGTTAAGGANGCTATTCTTACTAAAGATCCTAAGTCTCTGTTAAGTAAGCAGGTAGCTAGAAAATCTGCAAGCACAAAAGTTAATAGAAAAACCTAAAGTTGAAGTTAGGANTTCAAAAAGGAGACCCATTTTTACGAGTATTTGAATTTCGTCTTCTTTTCCCTCAGACTTAAGCTTAGCTAAAAACCTTACGAGAGCTTGGTTAACTCCAAAGTCTGTAAACAGAAGCATAAAAGAAGAAGGAATTAGAGCAACTGAATACAATCCATAGTTAGATGCTCCAAGTAACCTTGCGATAGTAATTGAAGCTACTACAAGAACAACAGTTGATAAAGCATTTCCTGTAAATACATAAAAACCTCCCTCAACCGCAGTTTTGGTGATACTAAAAACTTTTGTAAGTTCTTCGTTGCTATTGTTAGACAATAAACTCTAGCTCACCCTCATTTTAAGCTCTGTTAAAATACTTTTCATTGCCTTTATCGTAAAATATGATTTAAGCTTTCTTCAGTAAAAAGAGTTTTCCTTCTTTTAGCAAGTAATCTCTACTCGTAGGTAGTTTCTCGTTTAAGTCCGTTGATGTTATCACAACGGTTACTTTCTTTTCCTTATTAACTTTGTCAAGCAACCTTATTAGCAATTCAGAATTTTCTTCGTCTAAGCTTGATGTAGGCTCATCAGCAAGGATAACCTTTGGATTGTTAACTAGAGCTCTTATAATAGCTATGCGTTGTCTTTCCCCGCCACTTAAAGTTCCTGGAAGTCTTTCTGCCAAGCTACTTAAGTTAAAGTACTTAAGAAGTTCTAAGGCTTTCTCTCTCCTTCTTTGCTTGCTAAATCCTGCTAGAGCTAAAGGTAGCTCAATATTCTCTAAAACTGTAAGCGATGGAATTAGATTGAAAAATTGAAAAACAAAGCCTATGTAATGTAGTCTTATATCTGATTTTTCACCATCGGATAGTTCACTAAAGTACTTTCCAAATATTTTAATTTTTCCTCCATCAGGTTCTTCCAGTAAACCAATTATCTTAAGCAAAGTTGACTTTCCAGCTCCAGATTTTCCTCTAATTGATATGAACTCTCCACCTTTAACAGCTAAGCTTATGCCTCTTAAAACGTGCACTGTTTCATACTTTTTCCAGATGTTAACGAGTTCTATTAAGTTGTCTTCACCAAGCATCTATGTTCACAACTCCATTCGAGTATATGTTGTTAAGCTCAAGGATTCTTTTAACGCAGCTCTTTGGCAAATCTATAGTTAGACCTTCGTCAAGTACATAGCCATTCTTAAACATTTGGTCGTAAATAAACAGTACTCTTGGCTTATATTTAGCTTGCCCCATTAGGTACTCTAAGCCATCGAATGAGTCTACGTTAACATTAAAGTATGTTTTTAGAAGGTAAAAAACCTTCACGTCTCCAAGAACTGTTTCGTTGTTGAATGCTGAAGTAAAGTAAGCACCCCTATACTCTGGAACTGTATACAAGAAGAAGTATGCCATGTAACGTTCTTGCAGAGAAACAGAAGCATACGTACTAAAAGCACCTATACTTAAAACAGTTACAACTGCTACCGCAACTACTGCTTTACTTAGTTTCTCTTTGAGCAACTCATTCTTCGTTTCATACAACTGATAAAGCCCAGCGGAGCCAATGATAGCCATTGGAGGCCAAAGGAAATTTAAGGCTCTAGTTCCTATTGAAAGTCCAATACTTGACCTGGAGAAGATAGCATAGCCTTCTACTCCATAGATTACAGCCAACCAAAAGTAAGGCATGCCGTAATCATCTTTTGCTCTGCTTAAACCTTCGTACCAAGTAAGTATTAAGAAAAGAACTGCAAAGGGTAACATGTAAAAGATGTAATGAACTGGCAATGAAGGAGCACCTGGTACAATAGAAGTCTTTAACATAAGAAACACAAGTATAAATTCTAACATCAACAATGCAAAACATCTAAGGAGTATTACTCTATTGGAGCTTACTTTATGCTTAAGAGCAGGATACAAAGTAATTGCAAAGGCAACAAGTTGATAAGAGAATATCGAAATTAAGTCGCTAACGCTTAAGACTAAATTAAACCCTCTAAAAGCAAAAGTCCAAAAGTAAACCAATGCTATTACTACTAGAATTGAAGTAAATATAACCTTAGACTTATCAACGCCAAGTCCATTCTTCACCCTAATTATAGAAGTAGCTATTGTTATGCTAAGCAAGGAAGCTATAGTAACTGCGGTGGTTAAATGGTGAGCTGAAACTAACGCTACAGAAGCTATAGTGAAGATTAATACTTTTTCTAGGCCTCCCTCTGTTAGAAAGATCAAGAGTAATATCATGTAGAGGGGATTTGCGTATGTTTCTTTCGTTACAGAAGCCATAAAAAAGGCATAAGGGTAAGCTGTTGCTAAAAGAATGGAAGAAAGGAAAGCCACTCTTGGTTCTTGAGTAATCTTCCTTACCAATACATAAAAAATTAAGATCGTTAAGGCTCCAGCTAAAGGAACTCCAAGTGCCATTGCTTCAATTGGCTTAAAACCAAGAACGTAAGACAACATAACCCCAAAAACGCTAGAAAGAGGCCAATAGTTGTTGTAACCATCGAATATTTTGTCGTTACCAATGTCCGTAGGAGTATACTTTATGAGAAGCTCTGCATTCCTGATAAGGGGCCAACCATCAGTGGAAAATGGTAAACCACTTAAAAGTGTTGGATAAAGCCTAAGGGAAATAGAAAGCAGTAAAGCTATAGCTACGTAAGTTGGTTCTTTCATTGCCTTGCAGAAGGTTAGTTTAGAAGTTTTAAGTGTTTTACATGAAGTGAAACTTAGCCTGCGAACAATTTTAACTTGGCACAAACAACTGTTGCTAAAATCAGTACAAAAACTAGAATAATGTTTACAGCTACTACTAAAGGGTCAAACTGAAAAGTGTAGGAAAGAACTTGTAAGTATTCATACTCTTGGGCAAAGGTTAGAATTATTGTAGCTACTAGAATTCCTACCGCTGAAGACACTATAGAATATAATAGCAACTTAACTAAAAGATCAACCTTCAAATTCCTTTGAGACATACCCAAAGACCTAAGTATTCCGATTTCTTTTTCGTTTTGAATGATGAGAACTTCAGAAGCTAAAACTATGTTAGCACTGGAAAGGAAAAATATCATTATTGAAAGGATAAGTAGTGCTTCCTTAGTTACTCCATACCTATCTAGGTAATTCTTAATAAAGTTTTGAGCTTCACTTACAGCTACGTTTTTTATATCAAAGTTAGTTGAAGTTAAAGGTAGAAATGTTTGCTCATACTTGTTTTCATTTTCTAGTTGAGTAGTTTTTGAGCTTTCGTTAACTATATCCTTAAAGATGCTTGTTGGGTTTGTTATATTCCTATCTATTTTAACCCTTATTAAAGTAACTTGACTGTAGTCAATGCCACGTAGCAACTGAGCTATGTACAGTTGTACGATAACTTCATTGTCCATTGATGACTGAGATTCATATATTCCCTTCACCTGAAGCTCAACGTACCTATTTGCAAGTACACCAAAGATAAGAACCTTATCGTTTAGCTTCAAGTTAAATTTTTCTGCAACATTTTTACCAACGATCATCGAATTTATGTCGTTAACCTTAAGCATGCTTCCATTCACTATAGTTATTGGGTTAACCTTTAGGAAGTCTTCAAATATTACTCCTCTAACGAGGATAGGTTTATCGTTCATAATGCATGGCACAACAACTTCTGGACTATAGGCTAAAACACCAGGCTTATTCTTTATCTTGTTGAGCAAGTAAAGTGAAACAAAACCGGTAAAAGGCGTTCTGCTGTTTTTGTCGTAAAGCACAACTATGTTTTTTCCTTCGCCTAGGTAAGCGTTGAAACTACTGTAAAAACCTAGAAGAGTAGTAGAAGTGTACATAAAAAGTATGGAGGATAAGAGTACTGTTGAAGCTAAAATTAGAATACTCTTCCTTTCAAGGTAATTGAATCTTATAAGTTTCATGCTTAGAAAGTTGTAGGGAGATCCTTATAACTTTTGCTCAATGTATCTTACGTGAAGAAAACTGAATGTTGGAGTTATGCTTCCTAGAAACGAGGAAATGGTAGATAGAAGGAGTATTTGAGCTAATTGATGAAACTCTAGGAAGGGCACTATATTTATACTTGGAGATAGCCATGCAAGAACCGTTGAAACTACTTGGGTTCCAACTAAGCCAACAGCTATTCCTAAAATTGATCCAGCAACGCTTGTGATCATAGCGTACATTAAAACTAAAACAACAAGTAATTCCTTTTTAGCCCCTAAAGCCCTAAGCATTGAAAGTTCATAGCTTGACTCGAACAAAAACTTAACTGTAACCAAATAAGAAGCAATGGCTACTATTATGTAAACTAATACTGACAAGAAAAATAGGAATTTTAAGATTTGCTGGTTTATTGCTTGCAGAAAGTTACTTGTTTGTTGAACTTTAACTAACCTTACTTCTTTTGGTAATAGCTTACTTATTCTTTCAATAACTTTTGTATCGTTAGCGCTTTCTTCCAAAGTAAACTCTATTGCAGATATACTGTCGTCTCCAGTAAGGTAGTTGACAGTTTCGAGAGGAACAATAGCTTCAGTATCATCTTGAGTTAAAGTTTTGAATATTCCAACTACTTTAGCTTTGATCGACTTTTTGTTTAAAGTTAAAGTTATTTCATCGTTGACGCTTACTTTTAGCAAATTAGCAAGAATTTCTCCCACATCTACTTCTCCAGTGCTTTCTGCTACCGTACCATTAATGTATGCATTTCTACTTTTAAGAAACTCACCTACATTCTTTAATCCTTTTAAAATCGTTGTACAATTGCTTAGGTTAGTAGTTATGTTTACTGTAACAACCTTCTGAGGAATTATGTACTTTATTCCTAAGGCGTTGCTAATTGAGTTAGCAAGTTTAGAATCAATTTTACTATTGGTTATAGAACTTGAGTTCGTACTTATTATTATGTATGTTTTTCCTAAGCTTACAAGGCTTCCTAGAATAATAACTTGAGAATTCACATAGTTTGTTATTGAAGTTGTAGAAACTGAAATTGCAATTAGAAGTGCTACTGCTACAACAGCTGAAGCTTTTTCCTTATAAAAAAGCATTTTTAAGAACAGAAAACTCATACTAAAAACTTCCTAAGATTAATACGTTATACCGCCTTAAAACTACATTGATGCAACTACTAAGACCTTACTTTTTCTTCTAAGGGTTTTCCATGGAACTATGTTTACATTCATGCTCTTAAGCTTAGAAACTATATTGTTAAAAGTTAAGTAAGTTCTGTAGGCTTCTTCTAGATTTTTTATACCAACCCAAGGCTTATTTGGAGTAACTACGGTAAGCATCTTACCCAATCTTTTACTTTCTTCTGCAACACCTATGATTTCAGATACGTTGTAGAGAAGTGAAGATACCATTAAGTTGTTGCTACTCAGTAACTTAACCTTCTTGACTACCTCAAAGTTGTCTGTAGAAACTATTCTTGCTAGAAGCTCTCTTAGCTCTTTGGTAGATAATGGCTCAGTATACTCAAAGAATTCTCTTAGATCAAATATTTCTGCTTCAAAGACCTTTTTAACCACGTACATTAATGCATCGCTATTGTCGGAAGGCTTAAAGGAACTTTCTTCAGAAATGTTCACAAAAGATAAGTCAATGCCTTCATTTATTGCGTATATTGTAGAGGACAATAGAGCAGAAGCAATCTCATCTAAAACATACTTGTTTGGCCCTCTTAAGTCGTATATTAAACTTAAGCCACCGTAAGCTTCGTCTTCAAAAACTTTAACTACAAGGCTTCTTTTACGTAAGGTTGCTTTCCAATCTAGATCCCTAAGAGAATCTCCAGGTATATAGTCTCTAGAGCTATAGTAGTATGCTCTTCCTTTGCCAGTAGTATAAGAACTAGAGCCATACGTCAATCCACCAATACCTAGAAGAAGGTTCAAAGCCTCAATAACCCAGTACAACGACTCTGGAAGAACCTTATACTTAACGTTAACGCCAACACGTTCTTTCATAACAAATAGATAAAATAAACTCCTCCTTACGACTACTAGCTCACTTAATAAAAACTCACCAAAGTATGGAAATGAGGCTTTTCCTTTTAAAGTTATTAAGTTATTCTCGAGCTCTACTTTTTTATCCTCTATCCAGTTTGGAATTCCTTCTATACTGTAACCTAGTTTACATTCAACTCTTATTTCAATGGGCTGAGATTCCCAAATCCATAGTCTTTTTTCAATACTACAGTTGGACTTACATTTATTTCTTCTCCAAACTACAGTAGAGTACAATAGGTCAAACAATAAAAATGCTAAAATAATTGCTGATAGGTAAAGTAAGAAAGGCTCAAAAAGTAATAGGTAGAGAAAGAGTGAAAAGGATAAAAGGAAGACTAAGCCAAATCCTCTATCAGTAAGGTTTATCATTAAATTTTTGGAACCTCTACTGAACTAAGTGCTTTGTTGACGATGTCGTTAGGCTTTACACCATCAACTTCATACTCTGACTTAATTCTAATCCTATGAAGCAAGGCGTACTTGGCTAAGTACTTAACATGATCTGGCGTAACAAACCTTTCATTGTTTATGTAAGCTAAGGCTCTAGAGCCCTTTAACAACCATATTGATGCTCTTGGAGAAGGACCAACTATAACTTCATCCTGTGCACGAATGAAGTTTACTAGGTTTATTACGTATTCCTTAACTTTTTCTGAAACATAAGTCTTAGTAACTTCACTTTTTACTTTACTTATTTCTTCTAAACTAACAATAGGATCAACCTTTGCAGACTCTATATAGTCAATTCTTGATATAATTTCTAGCTCTTCATCAAACTTTGGATAATCTACTGGGTAATAGTAAGAAAATCTGTCAAGCTGGACGGGAGTTAAAGGATAAGTACCTTCAGTACCAACTGGCATTTGAGTAGCTAAAATCATGAATGGCTGAGGCAAAGTAAAAGTGTTGCCTTCAACTGTTACCTGAAGTTCTTGCATGGCTTCCAGAAATGCTGATTGTGTCCTTGGTGGAGCTCTATTAAGCTCATCAACCAATACTACGTTCGCAAATATTGGTCCTGGTCTAAATAACCACTTACTTTTGCTCATATCGTAGTAGGAAGAACCAAGTATATCAGAAGGTAGCATATCTGGAACCATCTGTATACGCTTAAATTTTCCACCTATGCTTTGCGCAAATAGCTTAGCAGTATGGGTTTTTCCAACACCTGCAGGACCTTCAAGCAAAATATGGCCATCTGTAACTAGTGCTATGTACATAAGCTTCATAAGTTCTTTATGCCCAACAACGAACTCACTAACTTTATCGATTATCTTATTCATTAAGCTCTCCATTTGTTTCCACCTCATCAGCTATTTTCTTCAAGGTACTTTTATCCCATCCAGGATGTCTCTTAACTATTTTGTCAACGTTCTCGTATTTATGCTTTACTTTAAACATCGAAGCTAACTCTTTATACGTAGCTTTTCCAAGAAAGTACGATGTAACGAGTAGTAAGGCAACGAATGGGTACTTAACTGAAGAGTTGAACAAGAAGGCATAGAACAACAAAAAACTAGTCTTAAAGATAGTGTAAGTTCCTGTTGAAATTAAATCCCTTAAGACGTAAGCTCTGCAATCGTTGGAAATAAGACTCTTAACAAAAATTAGGTTGTCTCCCTGATTTATCATTGAGTTGATAAGTACATCTGAATCCGAAAAAATTAGCACCTTTCCTCTTCCAACATTATTGTAAAGCACAACTACGTCCATTTTTCCACTAGGTTCATTAGGTTCATGAATGCCACTGTTGTTTAAGTCTAAGTAACTAAAGTACGATGATGAGGCTAAGGTAATTCCTCCAGTATGGTTAATGGTTGAAGCATAGTTTAAGTACACCTTAAAGGACATATTGCCAACAAAGGCATTAACGATTGGAAGAGCTGAAGAACGCCANTAGTAAAGGGGATCTCTTAATAGCTCNCCAGTTATGCTAGCATTTAAACCAAGTGAATTTATTAAACTATTTATGTATCCATATTCATCCATTAAAACTAAGTAACCTCCACTGTAAACATAGTTCCTTAGAGCTTCTATTTCATAGTCTGAAGGTTGCCTACTTGGCCCCACTACAAAAACTACAGAGTTGTTACCCAAGCTATTTAAGTTACTTACAGTAGTGTAGCTTAGTTTAAGTTCTCTAGAAGCAGTACTTAAGCCATTCCAAAGAGTATTGTCTAAGCTGTAAGGATCAACAGAGGGAACTAAAGCCATAACAGAAAGCCAAACAAATAACGCTAAAATTAACCCTGTTACAATATATTTTTTCATTCCTTTGCACCCTTCAGCTTCTTAATGAATTCCTTAAAGTCTTCAACTACTTCGTCCATGAATTTTTTACCATACTCTGGACCACCATAGATAGCTTTTTCATACTTTAACAAGATCTGACTTAATGGATTGAACAGTTTTTCAGGCAATGCAGAACGTAACTTAGATAAATACTCGCGGATCGTGTCGCTAGGGTTTATTTCAATGCCAAACAGCGCTTTAACAGAGTTAACTAGCTCATAAAAAAGTCTTGCTGGATATGGCAATTCTTCTAAAGACGTTGCTACCTTAGGCATCGTAGGTGTAATTCTTTCTTTCTTGGCTACAGAACTAATTCTTAAAGTCTTTACATAGTTTGTAACTAAAATTAAAGATAAGATTACAAGAATAGCGAGTGCTGGAGTATTGATGACTTTTACTTGAACTGTATTTTGCCAGCTTTTTACCCATGGCTCTCTAGGACTTAGCTTAACAGAAAAACTAACGTATTCCCCTAAGTAGTTTATTGGCACTAATGCGTCACTAGTTATATTAAGACCTTCATTGACATAAGTTATATTGACGTCCTCTGAACTTATGATAAACAACGAAGTAACGTTGGTGAACACTTTAAGTTGTAACGGAAGCCCACTTAGTGCAACAGAGGGAAAATCTATTCTTACTTCTGGATTAAGCTTATAAACAACTATTTTAGAGCTATTACCAGAAGGACCTACGATTCCATTTGGAAAAAGTTTTCACTGAAACGTTGTAATAGCCTTCAGAAACATTGCATGGAACTGCTAAGTTTGTAATCGTGAAGAGCCCACTCGCATTACTATAGCCATCAATTGTACTGTTAAAGAACAATACATTTAACTTTAGGTATGGGACAGTTTTAACAAGTATACTGAGGTTATCCATTGGTTTAACCTTGCTTGGATAAACTGTTATGTTAACATTTGGGGTAATGAATTCAACATTTATGTAAATAGTATTTGACTTCGCATAACTAAACATTCCAGCATCACTACCTCTTGGAATATACTCTGCATAGATTTGTAGTCTCGAAATATAGTCTACAACCTTGTATCTAAAAACGTAGCTTCCAAAAAAGTTTGTCTTTGTAAGGTATGTTGTATTACCAATATGAACNANTACTTCTCTAAATGGTAACGTACCGTTATTTTCGTAAAAAAGTGAACCAGTTATAACAATTTCTTCTCCATAAGTTACGTTCAATGGCTTTACACTTGTGCTTAAAAATGTGCTCATTATTCTTGGCTTTATGCCTTCAATTTTGCTCTGTAAGTTGTTAATAGAAACTTCGAGTTTATTTATTCCATCTTTTATCTCATTAAGCACCCCATAAATCTTACTAGAGTAAATTCCTGTGCTCTGGCTAAACTCGGAAGAAATACTATAAAGTTCGTCGTACTTTATTTTCGTTAACGCAAGACTTTTAGAGGCGTTGTAAATGTACTTCTCTACCCCTTTAAAATCTGAAATACTTATGTTGCTTGAAGCCAAGTTTACATAGTAGTTTGTTGTGTTCATTTGACTTAAAGTTTCATTAAGTAAGCTGTTGAACCTTTGAAATACGTAGAGCAAGTTTTGAGGAATGTAAATTTTTCCTAATGCTGACGAAACGTTAATTGCTGACTTAAGATCTAAGCTCGATGCAAACTTTCCTACACTAGCGTACAAAGAAAGAAGTTCTATTGGAGAAGGACCTTCTTCCTTAACTTGAGAAGGATCAATACTTCTTGGAAAATTGTTGTAAGCTAGGGAAATCGTTACTAAGAGAATAAGAACTAAGCTAAAGAAAGAAGCTTTAAGTCTCGACAAACTATTTTCCTAGCTCAGCCTGTTTTTCTAACCTTTCTAACCTGCTTTCTATTTGTGCTAACCTTTCAATCAGTGGAAGTCTTTTCTCAATAGAATCAAATCTTGCGTTCATTTCACTCCTTAAAGAAGAGATTTCACTTTCCAAAGTTTTTGTTTTTTCTTCTAACTTTGAATCTGATGATTTTGTTTTCTCGTCTAACTTTGAGTCCAGAGCTACTATTTTTGACTCTAACGACTTAAATCTCTCTTCCATTTTTAAGTCAAGAGCTTTAAACCTTTCTTCTAACTTTGAATCAAGAGCACTTATTCTTGCATCTAGTACTTTTACTTCGCTTGAAATTTCTTCTTTTACTACTTCTTTTACCATGCTTCTTATTTCTGGAAGTAAAATCTTTGAAATCCAGCTTGGAACTTTAGTAGCAGCCTTTGCCATTTTAATTGTATAATTTTTAGTAGATTATTTAAACCTTTCTGAAACTTTATTCTATTCGCTTTCTACTAGTGAGAATAAGTTCAGCTTAGTTTATGAACAAAAATAAGAAAATCATCAAAGCTAGGCTTTCTTCTTGAACTTAATTATTCCTTGTTTTTCTGGATTACTAAGAAGGGGATCTTTTATCATTTGATATTCATAGTCCTTAGACATAACTTTAATTATTTCCTCATAACCCGAATGATACTCTACAAAAATAACTTCAAATTTCTTTAGTTCATCGTAGGATTTAGAGACTACTTCATATTCGCATCCTTCGCAGTCTAGCTTAATTAAATAAGGATCCTCAACGTTACTTAGAACTTCTTTTAAAGTTAAAACCTCAACTTCTATATCTCCTTCGCTATTGAGTGCATTAAAGCTCCAGATTTCGTTCGTGCTAATTTCTGAAGGTAATCTTACTTTTCCTCTGCAACATCCTAGGGCAACGTTGAGAGCAGTAACTTTTTCAAGCATCTTGTTGAGCTTAAGATTTGCAATCATTTCTTCGAATGCTTTAGGATGAGGCTCTACAGCAATTACCCTGGAAGCTCCTTTGGACAAAAAGTAAATTACTGAGTCTCCAACGTAAGCTCCAACGTCAACAACTTCTCTGCCAGTTAAGTTTACGTCTTCCAAAGGATAAGGATTTAAGCAGAAAACTTCTACTAAACCAAGTCTTAAGTGCTTAAAAATTAAATTCTTGTAGTGCCAAAGACCAGAAGAGTAATTCCATCCATTTGCATAAGTAAGAGTTTTTGAATCTATACTTTCAAGTTCTTCAAGAGGTATTTCACCAACATGCTTTATGTGAGCAACTTTTCTACTAAAGTCAATGCTTTCAATGAAGCCATCATGATACAAGTTAACAACTCTACTGTAAACGTTAAGAGGAAGAACAGTTGAACCACCAACATAACGAACTCTAACAATCTTACTACTTAAGATTCCTTTTCTAGCTAGATAATAAGTTATACCTAACATTAACCAGTTCTTGAATATTCTTCTAGAATTTAAGAGAACTTTAATGTTTCTAAGACTTAAAAGCATTTTGCTTTTTATATCAACACTTCGTAAACTCTGTAACCAACGATTACTGCAAAGATTGCAAGTAGTACAAAAGCTAAGAAGTCTTTGTAGAGGCGGCGGGGATTAAGCAAAGCCTTAACTACAAAGTATTCAAGGGTATACATAGAAAAGTAAGCGTCAACTCTAGTTTCTCCAAGGATCCAAAAAGTAGAAGAAGTTAGCATAACCATTACTGTAAAAATTGTGTTTGCTAGGTAATTCTTATTCATTTCTAATCTTCCTTAAAACAACCATTCTCTTTCCTTTCGATTCTTCTTCATGAACTAATACTACTGGGCAACTATAAACTGAAGCTGCAATAGACGCTAGTATTGAACCATATATACTTCCTAAAGTTTTTTCAAGCCTAGCTGGAGTGCTCAGCTTAGGGTTTGTAATGCTACAAGAAATTACTTCTGCCTCTTCGCTGCACATAACTCCATCTGCTATCTCAAGTAGCTCAACTAAAACATAAGAAGCTGCTGTGCTCATGTTGCTTCCTTCAGCTAAAACCTTATCAGAAATGCTTGACAAAGGTGAACGAAGAACCAAAGCTTTAGTATAACCTAAGTTAACAAGCATACTCCTTGGGGGCTCCTTTGGTGGTTTTTCTATTTGCTTTTCTGAAACAAATGCATAGACGCTACCTCCATAGCTTACGTAAGTTGTCACACTACTAACTCCAACTGCTTCAAAAAGCATGGAAAGGTTTGAGAGCATGTCTTCTACTACTGCAAGTAAGTCTTCCTTCTTTATTTGTTCTTCTGGAGTAATGAACATTGAAACTCCTATTACCAAGATACCAATCCAAAGTGCAACGAGGGGCATTATTCCAAGGAAGAAGTAGGTTAGAGCAGTAAGAATAGCTCCAGCAAATGCCAAAGATAAGCCTATGCCTCTGTAAGCGTTCATTCTAACCCCCTAGCTCTTGTAGATTTGCCTTCACTTTTCTTGCTTTCTACCAACAACTTTAAGTATAAATACTTTCTCCATGAGGCTACAAGCATAAGTAAGAAGGTTAAAACTGTTAAAGAAGAAACAATGGGAACTAGCCTAATTCCCCAAGGAGTACAGTTAAGTACTAACCCAACTAGTGGAACTAAGGCTAAGCTTAGTCCAATTGAGAGTGCAAGCCTTTCCAATGACGAAAGTTCTTCTTCTCTAGGGTAGAGAGCCTCTATCAAAGAGTAACCTGGAAGGAAGAGAACAAACAAAGAACCAAGAACATACCTTAA
>JGI24721J44947_10007687_pt1 | contig 14257 bp, 14 predicted proteins | sample YelNatPaOPGAMG01_FD_44947 | JGI IMG/M metagenome (IMG submission 44947)
ACAGACCTCCGAAGTCTCGATGATTTGAGCGAAATCATCCTTTTTTCCAGTTTCGCCCACCTTGCTTGGACTTCGGAGGTCTGGTCCCTTTGAAGAGACTTCCGAAGTCCATGATAAGTGAGTTTGAATTGGAAAAGGCCGCGTTTCGCCGTTAAGCCGCGAGACTTCGGAAGTCGAGAACCTCACCCATATCGGTACACCACCCCAAACCCACCCCGTGGGTACACCCACTCCAGCGCGTCTTCCGGACAGGCCGCCTTGCAGGTGCCGCACTCCAAGCAGCCAGCCCAATCGGCCACGATTCTCCCATTCTGCACGCTGTATACGTTGGCCGGGCACACCAGCAGGCAGGCCAAATCCTTGCACTTGGCCCGGCAAACCTCCTCATGCACCTCGATGTGCGGGTGTCCTTCGTCCAGCTCGTACTTGTTGGCGCCCAACTTCTCCGGCACACTCATCGCTTTCATAAGGCGCGAACTCCGTTCCAGATATCCCTGGCCAGGTCGAGAATAGATATTCCGCTGCTCGTGAGGCTCTTCATCAGGGTGGGCAGCAGATGATCTTTGGGACGCGCCTCCTGGCGGTAGATGCGTTCCATCAGATCGGCCAGAAGCTGAGGATAGGCCGTATATAAACGCTCGTTCTCGAAGAAGCGCGGCGCGCTGGCGTAGGTGCGCATATCCGCCATGACGAAGGAGCGCTCCAGTTTATCCCGGTAGGCGGCCAGCCTCGCGGCGCTGAAATCGCCGGCCGCTTTCGCCTCCAGGATGGCCTCCGCCGCCGCAGCCGCCGAGCCGATGGCCAGGTCCATGCCGCGCACCGCAAAACCGTTGTTGATCCCCAGCCCGGCGGCGTCGCCGATTACCAGCATGCCGTCGGTGAACAGGCGCGCCATCTTGTCGACGCCGCCCTCCGGCACCAGATGAGCGCCGTACTCCAGCAGCTTGCCGCCCTTCACCAGGAGCAATCAGCGGCGTAGAGAGGAACTCCTCCATCATGTCCGCCGGGCGGGCCTGGTTGCGCAGCAGGCCGTCCAGGATCATGACCAGACCGACCGACAGGCTTTCGCGGTTGGTATAAAGGAAACCGCCGCCTGCCAGTCCTTTGGAGGCCGCGCCCACGATGGTATACGCCGCTCCCTCGTCCCCCTCCAGGTGAAAGCGCTCCTCGATCGTTTCGCGCGGCAGGCCGATCAGCTCCTTGACGCCCAGGGCGATGCCGTCATGGGGGAGCCGACCGCGCAGGCCGGCTTCCTGCGCCAGGAAGGAATTGGCCCCGTCAGCAGCCACCACCACATCCGCGCGCAGCTCCTCATCGCCGGCCGCCACGCCTGCCACGCGACCATCCTGGCGCACCACCCGGTCGACGCGCACGCCGGTGACCAGCATGGCTCCAGCCGCCTCGGCTTTCGCGGCCAGCCAGCGGTCGAAGCGCGCCCTCAGCACGGTGAAGGCGTTGAACGGCGGACGGTCGAAGGCCTGGGATTTGAAATCCACGTTGAAGGCCGCCTCGCCGCTCACGAAGCTGATGACGAAATGATCGATACGCCGCTCGACCGGCGCTTCGTTCCAAAATTCCGGCAGGATATCGTGCAGCACCCGCCCGTACAGCACCCCGCCGCTCAGGTTCTTGCTGCCGGGATAGGGCCCACGCTCGATCAGCACCACCTGCAGGCCAGCCCTGGCCAGTAAATAGGCGGCTGTGCAACCGGCCACCCCCGCACCGACCACAATCGCGTCGAATTTGTCACCCGCCATGGGCTTCTCTATAGGCTTCCCTTATCCTTGCGCGCGCGGATGGCCCTGATCAGAGCCGGCACGACCGCGTACAGATCGCCGACCACGCCGTAATCGGCCTGGGCAAAGATCGGCGCGTGGGCATCCTTGTTGATCGCCACCACCACACGCGAGCCGCTCATCCCGATGGTGTGCTGTACCTGCCCGGAGACGCCCACTCCAAGATACAGCTCCGGCTTGACGTGCGCGCCTGAGATGCCGATGTAGCGTTCGCGCGGCAGCCAGTCCAACCCTTCGGCCAGCGGCCTGGAACAGGCCACCTCGGCGCCCAGGACCTGGGCCAGCTCTTCGATCAACGCCAGATGCTCGCGTTTCGCCAGGCCGCGCCCTGCGCACACGACGCGCCTGGCTGCGGCCAGATCCACCGACACTGGCGGGCGTATTTTGCGTTCGAGCTGGGTGACGCGCCATTCCGGCGCGACGAATTCGCAGCCCGTGATATCCCCCTGACGGCTGCCGTCGACCGCCAGAGGCTCGAAAGTCCCCGCCGCGACCGTCGCCAGCACCGGCGCCGCCAGCGGTTGATCCACCCGCAACGCCCCGCCGCCGAAGATCAGATGCTCGGCCTGGAGCGCCTCGCCATCAAATTGGAAGCGCAGAACGTCGGTCAAGACGGTCACGTCCAGGCGCGCTGCCAGGCGTCCGGCCACCGCCTGCCCGCGTTTGGTCGCCCCGATCAGCAGCGCGTAAGGCTGGAGATGCTTGATCAAACCCAGCAGCGTGGGGACATAATCTTCCACCAGCACACCGGGAGCCGGCTGTCCCAGCCACAGAGCCTTATCTGCACCGCGCGCCACAGCCTCTCCAGCCTCCTCGCGCGGACCGAGGACGAGAGCGACCACCGAGCCTCCGGTATGTCCGGCCAGCCCCCGGGCACCCGCAATCAGCTCCCCCAGCAGGCCGGTCTTTTCGGAAAATACCCAGATGTCGCGATTATCCGCCATAGCGCCTCCTACACCAGGCCCTCTTTGCTCAGGTAGGCAGCCAGGGTTTGGGCGGCTTCCTCCGGGGCGTCTTCGATCAGGATGCGCTTGCGCGCTACCTGCTGCGGAGCGCGCACGCTGAGCGTCGCGATCTTTGCTGCGGCCTGGCCTTCGAGCCCGAGATCGGCCAGCGTCCACACGGTCACCGGCTTCTGGCCGGCCTTGAGGATCTCCATCATCGTCGGCAGGCGCGGGGTGGTGATGTCCACCGTCACCGAGATGGCGGCCGGCAGGGGCACTTGAAGCACTTCGATCTCCTCCTCCAGGTTACGCTCGATCAGCAGGCTGTTTTCCTGCGGCTCGATCCTGCTGACCGCGTTCAGCGTCGGCCAACCCAGTCGCTCGCCCACTTGCAGCCCGGTCTGCTGGAAGTACAGATCGGCCGAGCCTTCGCCGAAAAGCGCCACATCCGCCCCGCCCATCTTGCGGATCGCACCGGCTAGAACCGCCGCGGTTAAGGCGGTATCCGCACTCGCCAGAGCCTCATCCACCACCATTACCAGCGCGTGCGGACCCCGCGAGAGCAGGTCCTTCTTGAGCTTGGAGTTGTTCACCTGATGAGGGCCGGCGGTCAGTACGGTCACCTTGCCGGCGGTGGCTTCGGCCAGCCTGACGGCGGCCTCGATGGCCTGGAGGTCGAAGCTGCCGATAACCCACTCTGCGTTCTCAAGCGAGATGGAACCGTCGCTTTTGACCTGAATATCCTCCGGGTCGGGGGCCAGTTTGGCGCACACGATCACGTCCATGCGGCTTTGCTCCTCATCCGGCTCATTTGCGCGCCCGCTTGAGCAATTGCGGGCCAGCGATGTTGTACATGATCTCGTCGGTGCCCCCACCGATGCGCATCAGACGCACGTCCCGCCAGTGGCGCTGCACGCGGTTCTCGGTGGTGTAGCCCAAACCGCCCAGCAGTTGCATCGCGTCGTCGGTCACCTCGAAGGCCGCTTGAGCCACGTACAGCTTGCACATGGCGTGCTCGTGGCGTACCGGCATGTGGTGGTCCATCATCCAGGCGATCTTATAGATGTAATTGCGCATATTTTCGATCTTGACCGCCATGTCCACGATCTTATGCTGCACCGCCTGGAACGCGCCGATCGGCTGCCCAAACTGGACGCGCTGGTTGGCGTAGGCGGCCGCCTCTTCGTAAGCCCCTTCAGCCGCTCCCACTGAAGCCGCCGACAGCGCCAGGCGTTCGATCTCAAAATTGGCCATCAATTGCGGCCAGCCGCGGTTCAGCTCGCCGACCAGATTCTTGCGCGGCACGCGCACATTCTGGATAAACACCTCGTAGGTCGGCACCGTCCACCAACCGACCTTTGAGACCTGGCTGAAGCGCAAACCGGGCGCGTCGGTTGGTACCAGCCACATGGAGATGCCTTCATAAGGATTTTCGATCCTCGCATCGCGCGTCATGAGCAGGATATGCTTCGAAATGCCAGCCAGGGTGCAGAACATCTTCTGTCCATTGAAGACCACCTCGTCGCCGTCGAAGTCAGCCGTGGCCTTGAGTGCGGCTGCATCGGAGCCCGCCTGCGGCTCGGTGATGCCTAATGCCACCGGCGGGTCGCCCTGCGCCAGGCCGGTGAGCACCTCCATTTTCATCTCTTCCGAACCAAATTGCAGGATGTCCAGTATGGTGATCATCCCCAGCGAATAAATGATCCCAAGAGGGAAAGCGTGCTTGCCGAGCGTCTCGCACACCAGCGTCATGGTCTGGATATCGGCTGGCGTGCCGCCGTACTTCTCGGGGATGCCCAGGCCGAGGATGCCCTGTTCGGCCAGCGCTTTCCAGGGCTTATAGGGAAATTCATGGCGCGCGTCCAGCTCAGCCAGGAGGCTCTCTGGCGCCTCGCGCTGGAGCAGCTCCTCCAGGCTGTGGACCAGCAGCTCCTGCTCTTCGGTGAAACCGAAATCCATAGCATCTATCCTTTCTCACAAACCGGATCGAACCCCATTCATTCGTAAAAGCGGCTTCTTCGACCCCTTCCCCTGCTCTACGCTGCACCGCAACCTGCTGCGAAATGGCGGGTATGGCTCTTGTCTCAGGCTTCGCCCGCTTTGCCGATGATCAACCCTTGCGGGTCAACCTCCTCGCGCAGAATACGCAGCTCCACATCGCTTGGTTCGGGCGTCAGCGGCAGCGGATCGGGAAATAGCAGCTCAAAGCCCGTATTGGCGATCACGTCTTCCCTGGTCACGCCGGGATGCAGGCTGTCCACGCGCATGCGCTTGCTGACGGGATCAAAGCTCAGCAGGGCCAGGGTGCTGATCACCTTATATGGGCCGGTGTCCGGTGGCAGGCCGGCGGCCTCGCGCGCGCCTGGCCCGTCCAGGTAGCCCGGCGTGGTGATGAAATCCACCCGCGGCGCAAAGCGGCGCTTCTCATGGCGCATGGTGATGAGCGTACGCCAGCACAGCGACGCCAGGTCGTTGCTGCCGCCGCTGCCCGGCAGCCGCACTTTGGGGTGCTCGTAATCGTCCCCGATCATGGTCGCGTTGAGGTTGCCGTACATATCGATTTGCGCCCCGCCCAGGAAGGTGTAGTCCACCATACCGCGCTGGCAGGCCTCCATGATGTCGTCCATCGATCCGTGCATCAGGGCGCGCGTCTGGGTGGCCGACCCGGAGACCGAAATGGGCAATTTTTCCATGATGGGTGCGGCGGCGCCTGCCTCAAACAGAATGATCAGGTTCGGCGCGGTCGTCTTCTGGGCCAGCATGGCCGCCGCCAGGGGCGGGCCCGTGCCGATGACCGCCGTCTTGTTATCCTCCAGTTGGTGNGCTGCGGTGCACACCATCAACTCCATCAACGTGTAGCGGTGATTATGGCCAACCACATCACGGCTCCTCCTGGCTGCGCTTCAGCGGCTCGAGGCGCCGAAGCTCCATCAGCCGCTCCTCGCCGCCGATCTGCGCCAGGTATTCATCGAAATCTTTCGTCCCGTAAATGTATTTGTCAAGGAATGCAGCGAAAGTCACCGGATCGCGTTCAGCCTCGACCCACTCGGCCAGGTGNCGCTCGTCGGAGGTGTATTCGAAGGGCATTTCCCCAGGATAGCTCCCATACGGCACCACGCACACTGCGTCCACCAACCAGTAAGGGATGCTGGTGCGCCAGGGATCGCGGCGGAACACCTCGGTCTCCACGATCCGTTCGGTGGTGAGGATCAGCCGCCTGGAGGCNCGCGCCAGGTCCAGGTCCACGATGCTGACGCCCTCGATTTGGGCGTTGCCGTATATGTCGGCGCTGTGGACGTGGATGACGCCCACATCCGGGAAGAGCGCCGGTACGGCCAGCAGTTTCTGGCCGGTAAACGGGTCCTCGATCAGCTTGGCGGAGCTGTAGCGCATCGTGTCGCTGCCGAGCATGGTGCGCACCGGCAAGAACGGCACGCCCATGGCAGCGGCCTTATAACGCCAGCCCAGCCCGGCATTGCTCCATTCCACCGTCTTCACCCGTCCGCTCTCCATGAAGCGCCGCGCATTGGGCGACAGGCCGCGCAGTTCCAGACCGACCACATAAGAAATATCGCACCGGTCAATGACCTCGCCGGCCGCCAGGATCTCGAAATCGTGGGTCGCGCAGTGGCCGGAGAAACCCAGGTTGCGCTTGCGGGTGCGCACGATCTCGTGCAGGACAGCGGTGGGGATGCGCACGCTGCCAAAACCGCCGATGGCGAGATAATCGCCATCGTGAATAAAGCGCTCGACTGCCTCTCGGACGGTCAAGCGCTTATCGGTCATGGCACGGGATTTGCGGCGGAAGAACTCGCGGGCGGCATTCACGTCCGGCGACATGAACAGCTCCCCGCGCGGCACCAGTTCATGGATCCTTTCTACCATAAATTCATCAACCCTCTCATACCCCTAAACCGGCTCCTCGATCAGGAAGAACCATGTGAAAGCCTCCGCCGAAAATCAGCGTCTGTTAGACGACTTTCTTCACCATTTTAGCAAACATTTCGCGAACAATAAACCCCCCAAGGGGATGAGATTTGGCATCAACCCCTATTTCTGATTCTTTGGATCGGTTCTTGGATGCCCTCGGTTTTATGAAAGCGGGCGGAGTTCAGGCAAATTACGCCCGGGTGTGATATTCCCCCTCCACCACCCACTTGAATGTGGTCAGCTCTCTCAATCCCATGGGTCCGCGCGCGTGCAGCCGCTGGGTCGACACTGCCACCTCGGCCCCCAGACCAAGCTGCCCGCCGTCGGTGAAGCGGGTGGAGGCGTTGACGTACACCACCGCCGAATCGACCTCCGCCACAAAGCGCCGCGCGTGCGCGTAGTTTTCCGTCAGGATGCCATCCGAGTGGGCCGTGCTGTGTTCGGCAATATGTTCGATGGCCTCGTCCAGCCCGTCGACCACCTTGATGCCCAGCACCAGCGACAGCCACTCGGTATCGAAATCGTCCGGTCCAGCCGGCTGCACAACCGGGGTCGAAAAAGCGGGCAGATATTCCAACGCCTGCGGGTCGGCGCGGAAGCGGACCCCATCCGCCGCCAGCGTCTGGACCAGCGGCGGGATGAATTTACCGGCGATCGCACGATGCACCAGCACCGTATCCAGGGCGTTGCACACCGTCGGGCGCTGCACCTTGGCGTTGCGCACCACCTTGATCGCCTTTTCCAGGTCGGCGCTGTCATCCACGTATAAATGGCAGATGCCGATCCCGCCGGTGATGACCGGGATGGTGCTGATCTCGCGACAGAGTTTATGCAGCCCCGCTCCGCCGCGAGGAATGACCATGTCGATGTACTCGTGCAGCTTGAGCAGCCGGTTGACCAGTTCCCGGTTCGCATCGTCGATGAACTGGACGGCCTCTGCGGGCAGGCCGGTCTCTTCCAGCGCACGCCGCACGACGCTCGAGAGCGCGCGGTTCGAGTTCAACGCCTCGCTGCCGCCGCGCAGGATCACCGCGTTGCCCGTTTTGATCGCCAGGATCGCCGCATCCACGGTGACGTTGGGCCGTGATTCGTAGATTACCGCCAGCACACCCAGCGGTACGCGCTGCTTCCGCACCTGCAGACCGTTGGGCAGCTTTTTCGCATCGAAGATTTCACCCACCGGATCTTCCAGGGAAACGATCTTGCGCACGTCTTCGATCATACTTGCCAGGCGCGCTTCGTTCAACGTGAGCCGATCGATCATGGCGGGTGAAAGGCCGGCGCTTTCGGCCGCTTCAAGGTCCTGACGGTTGGCCGCCAGGATGGCCTCCCGCTCCTGCCAAAGCAATTCCGCCAGCCGGAGCAGGGTCTGATTCTTGCCCTGTGTGGAGGCTTGGGCCAGCATTCTGGCCGCCTCTTTAGCCCGCTTCGCCATCTCCTCTACCATAGCCGACCTCCTATGCCAAAAGAACCCTCACANCAAAATCATATTATTGCGATGGATGACCTCGTCTCCGAAGGTATATCCCAGCAGCCCTTCGATCTCCGCCGACTGATGGCCGCACAGCACCGCCAGGTCGCGGGCGGAATAATTGACCAGGCCCAGGGCGACCTCCCGACCGGATAAGGTGGTGACCCGCACGGTATCCCCATGCTCGAAAGATCCCACCACCTCACGTACGCCGACCGGCAGCAGGCTGCCGCCGCGCGCCAGCGCCTGGGCGGCGCCGTCGTCGATCCGCAGCGCCCCCGAGCTGCGTTTGCCGGCCAGGATATAGCGCTTGCGGCTTTCGAGAGTGGATACCACCGCCAGCAGACGCGTTCCGGACGGTTCACCATGCGCGATACGGATCAGATATCCGCGTCGCTGCCACGGGCGATGACCACAGTAGTCCCCGAGCGGCGCGCCAGATCGGCTGCCTGAAGTTTGGTGACCATACCGCCGGTGCCCAGAGAGCTGCCGCTGCTGCCCGCCGCCCGCCATACCTCCTCGGGGATTTCCAGACCGCTCACCTCCGAAATCAGCCGCGCGTGTGCATCGATGCGCGGGTCGGCGGTAAACAGGCCCGGCTGGTCGGTCAGCAGGATGAGCAGGTCGGCCTCGATCAGGTTGGCCACCAGAGCGGAAAGGTTGTCGTTGTCGCCCACGCGGATCTCCTCGGTGGCCACGGTGTCGTTCTCGTTCACGATCGGGATGACGCGCTGTGCCAGCAGCGCCTCGAGCGTGTTGCGCGCATTTAGGTAGCGGCGCCGGTCGGAGAGGTCGGCGCCGGTGAGCAGCACCTGCGCCACCGTCACGCCATAGATGCGGAAGTACTGCTCGTAGAGAGCCATCAGGCGCGGCTGCCCCACGGCCGCCAGCATCTGCTTGGCTGGGACGAACTGCGGCAGGGTGGGGAACCCCAGCGCCTCCCGGCCGGCGGCAATGGCTCCAGAGGAGACCACCACGATCTGACAGCCTTCCGCGTGCAGGGTGGCCGCCTGGCGGGCCAGATCGACCAGTACTGGCGGGGACAGGCTCTCCGCCCCAGCGGTGAGTGTGGAGGTGCCCAATTTGACCACGATGCGTTGTGGAGTCATCCTGCTGCGCCTGCTGTGTACTGTTGGATAATTTTCACCATGATACCGGAATGACCATAAAAGTCAAGAAACGATGACGTCCCACGCGCGAACATGCACACAGAAAATCCTTCCGATCCCCAAATTCCGCCCCGTTCAAAGCGTGATCATAATGATCGCCAGGACAGCCGCCCCCACGCCGATCATCTGCAGGCTTCCCAGGGTCTCCCGGGCGATCAGCCAGGCCAGCAAGGCGGTTACCGCCGGGTAAAGGGACCCCAGCACCGCGGCCACGTCCAGGCGTCCGCTTTGCACCGCCAGCAGGAACAACAGGTTGCCGCCTACATCCAGCGTCCCGGCCAGTGCCAGCAGCCAAACAGGCAATCGGGGAGGGATGACCGGTTGGCGCGTATACAGGCTGTAGGCGACCATTCCAAGGCAGGCAGCCAGTCGGCCTGCGCTCAGCGGCCAGAAGACCGCGCCCTCGCTCACCCGGCTCAGGGCGATAAAGAATCCACCGAACCCAAGCCCGGCCAGCAGCGCCGGGCCAAGGCCGGCAGGCTGCCCGCCGATCCGCTCGGGACGCGCGAGCATCCAGATGCTGACTACCGCCAGACCGAAACCCGCCAGTTGCAGCTCGCGCGGCAGGCCTTCGGTAACTGCGGCGAACATGACCGGCATGGCCGTCGCCAGCACTGCGGATACCGGCGCGACGACGCCCATCCGTCCGGCGGCGAAGCCGCGCAGCAGAAATATTAGCCCGATCATCCCAGAGAGGCCCGAGAGCGCGCCCCACATCAGATCGATGGGTGGAGGCAGCTTTTCCAGGCGGGCCAGGGCGGTGATGACCAGCGCAAGCAGCCCGACACTGTAGATGGCCAGCACGGCGTGGAAAGGTCCGGCCCGTCGCGCGGCCAGCCCGCCGATAAAGTCCCCCGAACCCCAGGCGACGGCGGCCGAAAGGGCGAGAATGACCGTCAACAATGGAGAAATCATCATCGAAAACCCATTGGTAACCGGCAATATCCACCGATCATACTGAAAAGAGAATAAAAGTCAAGGAAATTGAACCATAAGGCCAGTNAGCGCCCCAAATCATGGCCTCAGTGTTTCTCTTGACCTTATTACGCCGGCCGGCCCTGAGGATAGAGGTAAAATAGGCCATGACCCGCGCCTTATGGTGAAAGCCCTATGTGGCTGACAAAACACCCCAAATAACCGGTGACCTATCTTCATGGATATCCAAAGCATCGTTTATGTGATTTCGGCCACGGCGGCTGGCGCATTGCTCCAGGGCGTCACCGGTCTGGGGCTGAACCTCTTCGCCTCTCCCCTCCTGATCATGATCGAGCCGCGCCTGATCCCCGGCCCGATTATGGCCGGCGCGCTCCTTCTGACCGTTCTGATGGTGCTGCGCGACCGCATCCGCATGAATCTGCGCGGCATTGGCTGGATGGGGATGGGCATGCTGCCGGGCACCGCTCTCGGCAGCCTGCTGCTGCCGGTAATCCCGCTGAAAGAATTATCGCTCCTCCTGGCCGCGCTGGTTCTCGCCGGGGTGATCCTCAGCCTGTCGGGGCTGCGCTTTCCTCCCAAGTGGTGGATCCTGTTCGCCGCGGGCTTTCTCTCGGGCCTGGGCGGGACGCTGGCGTCCATCGGCGCACCGCCAGTGGCCCTGGTGAACCAGGAGATGGAGCCCAGGCAGCTCAGGGCTACTCTTTCCGGCTATTTCACCCTCTCTGCCATGGCCGCTTTGGCCGCCCTGGCCCCTATCGGCCGCTTCCAGGCCGCCGAGCTGCGGCTTACCGTATGGCTGCTGCCGGGGGTGGTGCTCGGTTTCCTCATCTCCATCCCGCTGGCCAGATTTCTGAATAAAAACCTTTCCCGTTACGCCGTGCTGGGGCTGTCTGCCATCAGCGCGTTGGTGTTGATCCTGAGGGTGGTATGAATGACGGGTGCGGGGGAACCGCCGTCCGGGATTTTCCATGCGGCACCCCTTTAAATTTACCGATTCCGTAGTATAGTGATTTTAAGCTTCTGCGCATTTCCGTATGGGGCGGGCTTCCAACGGGTAAGTTCCGCGTCCGGCAAGTTCAGGAGGAAATGGCGTGAAACCCAAAATCCAGTCCACTTCCTTCGGCTCGATCACCATTGAGGGCGAAAAATATACCCACGATGTACTCATCCGCCTGGATGGCGAGGTGCGCAAGCGTAAAAAGAAACTCTCAAAAAAGGTTTACGGCACCTCGCATGTCCTCTCCCTGGCAGAGGCGGAGCATATTTTCGAACCGGGCGCCGAACTGCTCATTATCGGCAGCGGCCAGACGGGTCAGGTGCGGCTGTCGAGCGAAGCACAGGAGTTCTTCGATGCCAATCGTGTGCGCGTCGTGCTGGCCGCAACCCCGAAAGCCATCCGTCTGTGGAATGAGGCCGGCGGCAGTGCGATCGGCCTCTTCCATGTGACCTGCTGACCTCCCCGGCGCCGACGAGACGCCGGTGAACGGGAAAATGATGTCCCCTGCAGACGTCCGGCACCCTGTCCGTATCCTGCTTGCGGTGGACGGCTCAGAACATTCCCAGGCCGCCCTCAGGCTGCTTTGCGACCTGCCCCTTCCCCCACAAAGCCAGGTCACCGCGGTGAGCGTGATCGTGCCAAGACATGGACGGGACCGGCCCCTTCTTGAAGCCGCCCTGCAGCAGGCGCGCATCCTGCTGGGCGAGAAGGGCGTGGCCGTGGAGACATTCCTGGGCAGCGGCCATCCGTCCGAAACGCTCATCGGATTGGCCCGCCAGATGGACAGCGACCTGATCGTGATGGGCGCGCGCGGCCGACACGCTCCCTGGGAGATTTTGTTGGGGGGTACGGCCCAGCAGGTCATCGAATACGCCGGCGCGCCAGTGCTGATGGCGCGGGTTCCCTATAACGGGCTGCGGCGCATCCTGGTGGCCATTGACGGTTCTGCCTGCAGCGAACAGATGGTGGAACACCTGGCGCACTTCGCCATTCCCAGCAATGCGGATGTGCGCGTCATTCATGTTCTCCCCGCTATGATCGAGCTGGTCCCCGCGCCCCTGCCGCTTTACCCCACGGTTGGTCCCGTCCTGCCGGCCAATGAAGTCCGCGCGCTGAAGGCATTGTACGCTCAGGAAGAAAGAGCCGGGCGCAAGCTGTTAGCCCAGACAGTAGAAAGGTTGAAATCGTGCGGCTTCAGGGCGTCGGGCATCTTCGTCTGTGGGGATGCCGCCGTCGAGATCATCCGCTGGGTAAGGCAGCTCAAAGTCGACCTGGTGGTAGCCGCCTCGCTCGGCCTCAGCAACGTGAAGGAATGGCTGTTGGGCAGTGTAACCCGTAAGCTGGTCTATCATGCCGGGTGCTCGATCCTTGTCATTAAGGCTCCGTCCACCTGAGCAAAATTCCTTCGCATCATCGGCCCGCCGGCCGGAATGTCGCCACATGAGTGGCTGCAGTGTTGCAGTTTATCTCACTGGAAGAATTGAGGCAGATACGCTCGATGGGCTGCCAACAGCTCATCGGTTATGCGTTCGGCGCGGGCGAAATCGGGAAGCAGCGGATGGACCAGCATGGCCTGCAGCGCCTCCCGCCGCGAACCGCTGACGGCTGCCTCCACACACAGGCTTTCGGAGGTTTTCACCGCTTCCAACAATGGATATATGGAGGGCGGCAGGGTGCCGCGCGTCAGCGGCGTCACGCCATTGGCCCCCACCACACAGGGCACTTCGACCGCTGCGTCTTCCGGCAAGCCGGGAATCGAGCCGCCGTTGCGCACGATGAGGACCTGCACGTCGCGCCGGTCAGCCAGAATAGAGAAGATGAGGCGGAAGGCCGCTTCGGAATAAAGCGCTCCGCCGCGCTGACTCAGCTCGGGGGGCTTGACCTCCAGGCTGGGGTCGCTGTAGCGAGTTAATAACTCCTTTTCGATTTCAGCCACCACTTCTCCGCGCGTTCTTCCGGCCGCTCGCACCTCATCGATTGCCTGGGGCGTGCTGTAGTAATAACGCAAATAATAGGTAGGTATCATCTGAAGAGTCTCAAAGACGCCTGGCGGGAAGGGGAAATGCTGGTGCGCCTCTTCACTGTCAGGTTTGCACAGCATCGCCAACGCCTCGGCCATGCGGCTGCGCCCGCCAACGGAGACGTCGCGAATCCAGCCCAGGTGNTTGAGACCGACCCAGTCCAGCCACAGCTCGCTTTCGGCCACACCCAGCAGATTGGCCAGGGCGATGTGCGAGTTGATCGGCACATTACACAGACCGACCACTTTCTTCAACCGGCTGTATTTGATCAATGCCTCGGTAATGACGCCTGAGGGGTTGGTGAAATTCAGATACCAGGCCTGCGGTGCGCGCCGTTCCACTTCTGCAGCGATGCGCAGACTGACCGGGATGGTGCGCAAGGCGCTCGCCAGGCCGCCCGCGCCGACCGTCTCCTGGCCCAAGACACCATGGCTCAGGGGAATTTTTTCATCCAGGATGCGCGCCGACATCCCCCCCACCCTGATTTGCGAGAGCACGAACGCGGCACCCTCCAAAGCAGGTTCCAATCGGTCGTGCAGCTCGATGCGCGTCTCCAGGCCGGCATGTCGGAACATGCGAAGGGCGAAGTCGCCGAGGATAGCCAGGCGCTGCGGGTGAATATCGTACAGGCTGATCACTTCCACACGCACCTGATCCTGGTGGGTGATCCATCCTTCCAGGAGCTCAGGGGTGTACGTGCTGCCCCCGCCGATCACGGCGAACTTATCTATATGGAACACAGCAACACCCCTCCAGTCCGATGACCACGGCGATTCGTCTAGTGGACACAGAATGCAATGATCGCGTCTTTAATGATATTCCAAAGGATCGGAAACCGATACATGGATGATCCACCAGGGACGGGAATAACATCCCCCCTGTGGGGACCCTGAACCCGGTACAAGCAATGGTTGGATCATCTTTAATCCTGGAGAAGGTGATCCACCAGGGACTCGAATAACATCCCCCCTGCGGGGACCGTGAACCCGGTAC
>JGI24721J44947_10007712_pt1 | contig 14226 bp, 7 predicted proteins | sample YelNatPaOPGAMG01_FD_44947 | JGI IMG/M metagenome (IMG submission 44947)
CTCCGGGAATTATTCGGAAACACAGCCCGTGCTGCAGAAATTCTCGGTGTGGATAAAGAACTTCGCCGGGAGCTTCTCGAAAAACGGGCAAGGCTGGCTCCTAACCAGATCGGCCCCGATGGCAGACTACAGGAATGGCTCGAACCCTATCCTGAACCAGAACCAACTCACCGCCACACCTCACACCTCTATGGTCTTTATCCGGGTTACGAAATAACACCACGTGGTACACCAGAGTTAGCGGCAGCCTGTCGTAAAACTCTTGAGACTCGCGGAGACGTCAGCACTGGCTGGGCGATGGCATGGCGAATGAACCTGTGGGCTCGTCTTGGCGATGGCGAACGCGCCTACAAACTGTTCAGATCCTTGCTACGTCCTTCAGAAGGCCGTAGCGGCGGAACGCTTCCCAATCTGTTTAACACACATCCGCCATTTCAGATCGATGGCAATTTTGGCGGTTGCGCAGGTATCGCTGAAATGCTNATGCAATCGCACNCCGGNGAAANCGAATTACTGCCTGCTTTGCCCAAAGCCTGGTCAGAAGGCAGTGTTCGCGGCTTGCGTGCCCGCGGCGGTTTTANTGTGGACATCGAGTGGAAAGACGGCAAGGTAACAAACTATCGAATCCGATCAAAAGAACCACGCGAGATTAAAGTTCGTGTAAATGGAGAAGTCAAAACAATTGTTTCAGATAAGTTATGAGCCATAAAGTGAAAGGAGATCTATGAGCCAAACTCTAAGCAGTCTGGTCATCGCCTTTTTTCTGATGGTGTCCGCACCACTTCCTGCGGCTGAAAGAAATCCTGTCAGACCCAACATCCTCATCATTCTCGCCGATGATCTCGGTTATGGAGATATAGGCTGTTACAACGACCGGGCTAAAGTGCCCACACCCAATATTGATCGACTCGCGCGTGAGGGAATGCGATTTACCGATGCACACGCCCCGGCAACCGTCTGCACACCATCGCGCTATGGATTACTGACCGGACAGATGCCGTTCCGCATACCGAACGGGGGCAGGGTTTTCGAGGGCGTCGGTGGACCATCTCTAATAGCGCCAGGCCGGCTAACCCTGCCTGCGATGCTGCGTGCAAATGGTTATGCGACAGCAGCCGTAGGAAAATGGCATCTTGGATTAACATTTTTTGATAAGGATGGCAACCCTGTACGTGGTAATGGGGTGGAAGCGGTAAAACGTGTGGATTTCTCGCGGCGGATTGTGGGTGGTCCCGTAGATCACGGGTTCGATACATTCTTCGGCACGGCTTGTTGTCCTACTACCGACTGGCTCTACGCCTTTATTGAAAATGATCGCATCCCGGTGCCTCCCACTGGCTTGATTGATAAATCCAAACTGCCAAAGCATCCCTATGCCAACGACTGTCGAGCTGGCTTAATTGTGACGAATTTTCCGATGGAAGAAGTTGACCTTGTGTTTTTGAAAAAGAGCCGCGAGTTTTTGTAGCGACATATTCGTCAGTCACCAGATAAACCATTCTTCCTGTATCATGCTTGTCAAGCAGTGCATTTGCCATCGTTTGCCGCTCCACAGTTCAAAGGCGCGACAAAAGCCGGTCCGCATGGCGATTTCATTTATGAGCTCGATTATATTGTCGGAGAACTTCTTAACAGCCACGATAAACTGGGCATAGCAACCAATACTCTGGTTATTTTCACAAGCGACAACGGACCCGAAGTTACCAGCGTTGTACATATGCGTGCCGATTATGACCATGATGGGGCAAGACCTTGACGTGGTATGAAGCGCGACCAGTGGGAGGGAGGTCATCGGGTACCATTTATTGTTCGCTGGCCTGGTTATGTGAAGCCGGGCACAACATGTTCACAAATAATAAGTCTCACAGATGTTATGGCAACCGTCGCCGCAATTATCGGTGCCAAGCTACCAGCGGATGCGGCTGAAGATAGCTTCGATATGTTACCTTCGTTACTTGGTAAGGGAGAGCGTGCCAGTCCGTCCGTATCTGATTACGCAGGCGTTTGGAGGGGTTAGAACTCTCTCAATACGGCGTGGAAACTGGAAATACCTTGATCACCCTGGTTCAGGTGGTAATCGCTACGAAAATAATCCTGAACTCAAACCGTTCATCATCCCCGAAAATGCCCCGGGAGCGCCAGCTCAGCTTTACAATCTGGAAACTGACCATGGTGAGACAAAAAATCTTTATTACGAGCGCCAAGATATTGTGAAGGAATTGAAGGCTTTACTCNAACAATCCAAGGCATCCGGCAGAAGCCGACCATAAGCCCTATCTANTATTGTGCGACCAAAATCTCAACCTTANTNCGCTATCATTTTGAACTTGAAGATTTTATCCAATAAAAGAGAGTAAACAATATGAAGNAATCAGCACAAAATATGAAAAGCTTAAAGTTTATAATTCTTGCGATTGCTGTTGGACTGATTTTTGGATTAGTCAGTCAGGCACAAGCAAAGCCGTTGAAGGTATTCATCCTTGCCGGACAATCAAACATGGAAGGTCCGGCGAGCATAAAGACTTTTGATTACATCGGAGACGACCCTGCGACTGCGCCACTGCTTAAAATGATGCGGGATGCCGACGGAAAACCAACAGTATGCGACCACGTATGGATTTCATATTTAACCGGAGGCGGCGAGAAAAATTTTGAAATTACCGGCAAGCTGACCGCAGGCTACGGGTCTATGTGGGGACAAGATCCTAAAAAGCCCGGTGATAAAATCGGTCCCGAATTCACCTTCGGTCTCACGATGTATGCCGCGTTGAAAGAGCCAATCCTTATTATTAAAACAGCATGGGGTGGCAAAAACCTACATACGGATTTTCGTCCACCAAGCGCTGGTCCGTATGAACTGAGTTCATTTCAGAAGGAAAATTATCCCAAACAAACAGGACACGGCATCCCGAAGGACTTTGAGCAATGGAAATCCGAAAAAGCGAAAGCTACAGGGGTTTATTACCGCCTGATGATAGAGCACGTGAAAAAGGTGTTGGCTGACCCAAAACGGGTCTGCCCAGATTACGACCCTTCTCAGGGCTATGAGATCGCAGGTTTTGTCTGGCTACAGGGATGGAACGATTTGGTTGATCATCATGTCTATCCAAACCATAACTATGCGCTTTACTCGGAATTACTTGCCCATTTTATCCGCGATGTGCGTAAAGACCTTAATGCGCCTAAGATGCCATTTATTATCGGCGTAATGGGTGTTGGAGGACTTAAAAATAAGTCCCCGGACATGATTGCTTTTCGGCAGGCGATGGCAGCGCCGGCAGATATGCCCGAATTCAAAGGTAATGTAATCGCAGTTCAAACTGCCCCGTTCTGGTCTGATGAACTCGGCGCTATTGCAGAGAAATATGAAAAGGTCAACCAGATGCGATGGTTTCTCGACTCGAAACATAAAGATTACCCAAACGCTGATGGCAAGATGACCGAAGAACAAAAGCGCGAATATATTAAAAAATATGAAGCTGAACTCATCAGTCCCCGGGAAGTAGCAATATGGAAACGCGGCGCCTCAAATGCCGGCTATCATTATTTGGGATGCGCAAAAACATTCGCGCTTATGGGCAAAGCCTTTGCCGAGGCAAATCTGAAACTTCTGGAGTCCCAAAATCGCTGATTTAAGAAGGAGGTTCTCATTATGAAAATAGTGTTATTCCAAACAATTCGTTCCCGCTGGTCTTTTATTAAAATATTCTTCACTGCGCTGGTAACTTTATCAGCGATGTGTCTGTTGTATCCAGCTTGGGGCGCTAACCCGACAAAGCCATCAAAATCTTTGCCTCTTCCGGGGGAGGTTTTTGAAATCGATGGTCACACGGCATTTGTCATTCTTCCGTCTATCGAGAACCGTTACACAAATCGTCCGACTCCGTGGGTATGGTATGCGCCTACTTTGCCCAATCTGCCTGATAAAAACGAACGCTGGATGTTCGAACGCCTTCTTGCTGCAGGGATTGCAATTGCTGGTATCGACGTCGGCGAATCGTATGGTAGCCCTCAAGGACGCGNAGGCTTTTCCGCGCTCTATCGCGAACTTGTGGAGCGGCGCGGTTTCAGTCGCAAGCCTTGTCTGTTGGNTCGCAGTCGCGGCGGNCTGATGCTTTATAACTGGGCNGNAGAACATCCTGATTCAGTGGCTTGCATTGCCGGTATTTATCCTGTCTGCAATCTGCGGAGCTATCCGGGTCTTGATAAAGCATGCNGCGCTTATGGTATGAGCGCAGAACAGCTTTCCAATGAACTTGCAAAGCACAATCCTGTTGACCGACTTGCCCCGTTGGCAAAGGCAAAAATCCCCATATTCCACATCCACGGCGACAAAGATGATTTGGTGCCTCTGTCCGATAACTCTGCCTTGCTTGCCAATCGCTACCGTGAGTTGGGAGGTTCAATCCGGCTGCGAATTGCCTCCGGTCAGGGACATAACCTTTGGGAAGGATTTTTCAAATGTCAGGAACTTGTCGAATTTGTCATCAAATATGCCATACCACCTTTTGAGCGAGAGCCAAATGCAGCTTTGTTTAAAGACCCGCCTATCGAAGCAAGACCAGGCGCATTATGGTCATGGATGAATGGCTATGTTGACCTCGACAGAATAACCTACGAGCTCGAAGAGATGAAGGCAAAGGGAATGTCTGGTGCTGAAATTTGGGATATCGGCGTCATCCATCCAAACCCTGAAGAACCGATCCCGGCAGGTCCGGCTTTTCTTAGCCCTGATTCGCTGAAAGCCATTAATCACGCAATAAATGAGGCAGACCGTCTGGGATTACATCTTGGAATTGTCGCTTCAAGCAGTTGGAACGCAGGTGGCAGTTGGGTTCAGCCGCGCGATGCAATGAAGGGGCTTTACGTGAGTGAAATAACTGTCAGTGGTCCAACCAAACTGTCGCAGGTATTACCTTTTCCTGCCTGCCGGGCACCAAAAGGCACAAATGGCTTGCCGCTTTACTACAAGGAGATTGCCGTTCTGGCTTTTCCACAATCGCCGGACAAAACTATCAAGGATGTTTCAGCAGTTATTAACCTCAGCGATAAAATGGACCGCGATGGACGTCTCACTTGGGATGTCCCTTCTGGGTCGTGGACGATTGCGCGATTTATTACAAGCAACACCGGCCAAAAACTTATGGTGCCAAGCCCGAACTCAAATGGACTGCTTATCGATCACCTTGACAGCAACGCTATCAAAACCCATTTTAAGTATATCATTGACCAAATCCTTAAAGTGCGTCCCAGTCTCGATTCATTACGCTATATGGAACTTGACAGTGTAGAAGTTGACAATCAAACGGACTGGACTGATTCATTTATAGAGGAATTCATCAAACGTCGTGGTTATGATCCGACTCCGTATCTACCTATACTGAAAGGCAAAAAATTTGCTGACAAAGAAATTACTGCTCGTTTTCTGCATGATTATAACAAAACTGTCAGCGATTTATGGATTGAAGGTCACTACAAAAGTGGTACCGAATTCCTGAACGAATACGGAATGCAACTGGTGGCAGAGGCTGGGCATGGAGGTTACCCTCGCGCTGAACCATTGCGTGCCTGTGGCGTGGTGGATGTCCCACGGGGGGAATTCTGGAACGGCTCCCGGTTCTGGGTGGTAAAAGAAGCGGCATCAGCGGCACACATCTATGGCAGACCGATTGTCGATTCAGAGTCTTTTACCGGATGGCGGCACTGGCAGGACGGGCCTCTTGAATATAAACGGTTGGCAGATACTGCATTTTGCGCTGGATTGAATCGTATCACATTTCACACTTTTGCCCATACCCCGCCGCAAGGTGGCGTTCCAGGACATATGTATCACGCTGGCGAACATTTCAACGTAAATACTACATGGTGGCAAAAGTCGGCGCCGATGCTTTCCTATTTCTCCCGCTGTTGCTATTTACTGCAACTTGGGTTGCCGGTTGCTGATGTTTGTTACTACTATGGCGATGATGCGCCAAACCTTGTTGCTACCCGTCGTATTGGACCAGATTCGAAGAGATTAGATGGTCCTACTTGTGCGCATTGTGGAAGACCCAATCCGGCTCCTGTTGATGCGCTGGGATTCGGATACGATTATGACGTCGTGAATTCCGATGTAATAGAAAATATGATGGAAATCAGGGATGGACGACTTGTACTACCGCACGGTGTTAGTTACTCTATCATCGTGCTGCCGGAACGCTCAGACATCCCTCTGTCCGTCCTTAAGAAATTGGAGAAACTTGTTTTAGATGGTGCAATACTGCTTGGACCAAAACCATCACGCGATGTTACACTCGCTGATTATCCGCACTGTGATCAACAAGTTCAGGCTATTGCAGAAAGGATGTGGGGACCCGGTAAGATTGAACAAAACGCCGATCGTCCCTACGGCAAGGGGAGAGTAATTGCCGACCGCAAACGCGTCCGGGAAATTCTTCAGCAGTTGGGTATCGGACCAGATTTCTCTTACACCAGTCCGGACAATCAGGCAGACCTCGATTATATCCACAGACGTACCCCCAACGCTGACATTTACTTCGTAAGCAACACAAAAATGGAAGACGCTGTGGCTGACTGCACATTCCGTGTCTCTAAACGGCTACCGCAATTCTGGTATCCGGACACCGGTAAGATCGAACCTTGCAATCAATACACGTATATCCCCGGCGGAACTAAGTTAAGGTTGCGGTTGCCGCCTGCCGGCTCTGTCTTCGTCGTGTTTTCCGGAGTTGCGCCGGAGGCTGCCCCGACGCCATCGCCAGAACCACTCATCAAGACGGTAGCAACGCTCGAATTAACAGGTCCATGGGAAGTCCGTTTCCCGCCAAACCTCGGAGCGCCTCCGTCGTATATTTTTGAAAAACTCGTTTCCTGGACTGAAATCCCGGATGACGGGATCAAATATTTTTCAGGTACTGCAACTTATATTAAGGAATTTGAAGTCCCAGCGTCGATGGTATCTAATGGTTGCCGTTTGGAATTGGACCTCGGGCAGGTTCGTAACGTTGCTGATGCCACGTTGAATGGAAAGCCACTTGGCATTGCCTGGAAACCGCCATTTAGCTACGACGTTACCAGTCTAATCCGTGTCGGTAAAAACGAGTTAAAAGTTGAAATTGTAAACACTTGGGCAAACCGGCTGGTCGGTGATGCTAAACTTCCGCGCGAAAAACGGGTTACGCGCCTTACACAAAAAGTTCACATCAATGGTCCACTCGAATCCGGACTTCTTGGTCCTGTGCAGTTACGTCAATTGAAAGAGATAAAATAAGTCCATCAGTTATAGCGATTTTTTCAGGGATATGTGAATTGAAATCATAAAGATTGGATTTTACATAACAAAAATTACAAATCTAAAACAGACTCAAATTTAAAACAGACAGAATTTAGAAAGGCAAACTGCAAAAAATTAAAATCCGATTTATTAAAAAGTATTTAAACTCGTCGCTCCGTTTATTATGAGTTTCTTAAATTTATCATAAAAAGACATACCAGAAATTTCAAAGTTTGCTAAGAACGTAGTGTTTCGGGTAAAATGATGAAGTCCGGGAAAAAGATTTGGAACAGGAAAATTAAATGCTATAGAAATTACAATGAATAAAAACAACAAGAAAATTGAATTTCAATTCCAAACAAAGTTCTGCAGGTCAATAATCGGTGGCTTTCTTATATTCATTTTTGCTTTTTATATCCTATGCGGCGTTTCGTCAGCCTCAGAGTATATGAATGTTGTCTTCATTCTCGCCGATGACCTTGGTTGGTCGGACACTACATTGTTCGGCACTACTAAATTTTACCGGACACCTAACATCGAACGGCTCGCAAAGCGCGGTATGGTGTTTACCCACGCATATTCTGCAAGTCCGCTTTGTTCGCCCACTCGTTCCGCCATCCTTACCGGACTGAGCCCGGCGCGTACCGGGATTACCACCCCGGGTTGCCATGAACCGCAAGTAATCCTTGAAGCAACACTCCCGAAAAATGCGCCTGCANATAATAAAGTNATTATGCCCATCTCAGTANCGCGGCTAAACACCAACTATTATACCCTTGCTAAAACATTGAAAAATGCCGGNTATGCCACAGGTCATTTCGGTAAATGGCATCTTGGGGCGGAACCATACTCTGCGCTGCAACACGGATTTGATGTGGATATCCCACATTGGCACGGACCCGGACCTGCTGGCAGTTATGTCGCGCCATGGAAATTTCCCAATTTCAAAGAAAATTTCCCCGGCGAGCATATCGAAGACCGAATGGCTTCAGAAGCGGTTAAATGGATGGAAAAAAACAAAGACCGTCCGTTTTTCCTGAATTACTGGGCATTTAGCGTTCATGCCCCATTCGATGCCAAAAAATCACTTATTGAAAAATATCGTTCCAGAGTCGATCCCAACGACCCGCAACGCAGTCCAACCTACGCTGCTATGATAGAGTCATTTGACGATGCCGTCGGTAAATTGCTTGATGCCATCGATCGGCTGAAAATTGCCGACCGCACCATTATAATCTTCACTTCCGACAATGGCGGTAATATGTATGACAAAGTAGATGGCACACACCAACCAGCAATCATCCTTTACGTGGTGGCAAGGCAACAATGTTCGAAGGTGGTACGCGTGTGCCTTGTGTCATCGTTTGGCCCGGTATCACAAAACCTGGTACTACCAATGATGTATTGGTTCAGAGCGAGGATTTCTATCCGACATTGCTCGATGGACTTGGAATCAAGCCTGCACCGGATCAACGGTTTGATGGTATTAGCATACTACCCGCCCTAAAAGGCAACACACTAAGCCGCGAAGCAATTTTCCAATACTTCCCGCATAGCCCGAAGGTTCCTGATTTTCTCCCGCCATCTGTCTCTGTTCATACAAAAGATGATTGGAAACTTATCCGAATCTTTCACGATGGAGAAAACGGTGCTCATCGTTATTTGCTTTTCAATCTCCGCGATGACATTGGTGAAAAACACAACCTCGCCGATCAAAAACCGGAATTAGTGCGCGAACTTGATGCATTAATCGAGAAGTTTCTTGCCGATACAAAGGCTGTCGTTCCGGTTCCAAATCCGGCTTATGATCCTGCTAAAAACCGGATTGAACCTGAAAGCAGACGAACGCAAGAAAAGAGAACCGAAAGCAGAAGGACTGCCAACAAACCTTCTGTTGTTGGCGGTTATCAGATAAGTAAAGATACGCAACTGGAAATTGGCGATGGCGAACTTAGAATTAAGTCGAACGGCAACGATCCATGGATAAGTATCCGTAACCTGCCATCGGATATCAAAGGACCGTTCAAAGTAAAACTCCGGTTAAGTAGCACCGGCAAAGGCAAAGGTGTCGTTTATTATGCCACAAAAACTAACCCGAACTATCATATTGAACGCTCCGTTTCATTCGACATTCAGCACGACGGCAAATTTCACGACTATGAAATCACACTGCCCGTAGAATCCATTTCTGCGATTCGCATCGACCCCGGTAATGCACCCGGCGATATCATTATCACCGGTCTTGCCCTGTATGATACCCACGGCACGCCTGCAAAAACCTGGCTCACCCCCTCTGCCACGCGATGATTTGCCACCCGGTCAAAGAGTTTAGAGAATTTTTTACATTTACCTGCGATTCCCGAGATAACATTAATGTATTAATTAACCGAAACTCTTCGAGATTTAGGCACAGAATTAATAGATGTGTTCATTTTTGTTATCCAAGTTGTATTTTTTTATTAAAAAATTGCTAAGATCATAGAGATTGGTTCTTCTTTGCGTGCTTGCAGTTACAAATGTGAATAGCTGCTGCCCATGCTGTTCTCCAAATTGGCTTAGGGTTTCATCTCCTATCTATGTAACAGACTTAAAAAATTTGCATTCCATGACATTGACTCGCAAAATGATAGGGCCAAAATAGATGTGTTCCCGGTCGGCTCCGGATTGGAAACGGCATTTGGAGTTTGACGGTATCTCATGCGGATGTTATCCTGTCTGCTTGGAACTCCATATGGGTATGCGTGCTGTGCTATATTCACTACTTCAGGTGATTATAATTGGGGCTGGATTTGGGCTTGGACACTTGTTTGCGGGCGATCAGCCAGCCAAACTGTTAGAAGTGTTCATTGAATATAAGTTGTATGCGCACAGTCTGAAAATGGATGGTTTACTTGCATTTGCTACTTATGGTGAAAGTGGGGAAGGCTACGTTTATAGTAACGAAGATATTAAGGATAGCAGCTACGACCCAACCATTTCACGCGTCGAACCGCCAAGCGAAGGGCGATTAAAAAACTCAATATTTGAACTTGTGAGAAACGACAAGTTTCGCCTTCCTGTCTTTTACCCCGATAAGCAAAATTTGCTTGTCTGGTGTGATGCGCAAGGACGTGAGCATCCTGTTCAAACGAAGGCAGATTGGGAAAAAAGGCGTGCTCATATTATTTCCAGCATGGAGGCGGTTATGGGCAGGATGCCCGGAACTAATTATAAAGTCCCATTGGACATGCAAGTCCATGAAGAGAGCCGCTTGGATGATTATACATTGCAAAAAATAACATACTCGAGCGAGAAAGGCGATCGCGTTCCAGCATATTTGCTGAAGCCGCATGGGCTTTCAGGAAAAGCGCCTGCAATGCTTTGTTTGCATCAAACAACCTCTTTGGGCAAAGCCGAGCCTGTTGGTCATGGACCAAAAACTAATCTTCACTACGCTCATGAGTTGGCAAAACGGGGCTATGTAACGTTGTCGCCGGATTATCCGAATTTTGGCGAGTACAAAATTGATGTGTATAAATTGGGCTACGAGAGCGCGACAATAAAAGGCATTTGGAACCATCACAGGGCTATTGACTTGCTTAGCTCGCTGCCATTTGTAGATCCCGAGCGGATAGGAGTAATTGGTCATTCACTCGGAGGTCACAATGCAATGTTTGTAGCCGTGTTCGATTCGCGGATAAAGGCGGTTGTGGTAAGTTGCGGGTTCAATTCCTTCTTCAAATATGCCGGTGGCAATATCTGTGGCTGGAGTCACGCTGGTTACATGCCGCGGATTGCGTCTGTTTACAATAATGATGCCAGATTAATGCCGTTTGATTTCACTGAAGTGCTTGCGGCTTTGGCGCCGAGGCCGGTTTTTATTAATGCACCACTTTATGATGATAACTTTGAAGTGTCGGGGGTACGGGATTGCATAATAGCCGCGCTGCCAGTCTATAAGCTATACGGGGTAGTAGATAATTTGAAAGTCCTGCATCCGGCTTGTGGGCATGACTTTCCTCCAGATGTTCGGATGGCGGCTTATGAATGGTTGGATAGGTATTTGAAGGCAATTGGGACAGACTCAACACCAAAATAAAGTCGTCAAATTCATCAATGCCTGGAGCCGAGATACACGAAGCAAAAAATTCAGCCTCGATTGGTATAATTCGAGTTATTATCTCAAATTTTGCATTTGGACAAAAAATTTATATTTCACTTTTTATAGTAGTTGTTATTTTTCATAAAATTAACAAAGTGAAGCACCTTTGACTTTAATGAGAATCTAAAAATAATCTGATTTAAAGAATATAAATACCAGTATGGACGTCTAAAAATTAATATTTATGAAGGCAGAAACGAAATGTTTGGGAATTAGTATATTGTTTTGGCTAAGTTTTGTACTTGCAGCCAGCAATGCTTATTCAGCGTCAAAAGTTGAAAACAAACCTTTGACTCCAACAGGCGAGAAACTCCGGGCACGGTATGAGACTATGCTAACGGAGCTTAAGGCAGAAATCGTCAAATCGCTTCCAAATCTGAAAGAAGAAAACAAAAAAGCGCTTCAGCAAGCCCGAGACGCGGTGAAAAAGGCGGAGGCATCTGCAGACGCGGCGCAGAAAGCCATAGATAAAATTATGGAGGCAAAAGCGCTTGTAGAACATGCCAAAAACAAGTGGATCGGTGGGGCTGAGAAAGGTATTGCCCAGGCGGAGGGTGCGCTTAAAAATGCTTCCACTGAGGCTGAGCGGGAAGCGGCAAAAAAAGAATTAGCAAAATGGCAGGCAAACAAGCAGGAGGGGCTTAAAGCATTGAAGGAGCGTCAGGAAGCATTGGACAAGTTAAAGGCTGATGAGTCGAGGCTGCTTAAGGCAAATCAGGACGCGCAGGCTGCATTGGCTAAGGCGCGGAGTAATGAACTTTTGGTGGTAAAGGCAATTCTGGATGAACTTAAACCTTTCCTTGCAAGCGATAAACTGGATGAAAAACTGGTCAAGTGTGTTGTATTGACCGATGCCACACCGCGCGGTTTGGCTGAATTCGCACAGCAGGGCAGAGAACAGGAGGCGTTGATAGAAAAATTGCTTGCTGACACCCAATTGATGAAACAAATGCTCGAAGCTGGCGGCGCCAAATTTGGTAAATATGGAAGGGCTATGGAAATTTATTCGGCAATTCAGAAGGCAAGTCCGAGAGCCCATGAAGGTCTCTTTCAACGATTGGCGCTGGCAACCAGTCTCGAACATGCAGTCCCGATTGAACAAAGAAACGCTGAAATTGAAACCAACGCTCCAGCTTTCGTTGACCCAGTGAAACGATATCTGCATTATGAAAAAGCGTACCTTGATGGTGAACTTGATCCGGCATTCAAGGATTTTTCAGTCTGGGAATACCGGATGGTAGTCAACTCCGAAGCCCCGGATCATATCCTTGCATGGGGTCGGCAGATGCTCCGGAATTACCGACCTGACCACGTTTACAATCCGGATTATGGCTGGCGTTACTCGGCAATTGTTCGGACGGACGTCCGCTATGGTTCACAGGACGTGAAGTATGACCTGCCTACACTGAACTTCTTTCAGAATATCATTAAAGATGGTGGAGTCTGCGGCAGACGCGCCTTCTTTGGACGTTTCATTCTTAAAAGCTTCGGCATACCAACGTGGGGTGTTACTCAGCATGCACACGCCGCATTAAGCCATTGGACTCCGAAAGGCTGGGTAATTAATCTTGGCGCCGGGTTCCATAAAAGCTGGTGGGACAAGGATGAGGCTCCACGCAGCGGGACGGATTTCCTGCTGGAGACACAGGCGCGAGAACATCCGCAGGATTACTGGAAAGTGTTGCGGGCGCAGTGGATCAGTCGTGTTCTGGGCGAACAAGCCTACAATGACCGAAAGGGCGTTGAAGGCGGATTTTGGAGTAAAATTGCCCACTATCAAACGGTTATACTCGCATCTGCGGCAGTCGAATTAGGACCACTTGGACAGGAATTTGCTGAGGCAAACGAACAAAAAGAAAAACTTAAAGCCGAAAAAATCAAACTATCAGAAACAGATTCTAAACCAGTAGTTGATAAGGACGGAGTAATCACAATTCCGGCAGTCGCTTGCAACAAACCATCCGGACACTTCGCGGCTATGAAGAGTTTTCTCGGCGGTATGCAATTACACTGTTCCGGGGGATTCAATGCCGAATATGTTGTTGAGGTTCCTCGCGCCGGGACATATGCGTTGAGCGCACGGGTTGTGACTGTGCAGGAGGGACAGAAATTTCTGATTGCTGCAAATGGCTCCAAAACACCTTTTGAAGTTGCAGTGCCATACACCGTTGGCATGTGGCAGCAAACGCAGCCGGTTCAGCTCTCACTCGTTAGCGGAAAGAATATTATTCGCTTTGCACTTACAGACGGAAGCAGGGATGTAAGTATTAAAGATTTCACGCTGAAGCCCATAAATTGAATGCGCCGGATTTTTAGATAGGTTGAAATATTATTCCCGCCGACGCAGCATATAATTTGCGATTGCCATTCAGAAATCTACTTTAAACCCGGCAAAGTTGTGGCAGAATTATAATAGATTGTCAAAATGAAAAAGAGTTCTGTCACCCACGGAGCTTGTGCCTTTGTCTCTATCGCGCTAGCAGTTTTAGGTATGAGCGCCGAGCCCAGAGGATCCGACATTCCTTTAAAAAACTTACATAACAGCTCCGTAGCAATGGATATTGAACTTCTGAATCGAGCTCCACAGCCCAAATCNGTGCAGGAATTCTTTGCTGATGCCCGCAATGCGTTCGAGAAAAACCCTAAAGCGAGATTTGTGGATCTTCCGGAAATTCTACAGTCTGCTGAAAAACACGGCTTAACGCACTTAGGCGGACCAATGTTGGGCTGCTTATCACACGATGGAGTGCGTATCTGGGTGCGAACATTGAAACCTGCACAGGTAACCGTGCAAGTTCAAACACCTGAAGGC
>JGI24721J44947_10007715_pt1 | contig 14223 bp, 12 predicted proteins | sample YelNatPaOPGAMG01_FD_44947 | JGI IMG/M metagenome (IMG submission 44947)
GCAAGTCCAGGGAGATATAGAATAGAAGTTTTGCTTAAAGATGAGCTAAACAACCTAAAAGCAAGAAAGGAAGAAACTATCAACATGAAAATAGTTAATAAGACTTCTACCCAAAGTTGGACAGATGTAGGAATTCTTTCTGCAGTAACAACAATTAAAGTTAAGAATGAAGGAAATGTTCCAGTTCCGATAAAAATAACAACCTCAATTCCAAGTTTTGTTAAAAATCTTTTCTTCACAGAATTTGAACCAACACTTGAAACATCAAAAGACGGATGGATAGAGTATGAATGGGATTTTGAGAGTGTTAAACCTGGAGATGAAGTGATGATAAAATATGAGATAAAACTTCTCTATGTTTGGTTATTTGCCTTAGGTACTGTAATCGTTGTTATACTTGCTTTCAAGTTTGTTTATGGCCCAACAGTAGTGAAAAAATACAAACCAATAACTCCAACCTTAGGAAAAGAGATAACAATTGCTTTAGAGATTAAAAATAAAAGTAGGCATGAAATAGAAAACGTTGAAGTGAAAGATTTTGTTCCAGCTTTATTCGAAGTAAGCGAAAGGTTTGATACAGTTAGGCCAGAATCGATAAAAAAAGTTAAAGGTGGCACTGTACTGACATGGAAGTTTAATTTGCTAAAACCTCTTGAAGAGAGAGTTTTAACTTATAAAATTAAGCCAAAAATGGAAATTAGTGGAACTTTTAAATTGCCAAACGCTTATGTAAAATATTTAGATAGGAAGAAAGAAGTAAAAAGTATTGTCTCAAAATCTATTCTAATCAAAGCATAAAAATTTAAAAAACCTTAAAAACATTTTTTATATAACCCCGCTTAGCTCAATGGTAGAGCGACCGGCTGTAGGCGAGTGCTATGGCACTTGCTGGTAGCTATCGCTCGGAACATACCGGTAGGTTGGGAGTTCAACTCTCCCAGCGGGGACTTTATTTTTTAAAGAAAAAAACCGAAAAACTTAAAAGTTTTTAAATTCCAAATATCATAAATATATCGTTGGCGGCCAAAGCAAGGGGGAAACATCTGTTCCCGTTCCGAACACAGTAATTAAGCCCCTTAGCGATCTGGGTTGTACTTTCCGAAAGGAAGGGAACTCCAGGACGCTGCCAACAATTTAAAAGTTGGTGTCTGTATTAAAACAAAAATTGAGGATGATGACTTTTCTTTTGAATTCGATGAGATAACCAATAATTTGCCTCGGTGGTGTAGCGGCCTAATGGAAAGGCTAAGCATACGAGCCTGTCACGCTCGCGACACGGGTTCAAATCCCGTCCGAGGCGCTAGGTGAAAATATGGAAATAGAAAAACATGAGCTTGTTCCAAAACATATTTTATTGAATGAAAAAGAAAAAGAAGAAGTTTTAAAGAAATACGGCATAACACTTAAGGATTTACCAAGAATTTTATCTTCAGACCCTATGGCAAAAGCTTTAAATGCAAAGGTTGGAGATATTATTAAAATTATAAGGAAAAGTCCTACAGCTGAAGTTAGCGAATATTATAGGGTAGTTGTAAAGGGGTGAATTTTTGAACGATACATTCCTTACATTGCTAGATGTTTTCACTAAAGAAAAAGGTTTTGTAAGGTTCCAGATAGACTCATATAACGATTTTATAACAAGAAGAATACCAAAAGTCCTCTCAGAAATAGGCGTTATCAAGCCAGAAGTTCCAGAGCTTGGGGAATTTAAAATAAAGCTTGGGGAATTTAAAATCGGCGAACCAATGGTTAAAGAAGCTGATGGTTCAACTAGACCAATTTTACCAATGGAAGCAAGAATAAGAAATTTAACTTATGCAGCCCCTATGTACGTGGAAATGACACCAATACTCAACAATATAGAAAGTGAAAGTGTTGTTGTTAATTTTGGAGATATGCCAGTAATGGTTAAATCAAAAATTTGCCCGCTTTCTTTAATGTCAAAACAAGAACTTATAGAAGCTGGCGAAGACCCAGAAGACCCTGGAGGATATTTTATAATCAACGGGACAGAAAGAATTCTTGTCCTTGTTGAAGAAATTGCTCCAAATAGAATAATNGTTTCAAAAGTTGATACAGGAAATATTTCAGAAATTGCAAGAATACATTCTGAAAAAGATGGTTATATTCAAAGACACCTGTTAGAAAGAAAAAATGATGGGATAATTCTTGTAAGTTTTGCTAACATAACAAGATTGCCTATAGTTATACTTTTAAAAGCTCTAGGTTTAGAGTCTGATAAAGATATAATAACAGCACTTTCTCCAGACCCAGAAGTTCAAGAAGAATTTTATGTTAACCTTTATGAAAGTGGAGTTTCAACAAAAAATGAAGCTTTAGACGAAATTGGAAAACACTTAAAAATACCACAAAAAGAATACAGAATTGATAGAGCGACAAAGCTTATAGATAGATATTTACTCCCTCATCTTGGTCAAAATCCTGAAAATAGGATGGAAAAAGCCATCTTTTTAGCAAAAGCTGCTGCTAAACTAATTAAATTGCATACAGGTAAAATTGAAGAGGATGATTTAGACCATTATTCAAACAAAAGACTTAAGTTAGCTGGCGACCTTTTAGAAATTTTACTTAGGTCTATACTGCTTGGAAAATGGGGTTTGATAACAAGAATCACTTACAACTATCAAAAGCTAACAAAAAGAGGAAGATTACCCCCACTTCAAGCAATAGTTGAATCTAATGTATTAACAAATCAAATTGTTTCTGCTCTAGCTATAGGTTCATGGGTTGGAGGAAGAACAGGAGTAAGTCAAAGACTTGAAAGAGGAAGTTATACAAAAACAATTTCTCACATGAGAAACGTGCTCTCACCCCTAACTTCAACCCAAGAACATTTTGAAGCAAGAGAACTTCACCCAACCCATTGGGGAAAGTTATGCACAAGTGAAACACCTGAGGGTGCAACTATAGGTTTAAGAAAATACCTAGCTTTAATGGCTGAAGTAACAAGCGGGTTAGGTGAAAAAGAAAAGAAACAAGTGTTAAATATCTTGAAGGGTGGGTAAATGACTGATATATTTTTAGATGGAAAGTATGTTGGTTCAACAAACGAACCAGAAAAAATTATTGGAAAAATTAAAGAAGAGAGAAGAAATGGTATAATCTCTAGCCAAATAAACGTTGCTTATTATAAAGATTTGGACGAAATAAGAATTCTTACAGACTCAGGAAGAGTAAGAAGACCTTTGATTATCGTAGAAAATGGAAAACCAAAACTAACTGAAGAGCACGTGGAGAAATTGAAAAAAGGAGAAATGAAATGGGATGACCTAATTAAAAATGGTATTATTGAACTTTTGGATGCAGAAGAAGAAGAAAATGCTTACATAGCACTTAAACCAGAAGAATTAACTCCTGAGCATACACATTTAGAAATAGACCCCTCATTAATTCTTGGTCTTTCAGCATCTTTTATACCATACCCAGAATTCAACAGAGGGGATAGAGTAAATTATGGGGCCAAAATGATAGGCCAATCTATTGGTTTATTCATCACAAACTATCTTAGCAGAGTAGACACAAAATCAAATGTTTTAATTTATCCACAAACTCCTATTACTCAAACTTATGGGCATAGGATTATAAATTACGAAAAACATCCAAGTGGCACAAATGTTATAGTTGCTATAGCTTCTTATGAAGGTTATAATATGGAGGATGCAATAGTAATAAATGCTAGTTCCTTACAAAGAGGTTTGCTTTGGTCTTACATGTTTAGAACTTATGAAGCTGAGCAGAAAAGATACATGGGTGGACAAGAAGACATAATTAGTATACCAGAGCCTGGAGTTAGAGGTTATGCTGGAGAAGATGTTTATAAACACTTGCCAGAAGATGGGATAGTAAACCCAGAAACTTTGGTCAATTCTGATGATGTTTTGATAGGAAGAATTTCACCTTTGAGATTTTTGGGCTCAATGGACCAATTTGTTACGGGAATTGAAAATATAAGNGAAACATCTGTAAGATTAAGACATGGAGATTCTGGAATTGTAGATAGAGTATTTTTAACTGAAACTATAGACGGAACAAAACTCGTAAAAGTTGTAGTAAGAGATTTAAAATTCCCTGAAATTGGAGATAAACTTGCAAGTAGACATGGACAAAAAGGTGTAATAGGACTAATAGTTCCTCAAGAAGATATGCCTTTCACTGAAGAAGGGATAGTTCCTGATATAATTTTTAATCCTCATGGAATACCTTCAAGAATGACTATGGGACAACTTTTAGAGATAATAGCTGGAAAAGTTGGTGCTCTTTCAGGAAAGTACATCTTTGCTCCTGCTTTTAATCCAGTGTCAGAAAAAGAAATTAGAAGTATGTTAGAAGCTTATGGGTTTAGAAATGATGGAAAAGAAACTATGTATGACGGAATAACTGGAAGAAAATTTGAAGCACAAATTTTCATAGGAAGTTGTTTCTATCAGAAGCTAGACCATTTAGTTTCTAATAAAATTCATGCAAGGTCAAGAGGACCTGTTACCTTGTTAACTAAACAGCCAACAGAAGGAAGAAGTAAAGAAGGGGGTTTAAGATTAGGAGAGATGGAAAAAGACTGTTTAATTGCTCATGGAGCTGCTCTTGCACTTAAGGAGAGGTTTGATTCTGATAAAACTACTATATCAGTATGCAGCGAATGCGGCTTGGTTGCTATAAACGATAGAATTAAAAACAAGAAGTATTGTCCTGTCTGTAAAGAATCAAAAATTGTTGATGTGGAAATAAGTTATGCGTTCAAGCTAATGTTAGATGAACTTAAAAGCATGCTTATTTATCCAAAAATAGTTCTTAAGGAGGAATAAAATGCTAGTAGATAAACTAGAGTTTTCAATTTTAAGCCCGGAAATGATTAAAAAGATGAGCGTAGCAAAATTACAAAAACTGAGCTTTATGACCAAGAAGGTTATCCTATAGAAGGAGGANTAATGGACCCTAGATTAGGAGTAGTTGACCCTGGAATAAGATGTAGAACATGTGGAGGAAGTGTTGGTGAATGCTATGGACATTTTGGCTATCTTGAATTAACTCGTCCAGTAGTTCATGTTCACTATGCAAAAATTATCTTAAGTCTTTTAAAAATATTTTGCAAAAAATGTGGAAGAATTTTAATTAGTGAAAAGGATATTCAAAAAATAAAAGCAAAAAGAACACCTTTTAAAGAAATAGTTAAACTTGCAAGAAAAAAATGTCCTTATTGTAATGCTGAACAAGGAAAAATAAAGTTTATTAAACCTTATACTTTTCTTGAAGATAACGAGATTTTAAATCCAATAAAATTGAGAGAAAGACTNGAAAAAATAACTAANGAAGACCTTGAGCTTTTAGGGTTTAGGAAAATTAGACCTGAATGGCTTATATTAACACTTTTACCAATCCCACCAGTTACTGTTAGGCCCTCCATAACCCTCGAAACTGGAGAAAGGTCTGAAGATGATTTGACTCATAAGCTTGTTGATATCGTAAGAATTAATGAAAGGTTAAAAGAAAACATAGACCTTGGTGCTCCTGATTTTATAATCGAAGACCTTTGGGAACTTTTACAATACCATGTTGCAACATTTTTTGATAATGAAATAACTGGAGTTCCTCCTGCAAGACATCGTTCTGGAAGAGTCCTCAAAACTTTATCTCAAAGGTTGAAAACAAAAGAAGGAAGGTTTAGAGGAAATCTTGCAGGTAAAAGAGTTAATTTTTCTGCAAGAACTGTTATAAGTCCCGACCCGATGATTGATGTAGATGAAGTTGGTGTTCCTGAAATCGTAGCTAAAGAATTGACAGTACCTGTAAGAGTGAACGAAAAAAACATTGAAGAAATGAGAAAAATAGTTTTAAACGGAACNAACTGGCCTGGAGCAAACTATGTGATAAGACCTGATGGTAGAAGGAAAAAAATAACNAATGAAAACAGAGAAGATTTAGCAAANGAAATAACTCCTGGCTATATTGTTGAAAGACATATAAAAGATGGCGACATAGCACTTTTTAATAGACAACCAAGCTTGCACAGAATGAGCTTGATGGCACATAGAGTAAGAGTAATGCCTTTTAAGACATTCAGACTTAATCTTTGTGTTTGCCCTCCTTATAATGCAGATTTTGATGGAGATGAAATGAACCTTCATATACCACAGACAGAAGAAGCGCAAGTTGAAGCAGAGGAATTGATGATTGTTCCAAAAAACACTCGTAGTCCAAGATTTTCTGGACCAATAATAGGTGCTGTAAAAGACCATATAACAGGTTTGTATATTTTGACTCATGGGAATAGAAAGTTTAAAAGGGAAGATTTTGTTCAGCTTATAAGGGCTGTTGATAAAGATATAGAAATACCTCAAAAAGATTACATGACTGGAAAGGAAATCTTTAGTCTTTTCTTGCCAAAAGACTTTTCTATAGAGCATAAAGCAAAATCATGTAAAGGTTGCGAGAAATGCCTGAAGGAAAAATGCCCTTATGACACTTATGTTGTAATTAAAAATGGAAAACTCTTATGCGGTACTATAGATAAAGCTGCTGTTGGAGATGAAGATGGAAAGATAATTGATAAAATAGAAAAAGAGTATGGAGCTATGTTCTTGAAGAAATTCTTGTTCAGTATAACAAAACTTGCAATTCAAGTTTTGATGATGTCCGGATTTTCAATAAGCATTTCAGACCAAGATTTGCCAGAAAAGGCAAGAGAAGAAATTAAAAATGTTTTGGAAAAAATAAGAAAAGAAGTTGATGAACTTATAGAATCTTATGAAAAGGGAGAAATTAAAATTCTGGCTGGAAGAACACCAAAAGAAAGTTTGGAACATTTGATCAAAATCAAGCTAAGAAATGGTTTGAACGAAGTTGGGAAAATTCTTGACGANCANATTAAAGAAAATTATACGATTATAATGGCTAGAAGTGGGGCAAAAGGAAGCATGGTAAACGTTGTTCAAACTGCCGCTGTTATAGGNCAAGAAACTGTTATGGGAGAAAGAATGGAAAGAGGTTACTATGAAAGAACATTCCCCCATTTCAAAAGAGGAGATATGAGCTTAGAAGCAAAAGGTTTTGTTGCAAGAGGTTTTAAAAATGGCTTAACTCCCTTTGAATTTTTCTTTGACGCAATTAATAGCAGAGAATCTCTGATGGACAAGTCTCTTAAAACAAGACACTCTGGTTATATGGAAAGAAGACTTGTTGGAGCTTTACAAGATTTGAAAATAGAATATGATGGAACTGTTAGGGATAGTGCTAAGAGAATCGTACAATTTTTACCAGGTGAAGATGGGCTTGACCCGTCAAAAATTAAAAAGGTTGGTATAGATGTCAGAGGAATTGCAGAAAAACTTTTTGGATGAAATAATTTTACCAAAGAATATTGTTAAAGAAATAGAAGAGGTAGCAAGAGAAAAAAAGCTAAACAAAGAACAAATTAAAAAATTGGAAGAGGAAGTAAAGAAAGAATATCTGAAAGGAAGGTTTGAACCTGGAGAAGCTATTGGTATAATATCTGCTCAAAGTATATCTGAACCTGCTACCCAAATGACCATGCGTACATTTCATTTTGCTGGTTCTGCTGGAATAAAAGTAACTTATGGTTTGCCTAGACTAATTGAAATTTTTGATGCAAAGAAAAAACCAGAAACACCTATGATGACAATTTATCTTAAGAAAGAATTTAACAATAGAGATGAAGCAAGAAAAGTTGCAGAAAAAATTTTAGAAAAAAATATTCTAAAGCTAATGAAAAAAACTTCAATAAATTTAAGTGATGGTTTGATTGAAATTGAACCTATTGACCAAAGAAAAAGCAAGACTATTCTTCAATCAATTAAAGAAAACTTCAAAGATTTTAAAGTTTGGATAAAAGGAGAAAAAATCATAGTCAAACCAAAAAAAGAAATAGAAATAAGAGAATTGCAAAAAATAAGAGAAAAAATTTTGAACACAAGAGTTAGTGGAATCGAAGGAATTTCAAACCTAGTTGTTAGAAGAGAAGGCGATGACTGGATTATTACAACAATAGGTTCAAATTTAGAAGAGGTTTTAAAAATTAAGGAAGTTGACGCTACAAAAACTATAACAAACGATATTTATGAAACTGCTAAAGTTCTTGGAATAGAAGCTGCAAGAAATCTAATAATAAATGAAGCACTTAAAACTTTACAAGAGCAAGGTTTGAATGTTGATGTTCGCCATCTCATGCTTGTTGGAGATATAATGACAAGAAGTGGAGTTATAAAACCTATAGGAAGNTATGGAGTTGCGGGCGCAAAATCTTCTATTTTGGCAAGAGCTGCTTTTGAAGAAACAATCAAACATTTGGTTAAGGCTTCTGTAAGAAATGAAGTTGATAACTTCCAAGGAATTTTTGAAAACGTTATGATTGGACAAGTAGTTCCGTCTGGAACAGGAATGTTCGAGTTAGTAGCAAAGTTTGAAGAGGAAGAACAATGAGTCTAGCAAAAATGATTCAAGAAGCAATAAAAAATAAAAAAGCAATAATAGGTTATAGAGAATCTGTTAAGTATTTAAAAATGAATAAAGCAGAATTGATTATTATTGCTGAAAATTCACCTGAAAAAATAAAAAAAGAAATTGAGCATATTGCAAAAACTGACGGAATAAAATTGGAAACTGTTAAAGACAGCATAGAGTTAGGTGTTATGTGCGGGAAGCCGTTTCCAGTAACTACCTTAGTGATTAAAGGATAGCTATGAGTTTGACTTTTGACACAGAAACAATAAGACTTATAACACTTTTTGAAAATCTTACTGGAGTAAGAGTTAAAGATTGTCTTATAGACAAGGAGAGCAATACTGTCTATTTTGTTATAGAAGAAGGAATGGTTGGAATAGCTATAGGGAAAAATGGGAGTGTTGTTAAAAATGCAGAAAAGGTAATAGGAAAAAACATAAAAATATTTGAATTTTCCAAAGACTTAAAAACTTTTGTCAAAAAACTTATTCCACAAGCAAATGAAGTGAAAATAAAAAATGATAACAATTTAATTACAGTTGAGGTAAAAGTTGATAAAAAAGAGAAACCGATTGTAATAGGAAGAGATGAGAAAAACTTAAAAATATTAAAACAACTATTTCAAAGAAATCACAAAGTTAACAACTTAATTGTATGGTGAAAATATGGGAAGAGGTTTGTTTGCTGCAAGAAAGTTGAAAAAAACAAGAAAGAAAATGAAGTGGAAAGATATACACTATAAAAGAAGAGTACTTCAGCTATGGAAAAAAGATCCTTTAGAAGGTGCCCCTCAAGCTAGAGGAATTGTTATAGATAAAAGAGGGGTTGAACAAAGAAAACCTGCTTCAGGGTTAATAAAAGCAGTGAGAGTTCAATTGCTTAAAAATAACGTTCAGGTTACTGCNCACGTTCCTGGAGAAGGTGCTATAGATATAATAAATGAACATGATGAAGTTTTGATAGAAAGTATAGGTGGAGCTCAAGGTGGACCAAAAGGAAGTATGTGGGGAATTAAATACAAAGTTGTTGCTGTTAACGGTGTTGCTTTAAGTGAAATTTTAGCAGGAAAGAAACAAAAACCAACAAGGTAAAACCATGGAAATAAAAATTTTTGGAAAATGGGATACAAAGGGAATAGAAGTTAAGGATTCAGGCTTAGCAAAGTATATCAACCTTAAACCAGTGTTAGTTCCCCGTTCTGGAGGAAAACACGCAAAAAAGCAATTTCACAAATCAAAGATGAATATTGTTGAAAGATTTATGAATAAACTTATGGTTCCTGGTCATAGAAGCAAAAAACATGTTTATACTTCTGGAAGATGTGTTGGTAAAACTTCAATTCAATATAAGATACTTAAGAAAACTTTTGAAAACATCGAAAGAATAACTAAGAAAAACCCGATAGAAGTTTTGGTTGGGGCACTAGAAAATGCTGCTTTAAGGGAAGAAATAACTTCTTACCAGCTTGGAGGAATAATTGTTAGAAGAGCAGTAGTTACTAGCCCGCAAAGAAGAGTTGATCTAGCTATAAAAAATATAGTGCAAGCAGCTTATCGAAAAGCTTTTGGGAAAAAAGAGAATATGGTTGANGCTCTAACTTCTGAAATAATTGCTGCTTATAATAATGATGCTTCTAAAAGTGAAGCAATAAAAGAAAAAGAAAGAATAGAAAGGGAAGCTGAAGGGGCAAGATAATGGAATNTCATGGGAATTTTTTAAATACAGAATTTAAAGATTCTAACTTTCTTAAAAAGTTTAAGGTATTAAAAACTAGAAAAAGTAAAACTAATCCTTGGACTCATTATTTAGTTGTTGTTAAAAAGGAAGAATTAGAGAAAGTTATAGAAGAAACCCAAAAGCAACTAATTGAAAAAGGCTATTATGCCCATTTATACGATGAAGATGGAAGTGAAGTAATTGTAATCTTCCCAAAGAAAGTTTTTAGAACAAATTCTTCAAAACTAGAAGAAGTTAAAAAGTATGGTCGCTCTTTAGGAATCCCCGAAGATCAGCTTGATATAAAACCTTTGACATTTGAAGAAGAAAAATCTTATTATGTGTAGATATTTTTAAATTTTCTATCGATTCCTCTCTTGATAAGTAGATAAANAATATATAAAACAAAAGCCAAAACGAAGGAAAAAAGCAGGAAACTTGAAAGGTTAGCAGATGAAATCAAAAATAAATACACTAAATACAAAATTTAGGAATATAAATTAAAGAAGAGGTGAAAAATTGCCCAAAAAAGAGATGATAGAAAGAATCAAAGAGTGTATGCAACATCCAGAAAGAATAAGAAATATTGCAACAGCAAGCCATGTTCACCATGGGAAAACAACTTTAACAGATAACTTAATGGCTGGTGCAGGCATGTTAGCAGAAGAGATGGCTGGTAAAGTAATGTACACATGGTTTGATGAACAAGAAAGAAGAAGACAACTAACAATCTATGGAGCAAACGTTTCAATGGTTCATGAATATGAAGAGCAAGATTACCTAATTAATCTAGTTGACACCCCTGGCCATGTCGATTTTGGTGGTGATGTTACCCGTGCAATGAGAGCAGTAGATGGTACTATAGTTTTAGTTGACGCAGTTGAAAGCATAATGCCACAGACAGAAACAGTTTTTCGTCAGGCTTTGAGAGAATATGTTAAGCCAGTTCTGTTTATAAACAAAACTGATAGACTAATAAAAGAATTAAAATTACCTCCAGAAGATATGCAAAAAAGATTTGAAGATATTATTAGAGATGTAAACATTCTTATTCAAAAATATGCTCCTCCTGAATTTAAGGACAAATGGCTTGTTAGTGTGGCTGACGGTAGTGTAGCTTTTGGCTCTGCATATAAAAGATGGGCAATTTCTATTCCTTACATGAAAAAAACTGGAATAACTTTTAAAGAAATTATTGATTTAACTCTTCAAGGAAAGGAAGATGAGTTAGCAAAAAAAGCTCCTTTGCATCAGGTTGTTCTTGACATGATTATCAAACATTTACCAAATCCTTTGGAAGCCCAGAAGTATAGACTTCAGAAAATTTGGAAAGGAGATTTGGAATCAGAAATAGGAAAGCAAATGCTAGCTTGTGACCCAAACGGAAAATTAGCAATGATAATAACAAAAGTTGTTCCCGACCCTCATGTGGGTTTTGTAGCTACTGGAAGAATTTTCTCAGGAAAAATTTACAAAGGAAAAGATGTTTATTTAATTAATCAACACAAACAAGAAAAAATACAGCAAGTTGCTGTTTACAAAGGAATTTTGAGGATTCCTGTAGATGAAGTAACTGCTGGAAATATTGCTGCAGTAGTTGGAATTCCCGATGCCTTTACTGGTGAAACTGTTTGCGAACCAGATGCAATAATAGAACCATTTGAAGAAATCAAACATTTGTTTGAGCCAGTTGTAACAAAAGCTATCGAACCAAAAAACCCTATGGAATTGCCAAAACTTGTTGAAACCTTAAAAAGAATTGGAAAGGAGGATGCTGTTTTACAAGTGAAAATAAATCAAGAAACAGGAGAATACCTTGTTTCTGGTTTGGGAGAGCTACACTTAGAAGCTAAAGTCGAAAACAAGTTAAAAGAACTTGGAATAGAGGTTGAAATGAGTAAACCTATAGTTGTGTATAGAGAAACAATTTTTGAAAAATCTCCTGAAGTTGAAGGTAAAAGTCCAAATAAACACAACAAATTTTACTTGTTAGTTGAACCTTTAGAAGAAAATATATACAAAGCTATGAAGGAAGGTGAAGTTCCAAGCACGGTAGAAGTAAAAACAAAAATGCTAGATTTGTTCAAAAAACTTTCTAGTCTTGGGATGGATTATGATGAAGCAAAGAGGATAGTTGTGATTTATAACAAAAATATGTTTATCGACCTAACAAAGGGAGTGCAATTTATGAATGAAGTAATAGAAATGGTTAAAGATGCTTTTAAAGAAGTTATGGACGATGGACCACTAGCAAGAGAACCTTGCACAAAAGTAAAAGTAAAGCTTATAGACGCTGAACTTCATGAAGACCCTGTTCATAGAGGCCCAGGACAAATAATGCCTGCTATAAGATATGCTATAAGACAAGCTATGCTTAAAGCTAACGCAACATTGCTTGAGCCAAAGCAGATAATAAGAATAGATGTTCCTACAGAACTTATGGGTGAAGCTACAAGAGAAGTTGAAAATAGAAGAGGACAAATTTTAGATATGAAGGAAGAAAGAGGAGCTAGTGTGATAATAGCAAAGATTCCTGTATCAGATATGTTTGGTTTCGATGCTTCACTTAAATCTGCAACTTCTGGAAGAGGCTTTTATAGCTTGATAGAAACTGTTTTTGAAAAATTGCCAAATGAGTTAAGAGATGAGGTAATTAAGAGTATAAGGAAGAGAAAAGGTTTGCCAGAAGAAATTCCTAAGCCAGAAGTGTAAAAATTTAAATATATTTAAATACTGATAATAAATTTAAGTTAGTGGGGGTGAATCGATGCCTGCAAAACCGCACATAAACATAATGACAGCTGGGCATGTAGATGCTGGTAAATCAACTCTTATAGGAAGGTTGCTATACGAAACAGGAGCTATAAGAGATGAAGAATTAAGAAAATTGAAAGATTTAGCTACTCAACTTAAAAAAGAAACTTTTGAGTATGCTTTTGTTATGGATAAGCTGAAAGAGGAAAGGGAAAGAGGTTTAACAATAGATATAATGCATCGTCCTTTTGAAACACAAAAATGGTTTTTCACCATAATAGATTGCCCAGGTCATAGAGATTTTGTTAAGAATATGATAACTGGAGCAAGCCAGGCAGATGCTGCTATTTTTGTCATATCTGCAAAAGAAGGTGAAGGCGTTCAGGAGCAAACAAAAGAACATGCTTGGCTCATGAAAGTTCTTGGTATAAAACAAATTCTTGTAGTTTTGAACAAAATGGATACTGTGAATTATTCTGAGAAGAGGTTTAATGAAGTTAAAGAGGAAGCAACAAAGTTACTAAAGAGTATCGGCTATAAAGTTGAGGAAATACCTTTCATTCCTATTTCAGCATATGTGGGAGATAATGTCACAAAAAAATCTGATAAGACCCCTTGGTATAAAGGTCCTACTTTAGTTGAAGCTTTAGACACTTACATAAAAGAGCCAGAAAAACCTGTAGGAAAACCTTTGAGAATTCCTATACAGGATGTTTACACTATAACAGGAGTTGGTACAGTACCAGTAGGAAGAGTGGAAACTGGTGTTTTAAAAGTGGGTGATACTTTAATTTTTGAACCTTCTGGAGTTAAAGGTGAAGTTAAATCAATAGAAATTCACCACCAGCAAATCCCTGAAGCAAAACCTGGAGATAATGTAGGATTTAACGTTAGAGGAATAAGCAAGACAGATGTGAAAAGAGGGGATGTAGCAGGCCATCCTGACAATCCTCCAACTGTAGCAAAAGAATTTACTGCACAAATTGTTGTTTTGCAACACCCAACAGTAATTAGTGCAGGCTATACTCCAGTTTTCCATTGTCATACAGCAAGTGTTGCTTGCACTATTGCTGAAATAATTGCAAAGATTGATCCTAGAACAGGAGCAGTAATTCAAGAAAAGCCTGATTTCATAAAAACTGGAGATGCAGCAAAAGTTAGAGTAGTTCCAACTAAACCAATGGTAATAGAAAAACAATCTGACTTTCCAGAACTGGCAAGNTTTGCTATTAGAGACATGGGAATAACAGTAGCTGCTGGAGTTTGCTTGGATGTAGT
>JGI24721J44947_10007725_pt1 | contig 14210 bp, 12 predicted proteins | sample YelNatPaOPGAMG01_FD_44947 | JGI IMG/M metagenome (IMG submission 44947)
CCGGTCCGTCCGCACTATAGGGTTTATAAACATTCAAAATTGCACCTCCGACTAAAGCCGATTCTGAGTGCGCGAAAAGCGATTGACTCGAAGTTGCACTTCCACAACTTCTGAAAACCATATATGAACCGTCATCTTTCCAAGTATCGGATAACCCTCCAGAAACTAATGCCGTAGAATCTCCTGAAACGTATTGCAAAGGACCATAACTCCAATGGTTTCGCGCATCAACTATGCTTAAACTTTCTTGACCCCTTTCCCAATCAGCNTGGTTCATTTGAAAACTCCAGTACACAACGTTACCAACAACAATAACAATAAGAATCAGACTTAGCATAACCACTACAACGTTACTGATTCCGCGACTATCCCGTTTAATTTGCAACAACATAAACACTTAAAGACAGTAAATTCCGTTAAGAAAAGCATTACGAAACAGAAATTATTATTTAAAATTAACAAACAAAAAGAACGCTTGACTCTTCTTCGGAAAGTATTTTGAATCCTAATTTAGCGTTCATATAGGTTAAATAAGAAATCTTTGAATTTCATACACTAAAGGTGAAGATGAAATGACCAAAAAAACACCCATATCTAAAAAAGCAATATCGCCGATACTCGCTACACTTCTACTAATCGTAATAGCAGTAGCCGCAATAGTCGTAACATACGCTTGGGTCATGACTTACATGACAAGCACAGGAACACAAGCAGGAATAATGCTGAGAAAAGACGCCGTAAGCTGGTCTAGCAATTCGATAATTATTTATGTCAGAAATGTAGGCACAGCTGACGCAACAATCGACGCCGTGTACATTGGCACCTCAAGCACAAACATGACGCTGCAATCAAGCGTCACATATAATCCGACGACCAGGCTAGTCGAGAAAAATGGTGGAAACATAACAATCACCGTCACATATTCATGGACCNCTAAAACAACATACTACTTTAGAATAGTCCCCAAAGTTGGCGAAGCACTGGTATTCCAAGAAAGCGCGCCGTAAACTTCACTCTTTAATTTCAANGAATTTATTTTTTATACATGACCTAAGATAGCTTAGGGACGCATGCAAACAATGAAGGAAGTAATTGAAGCATTACGCATTTNAATTTCCCTAGCCTTTTTCATTTACTCTTCTTGGAGCGATTATAAAACGCGTGAAGTTAGCAACAACGTTTGGATTCTCTTCGCCCCTCCAGCCATTGCCTTAACTCTCACTGAACTTTTCATTTTTGACTTAGACTTCCTTGCCATGCAACTTTATGGTTTATGCTTCGGCTTGACAACAGCATTCGCTTTAATACTCTTCTACTCTGGAGGTTTTGGTGGAGCAGACGCGAAGGCTCTGATGTGCCTAGCACTTGCCTTGCCATTTTATCCACGAGAACTGTTAGCGCCGCTTTCAGGAGAAATTTCGCCTATCATGCAACAGTTTTTCCCGATTACTGTTTTCAGCAACTCAGTTTTGCTTGCAGCGTTAACAGCCGTTTACATTCTCATCTACAATCTCATATGGCGAATAAGAACGGGAAAGACGCTTTTTGAAGGTGAACAGAGAAACGAGCCGATCGGCAAGAAGATGCTTATCCTGATAACTGGCTACAAGATTTCAGTAAAGAGGCTTAAGGAAAAATGGCACATCTACCCGCTTGAGGATGTGGAAAAAACGGAAGGCAAAACTAAAAGAAAACTTGTGGTCCTGCCCAAAGATGAAGGCAGAAACGCCATAGTTGAAAGACTTGAAAGCGCGGCTGAAACTGGAGAAATTCAAGACGCAGTTTGGGCGTCTCCAGGACTGCCAATGCTTATTTTCATGACGGCTGGGCTGATCATCACCCTTTTTTACGGCGACATAATCTGGACGTGCATCAACTTTGTGCTTTAACAATAGAACGAAAAGTTAAAGCTGGAAAGTGCGCTCTTCGCATAAATCCATTAATAAGCGTTATTTATGTTTGGCATTTATCATCTACTTAAGTGAACAAAGTTGCATGCCGATTCCATCAAGGAAGTTATAGAGTTCCTAAAAAGCGATATAGAAGGACTCAAAGTGGTTGTGATGCCAGATTTTTTCCTTGATCGCCTAATACGCTTGGACTGCAACTTGGAAACCTTTTTTAGAAAAGTTGGAACTGTTGTTGAAAGGAAAGGCGGAAGCATAGACAACGTAAAACAGACAGAGTTTAGAGGGGGAAACGCGGCTAACACGGCCTCAGCCCTAGCAAACCTAGGAGTAAAGGTTACGCCAATAATTTGCACAGATAAACTTGGGGCACGCCTATTAAGACTCCATTTTAAGCGGCTCAAAGTTGACCTTTCACACGTGAAAGTATGCAAAAAACCATCAATAACAACAGCCCTAGAAATCAAAACTGAAAGCGGAAAAACCAATGTTATGCTTAGGGATGTAGGCTCACTCGCTGATTTCAGCCCAGAACTATTAGATGAACATGATTTTGAAACACTAAAAATGGCGGATTATGTCTGCGTTTTCAACTGGGCTGGAACAAGGCGTTTTGGAACAGAATTAGCAGAAAAAGTTTTCCGCTACGTTAAAAAAAATGGCAGTGGCAAAACATATTATGACACAGCTGATCCAACCCCAAACAAGGAGAAAATTCCAAATTTGGTGAAGCGAGTTTTGCAGAATAGAAACTTGGACATACTAAGCGTTAACGAAAATGAGGCAATCTGCTATGCACAACAAATAACAAGCAAAAGCAACATGCACGAAGGTTCGACAATTGAGGAGTTAGCGAAAGCTTCTGCAAAAGCTTTAGCTTCAAAAATATCTGCACGGGTGGACCTGCACACAACATGCTTTTCGGCAACTTTAACAAAGAAAGAATGCGTCGTTGCTCCAGCCTTCAAGGTTCAGGTTTTACGGGCTACAGGCGCTGGCGACGCGTGGAATGCTGGAAACATTTTAGGAGACGCCTTCAAACTTTCAGATGAGGGAAGATTAACTTTGGCTAATGCCGTCGCCGCTTACTACATCTCAAGCCCTGAGGGGAAACACCCTACAAGGAAAAGGCTCCTGCGTTTTTGTGAAGGGTTAAAGAACCGCTGATTTTACGTTTTATCGCATAACTATTTAAGTAAAATTCCAATTTAACCATAAAAGTGCATTTAGGTGAAAATTGTTGAAAGCGAAACTGTTTGGCAGTTCCGGAATCCGTGGTATAGTTAATGCTGATTTAACGCCGACGCTTGCAGTTAAAGTCGGCTTAGCCATCGCAACATTCGGCAAAAAAAGAAAAGTGCTCGTGGCAAGAGACACGAGAGTTTCTGGTTTAATGCTTGAAAAAGCATTGGTTTCCGGACTTTTGGCTGGGGGAGCAAACGTTTATTGTCTAGATGTTTTGCCAACTCCTGTTTTAGCCTATTTAACTAAGCGCTTGAATGCTGACGCTGGAATCATGATAACCGCGTCGCATAACCCACCCCAATATAATGGAATAAAAATTTTCGATGCCAACAGCGCATCATATAACGAAGAAGAACAGGACAAAATTGAGAAAATAATTAAAAATGAAAGCTTCACTTTCGCAGGTTGGCAAAAAATTGGCAACGCTTTCGCCGTAGATGGGAAACAAAAATACATTGAGGCGATATGTAAGGCCATAAAGCTGCGCAAAAGGTGGCACATTGTCGTCGACCCTGGATGTGGGGCAACCCACAGTATTGCCCCAACAGTTTTCAGAGTTTTAGGCTGCAAAGTAACGGCGATAAATGCAAATCCAGACGGCTTCTTTCCAGCGCGAAGCCCAGAGCCAGATGCCGAATCGCTGGTGCCATTCGCAAAGGTTGTTCGCGAACTCAAGGCGGATTTAGGCGTAGCTTATGACGGCGACGGCGACAGAGTCGCATTTGTTGATGAGAAAGGACGCTTTGTAGATTTTGATCATGCGCTAGCGGCTTATGCTGCTTATGTTGTTGGGGAAAATGGCGGCGGCACCGTTGTTACTAATGTTGAAGCTTCGATGTGCATCGACGAAATGGTGACCGCTAACGGCGGGAAAGTTGTTAGAACGAAGGTTGGTGACATATACATTACGGAATCCATGATGATGCATAAGGCGATTTTCGGCGGAGAACCGTGCGGAGCGTGGATACATCCGAAATTTCATTACTGTCCAGATGGAATCTTGTCTTCAACTCTACTTCTAAAAGCTTTAGAAAAAGAGGAAAAATGCCTGTCAGACTTCGTCGCCGAAGCACCAAAATACGCTATTATCAGAGAGAACATCGCCTGCGAGAATGAAGTAAAACATAAAGTCGTTGAAAAAACAGCTGAACGCTTAAAGTCTGCATTTCCACAATACAAGGATTTTTCAATGGTCGACGGCGTCCGCCTATCATTTTCTGAAGGCTGGATTTTAGTTAGGGCTTCTGGTACGGAACCTCTTGTAAGGTTAACTGTTGAGGGCAAATCGTTAAAACATACAAAAGAGATAATGAAAATGGCAGTGGAAGGCGTTAAAAAATCGATTGCAGAGGTGAAAAAATGAAGGCGGTGGTTTTAGCAGCTGGAGAAGGCGTTAGACTTCAACCCATCACTTTGACGAGGCCAAAACACATGATAAAAGTTGGTGGAAAACCACTTCTTGAACACTGTTTAAACGCGATAAAGGCTTCCGGGATAAATGAGGTTTTAATAGTCATACACCATGTGGGAAACGTTATCCGCGATTATTTTGGTGATGGAAAAAAGTTTGGATTGCAAGTCGAGTATTTGGAGCAAAAAGAGGTTCTTGGAACAGGCAACGCTGTTGGCACTGTTGAGCCATACGTGAAAGACGATTTTCTACTTGTTTACGGCGACTTATTGTTCTCCGGTGAAGCAATAGAAAAAGTTCTAAACTTGCATAAGAAGGAGAAGGCAGCGGCTGTCATGGCTGTTGTCCCTGTTGAAAGTCCGGAAAACTATGGAATAGTTGAATTGGAAAACGATGAAAAAGTTATGAGAATTGTTGAAAAGCCGAAGAGAGATGAAGCGCCTACAAATTTGGCTAACGCGGGAATATACGTATTTTCAACTGAGATCTTTGAAAAAATAAGGAAAACAGAAGCGTCTGTCAGAGGTGAATTTGAAATAACAGATGCAGTTTCGCTGTTTCTAAAAGAGGGAAAAAAGGTTTTGGCAGCAGAGATTCCAAGAGGGGGGTGGATGGACATTGGAAGACCCTGGGACTTGCTTGAGGCAAACAGCTGGGTTTTGAAGCGGATGAAGCATAGGGTTTTAGGAAACATTGAGGATGGCGCGCATCTGATAGGACCGGTAACAGTTGCCGAGAATGCCAGAATACGCTCAGGTGCATACATAGAAGGCCCAGCCTTTATCGACGAGGAAAGCGACGTAGGACCGAACTGTTACATTCGCCCACACACTAGCATTGGCAAAAGAGTGCGCATAGGGAACGCGTGTGAAATAAAAAACAGCATTATAATGGATAATGTGCATATTGGCCACCTCTCTTATGTTGGAGACAGCATAATTGGCGAAAACTGCAACTTGGGCGCTGGAACGATCACCGCCAATTATAGGCTTGATGGAAAAACAGTAAAGATGATGGTGAAAGGCGAAGTTGTAGACAGTGGAAAAAGGAAACTTGGAGCAATTTTAGGCGACAACGTTAAGACGGGCATAAATGCTCTTTTCATGCCAGGAGTAAAAGTAGGTGTAAACAGTTGGGTTGGTCCAAACTTAACTGTTACTAGGGATTTGCCTTCAAACAAAATTTTTCTTGCCAAACAGAATGTCAAAAGCAGGTCCTTTTAGCACATGGTTTATTTGTTAAATTCTAAATAGTTGTTTCACAATTTCATTACGAGAAAAGGAGGATAAAAATTGTCTGTAGCGCAGAGAAAGTTCTTCAGCGAAGTAGCGGCACTGGTAGATAAGACNGTAATTGNCTTAACCACAACTGGAAAAACATATAGTGGAACGCTTATAGGAGTAAACCCTGACAATTTAAGCCTTGTATTGGCTGAGGCAAAGGATGANGAAGGAAAGATTTTGCACAGAGTCTTCTTGAATGGAAACGTGGTTGCACAGATATTAAGCGTGGAAAAACCATTCAACCTAAAAGCNTTGGCAGACCGCCTTGAAAAAGTTTTCCCAACAATGGTTAAGCTTTACGAAGATAAAGGGTTCATATGGGTGATGGACAAGGTTAAGGTGACNGAGAAAGGCGTAGTAGAAGGTTCAGGTCCAGCAGCAGAGCGCGTGCAGAAAGTCTATGAACAGTTTGTCAGCGAAATAAAAGGGCAATAACAATTTAAATGCCGCACCATTTTCTCTTTTCTTGTTTAAACACGCTGGCCAAGAATGATAAGCATGGTTGAAGTGATATACGCTTGCAGAAAATGCGGCGAAAAATATTCGCTTGAAGATTACCAAAAAAGCCACTTCTGTGGAAAATGTGGAACATTACTTAGAAAAGTTTCAGATTTAGGCTCCCAAAAAATTGTGGCTGAAAATAAAAGCATCGTTGATTTTGAAGGATGTGTTAGGGAAATCTTTCCTTACCCAAGTTTTCGCCCATTCCAAATGGACGCGATAAGATTCGCCTTCAACGTTTTTAGAAACGGAAAGATAGGTTTGCTTTCTTCACCTTGCGGAACTGGAAAGTCCATTTCTGTTTTAACAGCGTTCTTTATGGCTAAAAAATCAAACAACGCTGTTGGAAAGCTTCTCGCCTTAACAAGAACAAAAAACCAGCTTGAAATTTACTGCAGAGAACTTAAAGGCATAAAGGAGAACAGCAACATAAGCCTCATCGCGTCAGTTTTCAAAAGCAAAAAGGAAATGTGCCCACATGCATTCGAAAACCGCAAACTTAAAGATGTAAGCTACCGTGACTTTCTGCATTACTGCAAAGGCTTAAAAGAAGGCATGTTCGGGGAAACTTGCAAGTTTTATGAGAGAACCTACAACGGCTGGAAGCCAAGCTGGCTTGCCCACAATGTTGTTAACAAAATAAAAAGCGCTGGGCCACTTTTACCGGAAGAGGTTTATAAAATTTGCAGAGACGAGGAGCTTTGCCCATATGAAGTTACAAGGATTCTCACAAGATACGCGGACGTTATTATTGGCAACTACAACTACATTCTCGTTGATGCCATCCGAGGCTCCATCTTAGGAAGGGCGGGAATAAAAACCGGAAGCATAAACTGCGTTTTTGATGAGGCGCATAGTCTACCATATTATGCCGCTGGCTTATTGTCTGATGAGTTATCCACAACGTCGGTGTTGAGGGCGCAGAGGGAGATTAGATACTTCGGTTTGGAAGATTTCGGCTTTTTGGAAGCGTTACGCAGCGTGACCGTGCAGTTTGGAAAGAATGTTTATAGGAACTATGGATTTGACGTTGAACACGTCATTGGAAGAGAAGAGTTCATTAACGCTTTACTTAAAAAATTGGGCGTTAACACCGATAGGCTTTTGGAGATTATTTCTGAACTTGCAGACGTTGGCGAGGTGATTCGCCAAAAAAGAGCTGAAATGGGCAGAAACCCAGTTTCATACACTTCCAGATGCGCAGCTTTCCTATCAAACTTTGTAAGTCTCACCGGCTCAAGTTATGTGAGATACTTGAAAGTTGAGAATGCCAGGAACGAAGGGAAGCGCGTAAAGCTTGGAGTTAGATGCCTTGACCCAGCTTTAGCCGCTGAGGTGATTAACGAGCTGCGTTCGGCTATACTTATGTCTGGAACATTATGGCATATGAACTATTACATGGACGTTTTAGGAATAGAGAGAAAACGCTGCGAAACCATGGAGCTTCCAAGCCCGTTCTCGTCTGAAAATAGACTTATAATAGTGGATAAGGCTGTAACGACAAAATTCAAGGAACGCAACGAGGAACAATGGAAAAAAATCGCATCTCACCTAACACGGATAATGGCTGAAATCGATGGAAACGCTGCTGTTTACTTCCCATCCTACGAGGTGATGCACGAAGTTCTAAAAATTGCAAAGTTCAACTTTCCAATAGTGGCTGAGACGGAGAGAACAAAGATTCTGGATGTGCTCCAATTTTTGAAGAAGAACAGAAAATGCGCCGTTTTCGGCGTTGCNAGAGGCAAAATAAGCGAAGGAGTTGATATGACTATGGAAGGGCGGAGTATGCTTTCAGCCGTAATAATTGTTGGTTTACCCTATCCGAAGAAAACAGAGCTTCAAGAGGCGCTTTACAAATATTTTGCGGAAAAATTTGGAGAAAAGGCCATGGAATACGCAAATGACATACCGTGTTTAAATGCGCTGGCACAATCCGCTGGAAGGCTAATACGAAGCCCAGAGGATAGAGGAATTATCGTGATTATGGATGGCCGNGCAGCTGGAAACTTTCGAAGAAAACTTCCAATGGAGTGGAGAGAGGAAATGAAACCGCATTCCGCTTTAGAGAACATCATCAACGAAATAAGATATTTCGGGGCATACGTTGATAACTAGACAAACCAGCGGAACTGCTGCTCTTCTTTCTTCTGCTCTTCCCTGATTGTTTTAATTAAACCAAAAGATTCAAGTATTTTTTGAGTTTTCTCCGCTGCAGTATCCAACTTTGACGTGTCAACGTCTAATTTAAGGAAGCCACTCAGCGCCGACAAGGCGTGACGCGTAGCATTAACATCTGGATACGTGCCTAAAGTTTCAACTAAAAGCGAAAAACCCCTAAGTCCCCTTAGCCTTCCCAAACCTAAAAGAATTCCAGCCACACCAAAAATCTGTCCAACCATCGTTTTTACACCCAGGTTTAAGACTTCATTCAAAGTTTCAGCATCCGTAGCTGCGCAATAAACTTGCGGAGTTGTTTTTGCTTCCTCAACTTTAAAGCCACCCAAAGTTATTAGGAAGCGGCAACCTAACTCTTGAGCTACATCCAAAACTCGACCGCAGAGCTCATACTGCCCAAAAGTTGTTAAGGCTTGAGTGTTGCCATACCACACTATAAAGTCGCGACCGCCACCGCCACGTTTACAATAGTAAAGCTCATTTATTGGAGAACGAGTCCCACCAGTCTCCGTGGTTACAGCCAAATCTTGAAAGGCGTCAGAAAATACTTCAGCAAATAGCTTCGCCTTTAACTCATGTATCAAGTGTAAAGCAGCTATGTTAGCTACAAAGCCTATTCCAGGTAAGCCTTCAATCAGAATAGGGTCGTTCAATTTTGGCCTCTCATGAATTTGTATAATGCAGACCACATGAAACACTTCCTATGACACGTTTTAGGTGAATAAAAGAAAATGCGATATAAGTGTGTTTAGCTGATTTTGTTTAAGGTCTTGTATTATGGCTTTCGAAGTTAAGGAGAAGACTTACTTGCAAGAATTGGTAAAATGAAAACTAAAAGTGGCACCGTTGAAACCCCACTTTTGTTTCCAGTGATAAACCCGGCAATGCAGCCGATTCTCCCGAGAAAAATTCGGGAATTAGGTTTCGAAGCATTGATAACGAACGCCTACATACTGCAAAAACACTTCCGGAACAGGCCAGCAGAAGAGGGACTGCACAAGTTTCTTGATTACGATGGAGTTATCATGACCGATTCAGGAGCCTACCAAATTCTTGTTTATGGAGATATAGAAATAAGCCCACAGGAAATTGTTTATTATCAAGAGCGCATAGGCGCAGACATAGCCACAATTCTGGACTTACCAACAGGCTGGAAAGTTTCAGAAAAAAGTGCTGAACAAACAGTTAGGGAAACACTGCGAAGGGCAGAGGAATTCTTTAAACTGAAAACCCGCGAAGACATTTTATGGGTTGGACCAGTACAAGGAGGAAAACACCTAAAACTTGTCGCAGAATCAGCAATTGAGATGGGAAAGCTTCCATTCCAGATTTACGCTTTGGGAAGCCCAACAGAAGTTATGGAACGCCACCGCTTTGATGTTCTTGTTGACATGATTATTACTGCAAAAATGAACTTGCCAATTGATAAACCCCTCCACCTATTCGGCGCTGGACACCCAATGATGTTCTCGCTGGCTGTCGCCCTTGGATGCGACCTTTTCGATTCTGCCGCGTACGCCATATACGCGAGAGAAAACCGCTACATGACGGAGGNTGGCACATGGAGACTTAATGAACTGGAATATTTTCCATGTACATGCCCAAAATGTTCCACAGCCACTCCGAAGGAGATCTTGGAAAGCCCTCCAAAAGATAGAGAANCTTTCCTCGCTGAGCACAACCTTTACGTTTGCCTCTCGGAGTTGAAGCGTATAAAACAATCCGTAAGAGATGGTAGGTTATGGGAACATCTTGAAATGAGAGCGCACGGACATCCATCTCTGCTTCAAGCCATTAAAAAGTTGAAGCAATATGAAGAGTTTATTGAGAAACACTCGCCAACAGTAAAGAAAAGCGGCTTATTCTTCTACAGTTCTTTGGGGCTTTCGCGACCAGAAGTTGTTAGGCATAGAATGCGAATAAAAGAGAGATATTCAAAACCTGATGAAGCAAAGGTTCTTTTATTAACGCCAATGACTCAGACAAAACCATTCCACAAAGCCGGAGAGTTCAAGGAAATAATGAAGCTTCTGCATGAATCCCTTAAGCAAGAGTTAAGCAAAATTCATGTATGCGTTTATGCTGCTCCTTTTGGCGTAATCCCAATAGAACTTGACGAAGTTTACCCTCTTTCTCAATATGAAACAGTTTTCCCACTAGACATAGAAACAAAAGAGCACGTGGCAAATCACGTTGAAGCGTATGTAAGCCGCATGGACTACGAGGCGGTTTTGCTTTTCCAAGACAGAGAAAATTGGGGTGATGCGATTCTGAAAGCCTGCAGAAAAGCTTGTTTAAAGAGGAAAATAAGATTTAAGCATTCAAATTTTAAGGGAAAACAAAACAAAGCCGTTATAGCTTGGCTTAGAGAAGTTATAGAAAAATGAGTGGAGCAAAATTGATAATAGCGGACTTACATGTGCATACGAAATACTCATTTGACGCGTCAATTCAGCCGAAAACCATCGTTGAAGGACTTTATGCTCATCCGTTCATAAAGGCAGTAGCCATAACAGACCACAACACAATTGAAGGATACCATAAGGTGCAAGAACTATCCAAAACACATGAAGATATACTGATAATTCCCGGAGTTGAATTAGCCACCGTCGAGGGTGACCTCATACTTTTAGGTGTTGAGGGGCTCCCGCCGAAACCTTGGACTGTTAGATGTGCAATTGATTTTGCAAGGGAAAATGGCGGCATAGTTGTCGTTGCTCACCCCTATAGGGCGTATGGTTTAGGCGATTCAGCCAGAAACTATGATGTTGACGCCATAGAAGTTTTAAATGGCGCCACCTCGCCAATCGCGAATAAGTTGGCTGAAAATTTGGCTAAAACAATGAGTTTGCCAGGTGTTGCTGGAAGCGACGCTCATACGGTTGATGAGTTATGGACTGCCTACACAGAAGTTCAAGCGACACTTGACACTGAAGAAATTTTGAAAGCGATAAAAAGTGGGCTTGTTAGAGTTGCCTCTTCGACTGGAAAGTCAATACATTTTTAAAAGAGGAAAAAGCATGATAGTGCGTTAGTTGACGCAAAAGGAATGAGTTCGGATTGCAAATAAGGTTTTTAGGCGGAACACGTGAAGTTGGCAGAATAGCCATAGCGGTAAAGACCGAGAAGAAGCAAGTCTTGCTTGACTGCGGAGTCATGTTAAACCATGAACCAGGATTTCCCATGCATATACCGCCAAAGGATGTTGACGCCATAATTTTAACACACAGTCACCTAGACCATTCTGGAGCGATACCAATATTCTATATCCACGGCAAAAAACCACTATACACGAATAGACTGAACCTCGAATTAACTCAACTGCTAATTTCGGATTTCATCCACCTCTCAAGCTATTACTTGCCATTTGAATATCTCGAGTTAAGGTCTATGATGAGGAGTAACAAGCATATAGATTTCGGGGTTGACGAGGAAATAGGAGACATGAAAATCCAACTGCTAAACGCTGGGCACACGCCTGGAAGCGCGCAAATACTCATTGAAGCGGAAGGAAAAAAACTTCTTTATACAGGAGACTTCAACACAATAAATACTAGGCTTCTCGAAGGAGCAAAGATGAACTACGCGGATTTAGATGCTGTTATAATTGAAAGCACATATGCAAATGAAGATCACACGGAACGACTGGAACTGGAAAGAAGATTCGTAGAAGGAGTGACAGAAGTTGTTGAAAGCGGAGGAACAGTCCTGGTTCCCGCATTCGGCGTCGGCAGGTCACAGGAAATCGCATGCGTTTTAGCAGCGCACCATTTTGAATATCCCGTCACCATAGATGGAATGGCGCGGGAGGCAAGTAAAATAATGATGACCTATAAGGAGTTTTTAAGAGACCCGAAACTTTTTGTTGACGCCATGCACGCCATCGACTGGGTTGAAGGTTGGAGAGACCGAAGAAGAGCAACGAAAACGCCTGGCGTTATAATTGCGCCAGCAGGCATGCTTAAAGGCGGTCCAGCCGTCTTTTACACGTCTAAAGTTGGNAAGAAATCGCAGAACGCAATTTTTCTTGTTAGTTATCAGATCCCAGGGACACCNGGAAGAGAGCTCTTAGAGAAAGGCGTATGCTTAATCGACGGGAAAATGCGAAAAGTCAAAGCTAGAGTTGAACATTTTGATTTCTCATCCCACTGTGGAGCAGGCCAGCTCAAGGATGCCGTGAAAAGTCTTAGGGGAAAGCCCAAGATCTATGTGGTTCACGGCGCAGAAGGAAACTGCGAACTTTTTGCCAAGTGGATAAAAAGCGAGCTTGGATTGGACGCTGTTGCCCCAAGGACGGGGGACATATTCGAAGTTTAGAGTGGAAAACATGAAAATTGGAATATTAAGGGTGGGGAAAGTGGAAAAGGAAATCATAGATAGAGTTGAAGAAAATCTGAGAATAACCTTTCCGAAATCAAAGTGCACATCGATAAATGACGTCTTACCAGTTCCAAGCGAAACCTTTGATAAATCCAGAGGGCAATACCGTTCAGACATCATTTTAAGCCATATACATATCTACGCGGAAAAGGCAAAGATGTTTGACCGCGTTTTGGGAATAGCGAACGTAGACATTTTTGTTCCAGAATTAAATTTCGTTTTTGGGGAAGCAGAATGCCCAGGAAAGGCAGCGCTTGTCTCGCTGTTTAGGCTTAAACCTGAGTTTTATGGGAAAACACAAAATGTAGAGCTNCTCGCGGAAAGAGCGACTAAAGAAGCAGTTCACGAGCTGGGACACACAATGGGTTTGGCTCATTGCTCTAACCCTTTCTGCGTCATGTACTTTTCCAATTCCATCTTCGAAACCGACAGAAAGCAAAGTTTATTCTGTAACAAGTGTCAAACGAAAATTGAATTAACTTTTAAGCGTGAGTGAAAAATTGAACCCGAAGTTTAGGGCTAAAATTTTAGTTTTAACTCCTATTTTGGCAAGTCTAATATTTAGCGTATTTTGTGCTTTTCTCCTTCTAACTTCGCCACTACAAATTTATTCAGTCACACCCTTCGATGAGGGGGTTGGCTCTATAGGCAACGCCGTGTACTTTGTTATTCTGGTTGGAGTGGGCGCGGGGCTCATATATTTCCTAATCAAAAAGAAAAATCAAAAAATAATAAGTTTGATTACCGGATTTGCTTTGACAACAGCATTCTTCATCTTCTCATTCATGTACCTATCAGCGCTTTTCGCAATCTTTATGATTTATGATGCGGATGCCCTTGTCTTGGCATCATCCATACTTATAACCTTCGCAGCGGACTATGCAGTTTTCCGAAGCAAAAGCGCAGCGTGCCACATTGTTATTCTTGGTTTAGGCGGAGCACTAGGCGCATTTCTCGGAATATCAACACCAACACTAAGCACGGTACTGATTTTAATTTTTCTAGCTGTTTACGACGCATTTGCTGTCTATCGTGGACCAGTTGGAAAAATAGCCCACAGCGGTTTGGAACAGCTTAAGGGCTTAAGCTTCTCCTTTAGGGATATCCAAATGGGCTTGGGAGACCTAACATTTTACTCAATGCTTTCGGGGCACATGCTCCTAAGCTTTGGGTTGACTTCCTGCATAGCATCCATTGTGGGCATATTGTTTGGATGCCTACTAACTTTCAAAATGGTTGAAAAGAAAGAGATGTTTCCTGGACTACCATTTCCAATAATTTTCGGCTTGGCTGCTGGCTTTTTGG
>JGI24721J44947_10007737_pt1 | contig 14197 bp, 14 predicted proteins | sample YelNatPaOPGAMG01_FD_44947 | JGI IMG/M metagenome (IMG submission 44947)
GGCCGCCTGGCCGGGGCCGGCGCGGTGGTGGTCAAGGTCAGCAAGCCCGGGCAGGACCTGCGCTTTGATCTCCCCTCGGTAGGCAAAAATACCATCGAAGTGATGCGCGAGGTAAACGCAGGGGTGCTGGCCATCGAGGCCGGCAAAACCCTCATCTTTGACCGGCAGGAGATGGTGGCCCTGGCCGACCGGGCGGGCATCGCGGTCTGGGGGGTGGAGGCGGCGGACGACTGTAGCCGCAGGCTTTAGCCTGCGCCGGCACAGGCTGGAAAGCCTGTGCCACCATCCTCGACTCTCCCCCAAGATATGTTCGGCCCATAAAAAAAGCCTCCTTTCAGGGGAGGCTTTTCGTTCCGGAAGAGCATTGCTGCACGTCCGGGTTATGNTTAACCGTTATTTCACCAAGTAGGGCACCGNGGCGAAATTTGCCCCATTGGGGGCACTGGAATTCATTTGCTGGGTGGTCTGCCCGACCACGGGGTTGGAATTGGTGTTGGGGATTATGAAGTTCTGGTCCACCGGGATTTCCAGGTCCATGTAGCAGTTGTTGGCGCAGCTACGCGAATCTTTGTAATCATAATTTTGGCAGTTACTGGAGGCTACGGTCACGTTGGTGACGTCAACAGTGATGAAACCTTCCAAATAANTCACCGGAGAGGGATAGGAGGTGCAGGCGAAAGCCGGCCTTGGCCCTATCAAGCTCTGGGCTATCCCGAGCCAGGAATTGGGGGGCGGCGGCGCCTCCACCGATGGTTTGTTGGTGTAGTAAACCCCCACGAGGGTGCGCCACTTGTACTTGCCGTCGGAGCCGGGTTTTTTTTCAGCATTGAAGCGGGTTTTCAGGTTCTGGAAGTCCGAATACAACCAGGTTGGATAATTGTACTCGCTGACGGGGTACAATTGCTGCCCCACCTTCACCTCGGGATACTGGACCCCCCCACTTTTCGGCCCCAGGATGTAACTCTTGAGTTTCGTGCCATCGGAGCTCTCCGAGGATTTGGGCATGATCCAGCTGCCTTTTTTGACATTTAGGCTGGCGCCCCCCAAATCCTTCCACGTGAAAGACTGGCTAGCGGTGGCCTGAGCCGGCTGGGGCATGAACCAATCCATGATTGAATTGGCCCGGGCATAGGAGTGGGGTCCTGCCGGGCGGCTGGCCACACCGGGGAATGTACCCGATACCGCCGTAGTGGACACCGCAAAGGGAAGGCCTACGGTACCGGCAGCGGCGGTTCCCGCCACTCCCAGATAGGCCACCGCAGTAGCCTGGGAGTTCATCGTTGGTGTCCCCAGGATGCTGGCGAAAAAGCTGGCCACGCCGGCATTTGTCTCGCCATCCCGTTTCACCGTGACCTGGATGGCGTTAACTTCCACGGGATTGGCGGAACAGCCGGTTTTGGTGAAGCTGCCCGTGGAGAGGTTCCACTGTCCCACGGTCACGTCCGCGTCGGAAACTGTCAAAGTGGCCCCGAGGGACTTGTTGTCAGCAGCCATAGCCTGGGCCGCGGCAATGGCCTCGCTGCAATGAACCACTGCCACTAGATTGCCATTGCTGGAATCCTGGGGCTGGATCAGCTTTCTGGCTCCGGCCAGGGCCGCGGCGTCAGCAATATTCTGGAGCTCGTTTTTGGCAACGAAAAGCTGCCCCAGGTCGACTGTCAGGGCCAGGAGCCCTAGACCCATTGCCAGACAAACCGCCAGAATGGGGGTAATAGCCCCTTGCTCTTGCGGAGAGCCGCGGCTTTGTCGAGTCTTTGCCATAGGTATACCTCCCTTTAAATTATGGTTTCTCCCCGGGATCTTGAAAAATTTGATTCCCAGGGCCCTAAGGGCTTGGCGGGTTTTTCCACTGCGCCGCCATGCTCGTTTGGGCAGTCAGGTAAAAGGCGTCGTCCCCGCTGGTCCGGGATTCGCCGAACAGAGTTTTGATGTTAGGCAGCAACATCATCTTGTAAGGAATATTGTTCAGTTTCACCGTGAGAATCGTGTCGGGCGGGGTTCCCACCACGGTATAGGCGAAGTTGCTATCGGTCAGGGTAATATCCGTGCCATCAAGGTTTTTGATGCCAAACTTACGCAAATAAGTCTGCACTGTCGTCTTCACCTGGCTTATGGACAAATTCGCATTATCAGACATGCCGTTATTCCCAGCCTTGGAGGCAGCCCGGGCCCCTTCCCGGGCGGCATTGGTAACGACGTGCTTCTCCCAGTACAGCATGCTGAGGTCAACGACCCCGGCTATCAACAAGAGAAACACCGGCATGGCCAGGGCCATTTCCATGGTGATGCTGCCCTTTTCCCGGCGGCGCCGGGGGCCGCTGAACCTTGGGATTCGCATTGCTTCCCTCCCTAACCGAAAATAGTGCCAGACCGGCTCGCTCCGGCAGGATACCCCGGTCAGAGGGCCTGGGTCTGGTAACCACAAGCTGCTCATATCAGGTTGCAGTCAACCGACTAATCTTCCTGCGTTGAAAAATGGCTAACCATCAAGTTACACTCACAAATCCACCCTAACCCCCTTTTAGAAAAGGGGGGGCTTCTAAGGACTGGCTCCTGAAATAAGCAACAAATGTGCCATCCCAGGGCCGGGCTCACCCATCAGAAATGAGAATCGAGGAGACACCACCGGACAAACGGGAAAGGAAAGGGAAAAGACGGGAAGTGGAAAAAGCCGCTCACTTCGGCAGTCCCGCTGCCTTAGCCCTTGAGGCTGTAGGCCGGAGACTTTGCGTCCTACCCTTTCGGTGTAGTTTGCCCTTGTCGGTGATCCGAGATTATTTCGTTTAGCTTATCGGCAATTATGAGAGGAAACTTGAGATTTTTATGACAGGTGAGCCTCTGGCAAAAATCACTTATGGGCTGAAGAGCCCTTCTTGGGTTCGAAATTAATCCCCGCTGGCACAGATTTTCCAGCCTGGTGCCGACGCAGGCTGAAGTCCGGGGCTCCCTTTTCCCAGAGGTTCAGGTAATAACATCAGATAGATAAACATAATGTCCGGTTTTCTGGACACGAAGGGGGCTTAATCTTGGGAAAATTCCTGGAAAAGCCGGGCCGGAAACTCNGTGGTCAGGCGGTCCGTGATGCGGTAATGCATATCCCAGGCCTCGTCTTTGGAATAGGTTTCGACCTTCATCTCCGGGTTGGACAGCGATCTGGGGAAGTACCACAAGGAGGCGGCGAACACTGCCGTTTCGAACAGGTTTTCTCCCCGGCGGACGGTGGAGACCACGAAACGCTGGCGGGTAGTGCGGTTTTTTACCTTATTGAACAGGCCTTTCATAGGCTTAACCATATCCGGGCGCAGAGATGTCTGGCAGAGACCTCGCACAGGTGGCGGTGGATGAGAGGCTTAAGACCCAGGCATCCCCACGTGCAGGCCAAGACTGCTGAGGAGAAACTCCCTCCTCCCTGCGAAGGGAAAGGGCTGGGGTGAGGGGTGGTTTCATAGGCTGACCACTTCCCCCTCACCCTGAGCCTCTCCCCGTTGAGCGGAGAGGGAAAAAACGTAACCAACTCGACCGNTTAGACAAGTATATGGATTTATGGTGTTTTTTAACCGGCTGCATCGCAAAAAACCCCGCCGGACACTGCTCATCCGGGCTGATTTTTTCCGCCCGGCCCGCGTCCCCGGTGGTCAGACCATTAAGAAGCGGTGGGCTTCGGTCCGGACGGANGTTACTTACGGACAGAGCCGAAGGCGGCTTATCTCTTCCGGGTGGTTTTTTTACTCGGGATTTCCGCCAGTGAGCCCAGAGAAACCTGGGAATTCTGCCGCTTCATCTGGGTCCGGCGGTGGCTCACCCGCTTCTTCTTCCTGATTTTCTTATAAGAAACTGCTTCCGCCCCCACGCTGTTGCCATATTCATGCCGGGCAAAACGCAGGCGCTCCTCCAGGGGTTCGAGTTTGGCTATGGGCTTGCCCTCCAGGGCGAAGCCCTTTTCGATGAGGGTCCGCAAGTCCGACCACATCCGTTTACTTCCCATCATGGCGATAATAATGGTTTTGTCCTGATTCTTGAACTCGCCCACATAGGTATGCAGGGAGGCCCTGGTGTAGCCGGTTTTGCCGCCCCTGGCCAGGGGGGTGGTAAAGAGGAAACGGTCGTGGTTGCGGAGTTCCCGCTCTCCCTGGATATCATAATATTTGGTGCCGACGATTTGTGCGAATGTCGGGTTCTGCATGGCCCGCCGGAAAAGGAGGGCCAGGTCCTCCGCCGTGGAAAACTGGTTCTCGTTGGGCAGGCCGTTGGCGGTGGCCACGCTGGTGCGGTAGGCCCCCCACTGACGCACCTGCTCGGTGACCTTCTGGGCGAAGACGGACTCACTGCCACACGCCGCTTCGGCCAGGGCCCGGGCCCCGTCGTTGGCCGACGACAACAGCAGGGCATACAACAGGTCCCTCACCGTGTATGTTTCCCCCGGCTTGATGTTGATCTTGGATGGCGGCGCCGAGGCGGCATAGGCGCTCACCTGCACCTTGTCGTCCAGTTTCAGGTGATCAAGGACATACATGGCGGTCATGATCTTGAGGGTGCTGGCCGGTGGGATCATCTGGCGGGCGTTGTTGGCAAGAAGAGTCTTGCCGGTGTCCGCGTCGATGATGGTAAAAGATTTTGCCGTGAAGCAGTCCCACTCATTCTGGGCCACAGCCGGCCAGACAGCCGTCAGAATGAACAGGCAGGTGATCACCGCGATGAACCGCAGGCTTTTTTCAGGCATAGGCGCGCTGCTTGCAGGCGAGGTTCTCCCCATGATTTCCCCCCCCTTCTCCCTCATTACCAGCATAATATAAGAAATTAATTTCTGTTTCGCAAACAGGAATGAGGCAAAATCATCTGCTCGGCAGCAGCAGGCGGGATCAACCCATGAAACTACTTTGAATCACTGAGGAAATCTCCAGCAGGTTGCTGATGACCGGGATATCAATCACCGGCTTCGGCCCTTCCCGGTGGACGAGCACCACGGGCATGCCGATCTCCTGGGGGCCGGGCACATCCCTGGCGGCGTCGTTGCCCACGTAAAGGGCCTGAGTAGGCTGAAGCCCCATGGCCCTGAGGGCATGGGAGTAAATCTGGGGGGCAGGCTTGCGCACAAAGTAACGGGAGGACAACACCACGGTCTCCAGGAACTTTTCCAGTCCCAGGAAGCGGATTTCCGGTTCGCAGAAGACCCATTGGGCATCACTGACCAGGCCCAGGCGATAGTTCGCCGACAACGCCTCGAGGGCCGGGAGGGTGTCGGGGAAGAGCCTGAGACGCTCGGTGGAAAGAGAGCGGAACAGGCGGGCCAGCCAGATCACCAGGGCTCTTTCGGGAGATTTTCTCAGGCCTTCCGTCAAGATATCCTCAAACACCAAAAAAACATCGATCTCGCCAAAAGGGCCGGGGTGGTCCAGCAGGTGGGCTGCGGCGCTCTCCTGATAGCGGGCGGCCAACTCTTCCGGCTTTATGAAGATGCCGTAATAACGGAGAAACTTGCACAGGGTGTAATAAACGGACAAGTTTCCTTCATCCGTCCAGATATCCACCAGGGTGCCGTACAGGTCAAAGATGACAGCTTCGATGGACATCAGCAGGCCTCACCTGAAAAATGGACAACCATACCGCTTTTTGGCTTTTCGTGATAAAAAAACATGCGTATACATGGCCGGCCCCATGTGTCATTAGCCTGGTTTGCCAGGCACTATCTCCTTATATAACTATCGGAAAATCAAAAAATATCATTAAAGATAATTCGTTGTCTGCCATGATTGTTTTGTTAATCCTGCTAGTTGCCTCTCTGGCTTACCAGGTCCTGGCCTTGGTTGCCCTGGGTCGTTTTTTCCGAAGGCCCCTTCCCTCACCGGTTTTTTCGGAGCCGCCCGGCATCACCGTGCTCAAACCCGTCAAAGGGCTGGACGAGGACAGCCGGGAATGCCTGCAAAGTTTTCTCATCCAGGACTACCAACCCTACCAGGTGCTGTTTGGGGTGGCGGATGCCGCCGATCCGGTGGTGCCGCTGCTTAAGGAATTGCGCCGGCAAGTTCCTCCAGGCAGGCTGGAAATTATTTTTTGCCCTGAGGCNCTGGGGCACAATCCCAAGGTAAGTATCCTGCGCCAGCTCGAACCTCATGCCCGCTACGATATCCTGGTGGTGGCGGACGGCGACGTCAAGGTGGGGCCGGATTTTTTGGGCCGCATGGCGGCAGCCTTGCAGGAACCNGGGGCGGGTCTGGTCTCCTGCCCTTACCGGGCTGGCCCCAGCCGCTCCCTGGGGTCATGGCTGGAGGCCCTGACCATCAGCGCCGACTTCATCCCGTCGGTGGCGACGGCCGATTACGTGGAAGGCATCCACTTCGCCCTGGGCGCGGCCATGGCCCTTACCCGGCCGGGGCTTAAGGCCATCGGCGGCTTTGCGGCGCTCTCGGATTACCTGGCGGATGATTACCAGTTGGGTTGGCGCATCCACCAGGCCGGCTTTCANGTCAAGCTCCTCCCGTACGTGGTGGAAACGGTCAACCCCCGCCTCAGTTTCCGGGAGTATTTGGCCCATCAACTGCGCTGGGTGCGGACCTACCGGGTCTGCCGTCCCAAAGGCTATTTTGCCTATGGCATTACCCATACCCTGGTCTTCGGCCTGATCCTGGTTCTGGCCAGCAAGCTTGCCCCTTGGGCCCTGGGGCTGGCAGCCGCCGCCCTGATTCTGCGCTTCGGCCTGGCCTGGTGCTCCGAAGTCGTCTGCCTGGGGGGCGCATTGACCCTGCCGGCCTTTTGCCTGGTGCCCGTGAAGGACCTGCTGGCCTTTGGCCTCTGGCTCGCAAGCTTTCTGGGGAATACGGTGGTCTGGAAGGGCCGGCGCTTCCGCCTTACCCCGGAAGGACTTTTGGTGCCGATGGNGGCGGCGCAGAGGCGCGGGGAAGGGGGCTAGGGGCCGGCGGGATCTTGCCCTCTGCCCCAATCCCTGGCTGGGTGTTCCATCCGGTTCCCAAACCCGCGCTTGGGCACAAGCGGCACGTGGGCGGGGCGAAAGTCCCGGCCCATGAACGGCTTGGGAGAGGGGGTGGGGGAAGGACAGGGAGCCGCTGCTCTGCCTTTTCGGGGAATTTCTCCCCCCCATCCTGGCACGTTGCACCTTGGGCCGACTTCATATTTTTTGGTTCGAATGTGTTTTTTAGGGTATATAATCAGCGGAACAAAGATCATGGACGTCAAGCTCTTGGAAAAACTGCTGGAAGAGGTCAGGGGCGGCCGCCTCGGGGTGGCCGAGGCCCTGGAGCGCCTCCGCCATTTGCCCTTTGAAAACCTGGGTTTTGCCCGGGTGGACCATCACCGGTCCTTGCGCCAGGGCTTTCCGGAGGTGGTCTTTGCCGAAGGCAAGACCATCGACCAGCTCAAGGCCATCCTCACCTCCCTCAGTGGGGGGGCCGAACATATCCTGATGACCCGCCTTGCCCCGGACAAGGCCGAAGTTCTGCTGGCGGATTTTTCCGAAGCCCAGTACCACCCGGTCTCCCGGGTGCTCACGCTCAGCCGGGGGGAGGTTCCCGACCGGGGCCGGGGCATCATTGTGGTCATTTCCGCCGGAACGTCGGACATCCCGGTGGCCGAGGAGGCCGCCCTGACCGCCCGGATCATGGGACATAAGGTGGAGCCGCTTTATGACTGTGGGGTGGCGGGCCTGCATCGGCTCCTGGCCCATCAGCATCTTTTCGGCCAAGCCACCGTATTCGTGGTGGTGGCAGGCATGGAGGGGGCGCTCCCCAGCGTGGTGGGGGGCCTGGTGGACCGCCCGGTCATTGCGGTGCCCACCAGCGTGGGGTATGGCGCGGCCTTCGGGGGGCTGGCGGCCCTTCTGGCCATGCTTAATTCCTGCGCCAACGGGGTTTCCGTGGTAAATATTGACAATGGCTTCGGGGCCGGCTATCTGGCGGCCCTGATAAATCGAAAGGATTCATGAAGGGGAGTGTTTCTCAGGCCGCCAGCCCCTTAAACCCCGGTGATGGAGGGTCCTGTGCACCATCCCTCGAGCCAGAGATATTGGGGCGCCTTGCTGATCATCCTCAGCCTCATCTGGCTCAGCGAGGGCTGCGGCACGCTCCCGGACGGGCGCCGCTGGGGCGGGGANGTCANCCCGTTTCCCAGCGGAGAGCGGCTGAAAAGGGCCGCAAAAAATGCCCTCCTGGACCCCGGCACCTGGGTGCCGGCAGTGGGCGCCCTGGCTTTTCAGATCGACGGGTGGGACCGCAACCTGACCCATTGGGCCAACCGGAACAAGCCGATCTTCGGCACCAGGCAAGGTGCTGAAAATGCTTCGAATTACCTGGTGGACATCCTGATCGGCACCTATGCCGTCACCGGGCTGGCCACCCCCAGCGGGGACAAACCGGGAGAGATCGCCTGGGCCAAAATCAGGGGATTCGCCGTGGGGGCCGGCGCCGTGGCTTTGACAAGTCTCAGCACCGAGGGCTTAAAAAACGTCACCCATCGCGAGAGGCCGGACGGCACCAGCAGCCGGAGCTTTCCCTCCAGCACCTCTTCGTTGGCCGCAGTGTATGGAGGTTTGGCTTCTCAGAATCTGCCATACCTCAATCTGCCCAAGTGGGCCCGCATCGGTCTCCGGGGAGGGATCGGCACCCTGATAGCCGGCGCTTCCTGGGCTCGCCTGGAAGGCAATTTCCATTATCCCTCGGATGTTCTGGTGGGCGCGGCGCTGGGCAATGTGATCGGCAGATTTTTTCACGACGCCTTCATCGGCCCGAACGACCCCAAGATCTGGATGAAGGTGGAACCTTCCCGCCGGGGAGCCCTGCTAAGCCTTAACTGGGCCTATTGACCGGATAAAAGAAAAAAACGGGGAAGAGCTGTGGTCTTCCCTGCTTTCCTTTGGAGTCATGATGACAAGACAACGCACTGTTAAGGTTCTGCCCTGGGGCGGCGACGAGCCTCAGGCTTGCCATGAGTCCCTGCAACCGCAGGCAAGGCGAAACGTATCCTGGCCGGACCGGCCGGAGGTTCGGGTGGAAGTGGCCGTGGTGGGCGCGGGTCTCTCCGGGCTGGCCGCAGCCTGCCATCTTCAGGACCGGGAGGTACTGGTCCTGGAAGCGGGAGAGCAGCCCGGGGGCGTTTGCCTGGCCGGATCCTTTCGAGGGGTGCCCTATCCCGCCGGGTCCGCCTATTTTTATAACGATCCGGCTGGTCTTACGGGCGAGGCCTGGTTCCGGGATCTGGGGATCAAAGGAGAAGATGCCCTGGTGGCTTCCCCCGCCAGCGCCCTCTATGATCGGGGCCGTTGGTATCCGGACTGTTTTTCTCCGGCGGGCATCAAAAATCTTCCCCTGGCCCCCGGGGTGCGGGACAAACTGGTGCGCTTCGTCGGGGAAGTGGCCGAGCAGGAGGCCAAATGGAACCCCCTCGCTTCCCCGTTTATGACCCATCCCGAGTGGGACAAATACTCCCTGCACCATTACCTGGAAACCATATGGCATTTCCCTCCGGAGGTCACCGCCTTTTTCGACCCCTACTGCCGCTCCTGCCTGGGGGCGGGGCCGAAGGAGATTTCCGCCTGGGCCGGGCTCTATTTCCTTATTTCGGAATTTTCTGCGACCAGCCGGATCGCTGCCTTCCCGGAGGGGAACGCCCGCCTGGCGCAGGCCCTGACTGCGTCCCTGGCCCAACCGGTCAAGGTCCGGCACACGGTGATGGGGCTCAAAACTCACTCGGACGGCGTCCATCTCCTGGTGTGGGACGGGGCGGCCCAGGAACCCAGGCGCCTGGAAGCCGGCGTGGTCATCCTGGCCACCGGTAAATTCGTCACCCAGCACCTGCTGCCGCAGGATTGCGACTGGGATCCCATAAGCTTCGAGGCCTTCCGCTACAGCAGTTACGTGGTGGCTGCCCTGTGCGGCAATCTCAGCACGGAGGCGCCGGGTTTTGAAACCTGGGTGGCAGGGGAGCCGGCGTTTTCCGATTTCATTATCACCCCCAGGTCAGCTTCGCCCGGCTCCCCCCGGGTTATGGTGGTGTTTGCGCCCCAACCTTATCCGGGGGGCAGGAAACCCCTGCTCGCCAAAACCCCGGAGCAGCAGGGAGAGGACATCCTGGCCGCGGTGGGGCGCCACTTCCCGCACATTGCCGCGGAAGTGGAGGAAATTCACCTCTACCGCTTCGGCCACGCCCAAGTGGTGCCTTATCCCGGTTTCTTGCATTTTCTGAAGGGGCGATTCAGCCCCCAGGAGGGACGCCTCATCCTGGCCAACTCGGACCTGGAGGGATTGCCCTGCATCGAAGCCGCCATCGCCCAGGGACAAAAAGCGGCCCGCCGGGCCAGATTCGTCTTAAGGAGTTAAGATATCTTTTGGGAAAAGGGGCCAAGGGTCGNTGGACTTCTGCCTCCCCCCTTATTACGTTTTGGAAGATGCACTCAGCCACGTTTATCAGGAATCATGCCGCAGCCTAGCACAACAGACCAGCAGCAGGCTCATTTTCACCTGGTGAAAAATATCATCCAGCAAGAGGACATGTGGGAACGGATCCCGGAGCATGCCAGGGAATTTTCTCCGGAAAACCTGGAAAATCTGGTGAAATATGCTTATTTTGCCGGTTTTATCGATATGAGCCAGGTGATCCGACTGCTCTTTTTGAAAAAAGGGGAGCGGGCCCGGCTTTTGCATAAGTGGTACGAGGAAATCCGGGACAAGGGCTGCTGGCTTTGCTGAAAGACGCCGAAAATCTTGTGCAGGGTGCGTCGTACGCTCTAAAGATGGCGCGTGAGACGCACCCTCTATGGCTCAACTGGATTCATCAGGGAACCTTTGTGCCCCAGGGGTGATCAGGACAAATTCCTCGCGCCGGCGCAGGCTAAGGCCCGGGGCTACATTTTTGGTTCGAGGTTGCCTGCGCCCTTTCAGCCCTTCCCCCTTTCCCCATCCTTTCCATATCCCCCGCCCTCTCCTGCAATATAACTTCGCAAAAAACCTCAGACGATGGGCTTGTCTTTTTTCGCTTCCAGCACGCTCCGGAGGTGGTCCCGCTCTTTCCTGGCCTGCATGAGTTCGATCTCGAGCGGTCCCCGCTCCGGCGTCGGGGCGCTCCCCAGCGCGGCCAGGCGGCGTTCCAGTTCTTCCACTTTTTGCGTCAACCGGTAAAGTTCTATGGCCAGATAACGGATGGGCACGGACTTTGGCCTTGGTCAGGGAGAATTCGGGGAGCCGGCGATTTCCACGGACAAGGGGGGTTCGGGGCCGGTGACCAGGGGGAGCACGAAGTAAAAGTTATTGCCTTCGTTGGTGGGTTCATAGCCCACCACGCCCCCATGGGTCTCGATGACATTGCGCATGAAATACAGGCCCCGGCCGGTGCCCACTTCCGCCTCGATGTTGGAGCCCCGGTAGCCCTCGTCGAAGATGTGGGGCACGTCCTCCGGGGGAATATGGGGGCCGGTGGTGAAGACGTTGAACTTGATGCCGTCTTTGCCGGGGCCGAAAAAGTCTTTGAGTTCCTCCCGGCCGAAGGACATGTATTTGCGTCCTTCGTGGTTGGTGCGGGTGTATTTGACGGCGTTGGAAAAGAGATTGGCATACACCTGGGAGATGAGCCCCTTGTCCACGGACAGGGGGAAATCCACGTCAGGGACCCCGCCCAGGCCCACATCGATATCGATGTGGCGCTCCTTTAACTTCGGCAAAAAGAGCTGGAGCTGCGGTTTGATGATGTCGCTCAGCACCCGGGTGGTGCGCCGCCGCAGCACCAGGTGTCCCTTCTGAAAATGCGAGGGCCGGAACAGGGATTCGATAAACAGGCTCACGCCCCGGTATTGTCGCTCCAGGGTCTGGTAATCCTGTTCCATCTCCTCCACCAGGTCCTGGAGCTTGGCGGCCTCGGGGGAATCTTTCTGGAAACAATTGCATTCCAGGTCCCGTAAGGACTTGATTTTACTTTTGAGTTTGCGCAGATACAGACTCAGGCTGATGTTGGGGAGGATAATGTTGTGTTCGATATCTCCCACCAGGCTGTTGATGAAGCGGATGTGCTGGATATTCTGCCAGGCGATGATCTTGTTGTGGAGGTTGTACCCCACGCGGTTGGTGTATTTTTCCAGGAAAAAGCGCCGGCGCTCCGTGACTCTTTCCTCGGGAAAGACCTCCAGCATGCCGATGGGCTGTTCTTTGGTGTAAAAAGGCAGCCGGTCCACCAGGATCATATTGCCCTTGATGGGCCCCACCCAGGAGCCGTCCCGGAAATAGGCCTCATTGTCGAGGCGGATGCGTTCCGAGGCCAGGGGCTGATCCGGGTAGACGCCCTGGAGGCTGTCGCACACCAGCTTGAGGGCCCCCTCCCGGGAGACCAGGTAAAGGGCGGAGTCCAGGCCGAAGAACTCCTTGATCACCCCCACGGATAGCCGGTAGAAGTTATCCAGGGTTTCATATTCCTGGGCCAGGTCAAAGAAGGTCTTCAGCGCATCATTTTCCAGGGCGTCAAATTTGTACTCCTGGAAAGAGCGCCGTTTCTCCTTGATGCGGGAAATGATTTTTTCCAGATCCGCCGGCATCTGACGCATCCCGTCCTTACCCAGAATCCCCTGGGATTGTCTCAGGCATTCTAAAAACTAACGTACCCGGGCGAACTCCCTTCGACCGACTTCGTACAGGTCCCCGCCGTGGCAGTCGTTGATCACGATGGTAGGCAAATCTTCCACCTCCAGGCGGTGGATGGCCTCGGGACCCAGGTCCGGGAAGGCCACCACTTCGGCGGCCTTGATGCATTTGGAGATGAGCGCTCCGGCCCCGCCGGTGGCGCCGAGATACACCGCGGTATATTCCTGTAAGGCCGCAATGACTTCAGGACTCCTTTTGCCTTTGCCGATCATGGCCTTCAGCCCCAGCTTCAACATGGTGGGCGTGTATACGTCCATGCGGGTGCTGGTGGTGGGGCCGGCGGCGCCGATGACCCGTCCGGGGCGGGCCGGACTGGGACCCACATAATACAGAATCTGTCCGGCAAAATCCACGGGCAATTTCTGGCCGGCCTCCAGGAGTTCCAGCAAACGTTTATGCGCGGCGTCCCGCGCCGTGTAGATGACGCCGTTGACCAGGACCTGGTCGCCCATGAGCAGGTCCCTGACCATATCATCGGTCACCGGCGGGGTGAGTTTTACTTTTTTATTCATATACCCCCCTAAAGGACCACGTCCACATGGCGGCTGGAATGGCATTGAATGTTGATGGCCACCGGCAGGCTGGCGATATGGCAGGGCTGCATGAGGATCTTGACCCCCAGGGCCGTAATCCGCCCGCCCAGGCCCGAGGGCCCGATGCCCAGGTCGTTGACCGACGCCAGAAGTTCCTTCTCCAAGGCCGCCAGCTCGGGATCAGGGTGGCTGTCAGACACNTTGCGGAGCAGGGCCTTTTTGGCCAGAATTGCTGAGCGTTCGAAGTTCCCCCCGATGCCCACCCCTAAGATCATGGGGGGGCAGACATTGGGCCCGGCCTCCGCCACCGTGGCCACCACCTTGTCCTTGATGCCGGCCAGCCCTTCGGCGGGCTTGAGCATAAACAGCTTGCTGCCGTTTTCGCTGCCGCCTCCCTTGGACACCACCGTCAGGTGCAGGCGGTCTCCGGGGACAATGTCAGTATGGATAATTGCCGGGGTATTATCTCCGGTGTTTTTCCGGGTGAGGGGGTGGCACACGGACTTTCTCAGGTGCCCCTCGATGTATCCCCGGCGCACGCCCTCCTGAATGGCCTCCGCGAACCCCCCGCCCTCGAAGTGGATTTCCTGGCCCACCTCGGCAAAAATTACCGCCAGACCGCAGTCCTGGCACAGGGGGATGCGCTCCTGGGAGGCGATGCGGGCGTTTTCCAGGAGCTGCCGGAAGATTTCCTTGCCGGCGGGGGACTCCTCCTCCTGTTCCCCCCTGGCGAACGCGGCCAGCATATCCTCGTCTTTTTCGTAATTTGCCTGAATCGCGGCATCTTTTACCGCGTTGATTATCGTGTTGACCTTAATCTGCCGCATTTTCTCCTCGTGTACAGTATCAGCACTACCAGTTTATTTCATCTAAATTGGGCGATTTCATGGAAGGCTTACTTGTCGCCGCAGGCTTCAGTCTGCGCTTTCCATACCCCGATAGGTTAGGGGATGCCAGCGCCACCTGAAGGTTGCGGCGACAAATCGCCCAATTCAGGTTTCATGAAGCATATCAGACAATTGCCAAGACCCC
>JGI24721J44947_10007749_pt1 | contig 14186 bp, 8 predicted proteins | sample YelNatPaOPGAMG01_FD_44947 | JGI IMG/M metagenome (IMG submission 44947)
TAAATACCAGCGTTAGTTCTTCGCCTCAGTACTGGACGGTTAAATATTACAATGCCAATCCATCGCCGACTTATCCGACTGATGCTTCGCATTTGCAGTCGCCTATAACTGGAGTAAGCAACAACGAATACTGGGTAGTAACTCGGCCTACCGGTGGTAGTGCTAATATTCGTTTGCGCTGGGATGCTAACTCTTATCCGGCCTATACGGGTAGTTCGGCCTTGCGTTCACTCCTCAGGGTAGTTGAATATGGATCGGGCGTATGGACCGAGCGTAGTAATGCTTCGGGGGTATCGGGCAATGCAGTGTCGGGTACCATTACCACAAATACTCCTGTAACGGCCGATGATTATGTATTTACCATAGGTGTAAGTGGGGTTACGGCTACCATTACCGATGCAACATCCGTTGAAATTTGCAACAACGGTGAGGTGGCTTCTATTCCTGTTAGCCTTACCGGTACTGCTCCATGGACATTAACCTATCGCACCACGGGTACGCCTACCCATACTTACGTGCAGTCGGGTATCAGCTCAAATAATTATACCATTCAACTCACCGGATATGATATCGGAGGTACGGGTAACTTTGTATTCTCATTGATTTCGGTAGTTGATGGGAACAATATGAGTGGAGTATGTAGCAATACTACCAAACAGATTACGGTAAAAACTACCTATATACCAGTAATTTCGGGACTTCGACCGTTGGAAGCGGTGAAACTCGAAGCTATTCAACACCCAATTATACGGGAAGCACCTACCTCTGGTCATGGCAGGGTGCTTCGGGGGGAACTATTCAATCGCCCAATGCCAATGCCACCAATATTGTATTTGGCGCAGCTGGCACATATACCCTGCGTGTTACTGAGACCTATAATGGTTGCTCAGCTTACACCGATCAGGTAATTGTAGTGCAGAATGTACCTGCACCCGATATTACCCCATCGACTGCCAACGTTTGCCAGAACGATATAGTGAATTATTCCACAGCTGCAGTGACAGGTCATGAGTATTTCTGGACGGTTACGGGTGGATCATGTACGGGTTGCGGCGTGTGGACTACCTCCAACACCATTTCGGTCACATGGACAACGCCGGGGACCGGATCGGTATCGGTAATTGAATCGACCGATGGTTCGCATAGCGTAACCGGTACGGATAGCAAAAGTTATAATGTAAGTGCGTCGATCAATAGTTATGCTGTTTCGGCAGCTTCAGCTACTATTTGTGAAAACTCATCGACCAACATTTTATTAAGCGGTTCGCAGGTGGGGGTTACCTATCAACTCCGCAACAATGCCGACAATTCGTCTGTGGGGCCAAGTGTGCCAGGGACGGGCGGTGCCCTTTCATTCCCTACCGGTACGCTTACGGCAACTACCACTTACAATATTCTGGCCTATAATTCAGGTTGCCAGCTGCAGATGACGGGTACTCCTACCGTAACGGTACAGCCATTGCCTACTATAACGTTATCCACGGGTGTGGCTGAGGTATGCTACGGCAATACAAGTGCGCCGTTGGCCTATACGGCAACTACTCAATCACCCACGCATTACAGTATCGATTTTGATGCTGCTGCTAATGCTGCAGGTATTAATGATGTAAGCAACCAGTCTTTAAGCCCGAGTCCGATTGTTATTGCTGTGCCCAATAATATAGCACCCAATACGTATAATGGTACGCTTACGGTTTCCAATGCCTTGTGTGTAAGTGGAAACTATGCTATTCAGGTTGTTGTGCATAATATTCCATCGGGTAGTCTTACCAGTAGCGACCCGGATAATGAAATATGTGCAGGGGATAATGTGACCTTTACCGCCACAGGTGGTGTCAACTATCACTTCTATCTCAATAGCTCTTCGGTACAGAATGGGGCTTCCAATACCTATTCTACCACAACGTTGAGCAATGGAGATACTGTAACTGTAGTGGTTACCGATGCCAATGGCTGTAGTGCCAATTATCCAGGCATTACCATTACAGTGCATCCGGTACCTTCGGTCAATCCAGTAACGCATAATTAATAAAATTCAATATGGCAAAGACAATGAAAAAATTTATCTTAGGTTTCTGCATGATAAGCCTGCTATGGCTTATGGCAGGGTTGGGCACGGCAAATGCGCAGGATCAGACAGTAAATGTGGGGTCAACCTACAATTATTCTACTGCTGTAAGTATTGCGGGAAGTACCTTTACTTGGAATGTAACGGGGGGTACCAATGGAACCGATTTTAGCTATACTGCTTCTACTAATAATACGCAGAGTATACAGTGGTTACAGGCGGGTACCTACACTATTCAGGTTACTGAGGTATCGCCGCACGGATGTACTAACCCTTCAGCTCCGCAAACTTATAGTGTTCATGTAGTGGCTGTGCCTACGATTGAGTTTGATACAACTTCGAGTGCTAACTGTTCGGGTGCTCCCTCAACGGATTTAACCCTAAATCTTAGTTTCACGGATACGGTGGTATATCCTGTGGTAGTCAACTATACTATCGATGGAACCCCCTATTCACGGACGATTAATTCGGGCACAACTATTAGTTTGGGTAGTGAAGAAAATATTCTGGTCAATAATACGGCCTCGGATGTTACCCGTGTTATTGTGATTACTTCGGCTACCAGCCATGGTGCTAATCTTAACGTAGGTACCAAGAGTACCCACAATTATACGGTATATGCTACGCCACAACTTAATCCTATAACACATAACTAATGTATAACCATTAAAATCAAATAATTATGAAAAAGATTAGTATTCTTTTAGCAGCAATTATATCAGTGGGGGTAAATGCACAAACCATTGATGTAGAGCAGAACTCAACACACAATTTTAGTGTGAGCGTGTCGAACAGTGTTAGCGTAAATCCCAATGGTTACAACTGGTCTGCCGATGCACCGCTTGGGGCTTCTTTTTCGAGTACCAATACGGCTTCCACATCGGTAACCTTTACAGGTGCGGTCAATAATACGGGTAACATAAGTGTTTATGCCGTATCCTCGGCCAATAGTTGTGCCGGTAATCCGCAAACCAAAACCTTCCGTATCGTAAGTCAGTTGTCGGTATCGGCTAACCTGCCTGTACCGACCACCATCTGTCCCCAGACTACGTCCAATCCAACGGGAGGTGATATTCCGCCCCTTACTATTAATTTTGTCGATAATTCGAACAATCCGGTAAGCGTTTCGGCATTCTCCTATCAGATTGTTGATCCGTCTAATGTTGCCAGTGCACCGGTGAATGTGACGGTTTCTCCCAATGCAACAGTTATAATCTTGATATTGCAACTGCCTACAATAATACGCAGACGGGTACTTATACCATTCGTATTGTAAGCATTACCCCACAGGTAGGAAATACGGTATATTACCCCAATGCCTTGGGCAGCTATCCTCAGACAACAGTAACGGTTGATTTGGCTCCTGAACTGACTTGGTAATAATTTAATATTAGATAATTAACAGTAAAATTTATAAGCTATGAAGAAACTATTTTTAATGGTCATTGGTTTAGTAAGTGGGGCGATGATCATGGCCCAGACGGTTGAAGTAACCCCCGGGAGTACACGTGTTTTTACTGTGAATTTGTTGAATGGTGTTACTTTGCATGCTACTACGCCCTATACCTGGAGCCATAGTGGTTCGGGTATTGTATCGGCTACGCCCAGCAACAATACCTACAGTGTAACTTTTTCGAATACGGTCAACAGTACGGGCCATATTGAGGTATATGCAACCTCGGCCGATAACTGTAAGAGCGATATCAAAAGTATGGATCTGACGGTGAAGCCGCTGACCTTTGGAGCAAGTTTTGCACAGGCTTCGCAGGATGTGTGTCCGCAGACTACCGGTAATCCTACGGGTGGAAAACCAACCAGTGTTACAATCAATTTTACGGGCGGCACTGTCAACAGCTTTGTGTACGTGCTCGATGGCGTATCTACCTCGGTTACTCTGCCTACACCGGGTACAAGTTATAATCTTGATCTGTCGTCGGTTACCTACACCAATGCACAGGCTGGAGCTCATACCCTTGAAATTGTGAGCGTAACGGGTGGAACCATTACCTCGTTGCTGCCTAATGGAAGCGTAGTACATACTATTAATGTTGATACTGCTCCTGTTATTAGCGACATTTTCTAATTTAGAGTTGTTACAATTACTTTTTCAATGGCTTTGAAATTTAAAAATATTGTTTCTGTTAAGTTTGTTCTGATGGTAGGTATGCTATGCCTTGTGGGTATAGCATACCCGCAGGACAAGACCTTTGTCATTGAAAAAGGTACTAAAACATTCAGGCTGAGTTCAACGGGTGATCAGTTCCGGTGGTTTGTTGACGGGATACAGGTTTCGGGGACATCGGGTGAATATACGGCAAACTGGACAAAAGGTAATTATTTGCTGTCGATATTGCCCTTTAAGGGTGGTTGTGCCGGTGATACCTTTTATGTTGCTCTGAAAGTTGTCGATACCATTACCACCGAAGGTCCGCAGGTTATGTTTACCAGCGGTACCATGGAGGTATGTCCGCCATCGGATGCTGTGCCTACCAGTCAAGAGATCTTTGTTAAGGTTAAGTATTATAATGACACGTTGCAGGCTGGTGAGTCGTATCGGTTTAGCTATGCTATCGACGATAATGCACCTGTAACGGTGGGACCCACCACTGAGGCGGAGGTGGTACTGAATATATCGACCGTCGGGTGGAATCCGGGCGAACATCGGATTACGATTACACGACTGGAATATGGTCAGCAGCTTGATCATGTGGTTGATTATACCACCAGTAGCTTCATACCGTTGTTGCTGGTTGAGGTCAAGAGTGTACCGTCGATCGGTGAAATAGAGTTTTAAAACTAACCTCGATGAGCATGTTGAGGACATATCTGATAATTTTGGTGTCGTTGGGGATGTATCTGGCGGTTTTTGCCGATAGCCGGGTACAGGAGGCTTGTGCGGTTTCACCTGTTATGGAATACCATGTCAAGGGTGCACCGGGCATGAAATTTCACTGGGAGGTGCTTGGGGGTATTGTGGTGAGTGAGGATAAATACAACGATACCATCCGGGTTCAGTGGAATGGTATTGGCGAGCATCGACTGAGCGTATATGGCGAGTATGAGGGGTGTTTCACCGACAAGCGCGATTTGGTCGTTCGTCTGAAAAATCCTCCGATAGTAAGTCTGGGACCCGACGTTGAAATGTGTCAGGGACAACGTTATACTTTTAGCGTTGACTCGGGCTATGCATCGGTTACCTGGCTGGACGGAAGTACAGGACTCTGGTACACGGCCGATCGGGCTGGTGATGTGTGGGTCAAAGTAACTAACAGTCTTGGATGTGAAGCTACCGATACGGCAAAGGTTGTGGTACATGATTTACCCCCTGTAAATTTGGGCCCCGATACCATGCTTTGTGGTAATGCCCGGTTAACGTTGACTGCATATAATGATGCACAACTAGCACCGGTATTTCAGTGGAGTCTCACTGATGAGTATGGGTATCCATTATCTTCACCTGATATTACTGTTACAGCTGATGCACCTGGAATATACTGGGTAAAGGTAACGGATGCAAACAATTGTGCTAACTATGATACGGTCGTCGTCAAAGAGTGTAATATTAAAATTACTAAGGAGGGTATACCCACAGTATTCACCCCCAATGGCGACGGTAAGAATGACACATGGAGACTTGATGCTCTGACGAGAGCCTATCCCAATGCAATTGTTGAGGTATACGATCGATGGGGTCGTCAGGTATTCCGTTCCGAACGTGGATACCCTGAGCCATGGAATGGACGGGATAAGACGACGGGACGCCTGTTGCCCATGAACAACTATTTTTACATCATTTATCCCAATAAGCGAGGAGAAGATGTCATAACCGGAACGGTTACTATAGCAAGATAAGAATTTACCCCCCTTTTTTACATTGCAGAGGTTGTCTGAATAATCAGGCAGCCTCTTTTTTTTGGAGTGGGTGATTAGCGGGGGAATTATGGGGTTATTTTTATATCAAAAAATAGGGTCAAACTATTAACTTGTATTGAACTATTTTTTATATTTCGCAAAATTAACCCTAAACCCTTTTAGACCATGTTGTTCCGGAATGTTTTTGTTCTGTGGTTGTTGTTTATTATATCTCCAACAGTATTTGCTTCCACTTATCGACATTTCGACCTACCAGATAACACGCAATCGTCCTCAGGGAATAGTATTGGCTCATCGGAGGGTGTAAATGCTTCTGGTGACTCTTTGTCTAAGGAAGAACAAAAGGCTATTTCGATTTGCGATTATGTAAAACAGTACAGAAAATTTGTAAAAAGTGCTGATTCCCTGAATTCGTTGCAATTTCCGATTGGGATAATTTCCGATGGACAGGATTTGAATTATGCAATTGCAATAGACAGAGATGAAGTAACCGATCAGGGGTCATTTTTATCAGCATACATGTCGTTTGAAGTGCCTCAGAGCGGTGATACGCTGACTTTTGCTGCGCATCATATCCCTGTGTCGGCCGATGGAGGAATAACCGGAGAGGTGAAAATAGAGCTCATACAGACGAAATCTATTTTTCTGGGGAGTAGTATCAAATTATCGTTGCTGGGTAATGGGCAAACCTATGTGACTTTTGGCTGTGGGGGCTTTAAAAATATGAAAATTGCTGCCCGTCTTGATTTTTCTCCCGAGGTATTTGTGCGTGAAGATCCCGAAACGGGAAAGACGGAAGAGAATAAGCCCTTGTCGACGACATTTGAAACCACCATTGACAACTGGAATAATCTTTTAGTTGGTATTTCCATCGATCCCTTTCAAATAAAGGGGTTGCCTGGTTTTGGGTTTGAGTTGCGAAATATGGTATTGGACATGAGCGACCTGTCCAATGCACCCAGTTTTCAACTTCCTGCAGGTTACAATCCACCGGGGGGATTGCAGCCTACCTGGACAGGGATATTTGTAAAGGAAGCGATTGTTCGATTGCCGAAAGAATTTAATAAACAAAACACCAATGCGGCAGGCAGTGGTAAGAAGCAGGGGAGCCGGCAAACCCGTACAAGTATGTCGGCTCAGAATCTGATATTTGATGGAACTGGTTTTTCAGGAGTTCTGGAAGCTCAAAACTTGCTGATGCTTAATGAAGGCAGTATGAACGGCTGGCCTTTTTCAGTAGAGCGTATTTCTATTAGTATAGTTTCCAATCAATTAACGCAGGCCGGATTTCAGGGACAACTCAGTTTACCCGTATTGGACTCGACATTGAGGTATTCTGCGGTAATCGGGATAGATGGTGATTATATTTTCTCAGTTTCAACTACCAAGAAATGCAAATTTGATCTTTGGGCTGCCAGCGTGGAACTCGATCCTGGTTCTACTCTTACTATTTCTAAAATCGATGGCAAGTTTAAACCTACTGCTGTATTGAATGGTATTCTCAATGTAAATGTGAATATTTCTGATAGCTCTGGAAGTAGTGGGGGAGGCAGTAGTAATAATTTAGTGTTGGCCCAGATTAAATTTCAGGATTTGACTTTACAAACGGAAAGACCTTTTATCAGTAAGGGTATTTTTTCTCTGGGTTCGCCCGCTGCATCGAGTGCTATGGCAGGTTTTCCATTGCAGGTTAAGGAATTAATGGTTACGCTCGACGATGATAAAGCAACATTGGGATGTAAGGTTTCGGTGGGTATTAATTCCTCTAACAGTAATCTTCTTAATGTACAGGGAACTATTGCTATCAAGGCCGAGCGAGTAAGTGATACTACCAGCGTGCACAAGGGTCGTTGGCAATTTGCCTCGGTCGATATTGGTTCGTTTGAAATAAAAGCCAATGTCAGTATCATTAGTGTTGAGGGACTGCTCGTTTTTTATAAGAATGATGCTACGTATGGACACGGTTTTTACGGAAATGTTAGTGCAAGTATTGATTTGGGAGGGAGCTCCAATTTGGGTATAAGTGCAGCAGCCATGTTTGGAAAAGATTCCACACTCCATTATTGGTTCATCGATGGTTTGATATCATTTAAACCGGGTATTGCAGTGTTTCCTCCTTTGGGCATCTATGGGTTTGGCGGAGGGGCCTATTATCATATGAAGCCCGACGGAATGGGGTTGAAAAAGAATACGATTGGAGCATCCACCTCCGGAATTGTATATGTTCCGGATTCGGATACCTACATAGAACTCAAAGCCATTGTAAAAATTGGTATATGTCCTGACAATACTTCTTTTAATGGTGATGCATCTCTGGGAGTTGCATTTAATAACTCCGGCGGGGTAAAGTCAATTACTTTTACGGGTAACGGCTATTTTATGACGGCGCCAGCAGATTTTGGGGATGAGGGGCTTACCAGAATGACGGCAAACATAGCCAAAAAGGGTGAAAACAAGGAAATAGAGGAAGATCGTTCGGAACGGGCAGCAGTTAAGGCCTCTGTATATCTTAGTTATGATTTTTCCAACAAGGTATTGCATGGGAATTCTAGGGTATATGTTAATGTGTTGGGGATCATCAAGGGGGCTAATCCCGGTAATCTGGCAGGAGATGTAGAGATGCACTTTTCTAGTAACGATTGGTATGTATATATTGGTAAACCCGACTTGCCGGTCGGCATTATTATGATGAGTGTAGTACGGACCAGCAGTTATTTTATGATGGGTTCCACCCTCCCCAATAGTCCCGATATACCATTGGCGGTTAAGCAGATCCTGAATATCGAATCGTGTCCGAATTATATGGCCGAGATCGACAAGTTGTCGACTGGCAAGGGGGTTGCGTTTGGTTCCCGGCTCGAGTTAAATACAGGTGATATTTCGTTCTTGATCTTCTTTGCTAATATGGCTGCAGGCATTGGTTTTGATGTAGCGCTAAAAAATTATGGAAACACTACCTGCGAAGGTTCAAGCAGTCGGATCGGCATTAATGGTTGGTATGCCAATGGGCAGGCATATGCCTATTTACAAGGAAAAATAGGTGTTAGGGTCAAAATATTTAAAATAGAGAAAAAGGCCACCATATTGGAGGGGGGTGCAGCAGCGCTTATGCAGGCAAAAGTACCCAATCCCTTCTGGATGAAAGGAGAGGTAGGCGGATACTTTAGCGTGCTGGACGGACTGGCTAAAGGTAGTTACAGAATTGAGTTCACTTTTGGGGAGGAATGCAAAATTGCTCACGTGGGTAATGCACTCGAAGGGGTTAATATTATTGGTAAATTAACCCCTGAAGATAAATCGGCCAATGTAAATGTATTTACTGCCCCGCAGGTTGTGTTTAATTATCAGATAAACAAATCGTTTGAGCTGCTCGATGCCGATAATCAAAAAAGAACGTATCGGATTAATCCTGAGGAAATTCGTGTATATGTTGGTTCTACTCCCTTTGAAACTGTCGAAGAGTGGAATACTGAGCATACCGTTGTAGCGCTTAAACCCCGCAAGATATTTCCATCGTATGGGAAAGTGAAATTTGTGGTAAAAGTAAGTTTTGAGGAATACAAAAACGGGCGTTGGGAGGCTGTTGTGGAAAACGGACAGAAATTTATCGAACAACAGGAAATTAATTTTACTACCGGTAAGGCTCCTGATTATATCCCCATTGAAAATATAGCCTACAGTTATCCAATCATCAATCAGATGAATTATTATAAAAATATTACCTCGGATGGATATGTACAATTAAGAATCGGTCAGGATTCGTTGTTTCAGCTAGGCAATTTTAAGCCTATAGTGAGAATAACTGATATTAGTACGCAGAATAAGTACGAAAGCAATATCAGCTATAGTGCAAATACATCCACTATTACCTTTCAGCGTCCTGCCAATCTGCCCAATAATGCTATCTTAAAGTTTGAGATTGTCAATGTGCCGCAGATTGCCTCGGACAATATTGAAAAGAATGTAAAAAATGTTGAAAGCACGGTGATTAATAATACTCAGGCCTCCGGTGTCGAAGTCAGTATGCGAACAAAAACGGCCGAAGGCTCGATTAAAAATCTAAAAGAAAAGGTAATCCTAACTTACCATTTCCGAACCAGCAAATACAGTACCCTGGCGGCTAAACTGGCAAATTCTAATCGGCTTACTGCATTTGCAGATCCAATAAATTCACTTTATGATGTTGAATTACTCTTAGCTGGTCTCAATGTGGATGAGTATTTTGATTATTACGAAATATATGATCATAAAAACGGGTTAATCAGGATACAGGCTGATCTGTCCAATAACAATTATTATAATACTTATTTCAAATCATTTTATGAAAGCACCGATTTATTGAATAAGTTTAATCTAAGGAATGAGTATGGGCGGCCTCCTGTTAATGCAGCATACATATATCAGACGATTACAGATAAGAAACTCACCGAGTCTGAGGTAAGTACAGGAAAAGCAAACACCAATTATGTTAGCTATTCCACAGTGATGTATGATGTGGTTTATCAGATGGTTCAGGATCTTGGTTACATACGCCAGCAGATTCTTTCGAATTATTATTTTTCAATGACAGATGAGATGAAAAAGATAGCCATGTTTTATGGAAAATATGTTACGAACGGGGATTACGATGTTTGGTTAAATTATTATTTACCCGGAAAGACATTGCCAGTGTATAGCAAAAAGATTAGTTTAAATATAAATTATTAATCAATGCGTTGGATTTCAGTTATAATGGCAGTGATGATATTCACGTCTGTCGAAGCTGGCGATAGCATTGCTCGTATTCATGTATTGGCTCGATGTGGAGGGAATGGTATTATGCTTAGGTGGGCGCCGGGGACCCCGGTAGCATGGAAATATTTGAATGAGTATGGATATCGGATTGAACGAATTACTTTGCTTAGGGACAGCCAGTGGATTCAGCCCGAAAGGCATGTACTTACCTTGTATCCGGTTAAACCTCTGCCGCTTGCCGATTGGGAAAAAATGGCTGATACGAGCGATTATGCAGCTATTGCGGCTCAGGCCATTTATGGAAGTTCTTTTGATCTTGCTACAGAAAACCCACACGACATAGTTTCGGTGGTAAACCAGGCAACCGAACTCGAAAACCGATATGCTTTTGCTCTTTATGCTGTTAATCAGCACACGACCATAGCTAAGGCCGCCGGACTATTTTATCTCGATACCCTTGCCAAGAGCAATGAACACTACCTGTACAAGATTATCAGTCTGGTGCCCGATACTCTCGATCGGATTGATACGGGGTTCTATTTCATTGGGATGAGCGAATGCAGGCCTTTGCCTCCTCCCCGTTTGCTTTCGGTAGTAATTAACGATCGGGTGGCAGAAATTAAATGGGATAAAATTCATTTCGAAAATGTATACATCGGCTATTTTATCGAGCGTTCCGAAGATAATGGAAAGTNCTTCAGGCGAGTAAATTCGAATCCCTTTATTAACTTTTCGAATCAACTTAACGACAATTTGTATTACATCCGATTCGACAGTGTGCCTGCGGCGATTGCTAAGGTCACTTACCGAATACGAGGCATTAATGCTTTCGGTGAGGTAGGGCCTCCCTCTGATACGTTATCGGCATATAATAGGTCAGTACTGAAGTTTAGACCCTCGATTATCAGGGGTGAGTTACTGTCCAATGGTAGTATTTTAGTGAAATGGGAATTTCCTGAGGAAGGCAAGGATCAGATCGAAGGTTTTCTGATCAAACGCAGTCATGCTGTTGATCAAACCTATCAAGATTTGGTAAAAAATATGCTTAGTATACATATCGATAGTTTTATTGATCAAAATCCTTTGCCGAGCAATTATTATAAGATTATTGCTGTTGGTAAGCAGGGTACGTACACGGAGTCGTTTCCTTATCTGGTGCAGACCGAGGACAGTGTTCCACCGGCACCGCCGACGGGTATTTATGGCAAAATTGATTCCTCGGGACGGGTAACCTTGTGGTGGAGAAGGAACAGGGAATCCGACCTAAAAGGGTATCTTGTTTATAGAGCCAATTTTATACATGAGCCCTTTTTTCAGATTTCGAAGGTGTGTACCGACACATTTTATTACGACACCTTGAGTATCAAAACACTTACTCGTGCCGTATATTATAGAATCAAGGCCATTGATACCCATTACAATCCTTCGGACTATTCTGATGCGGTACAGTTGATCAAGCCCGATATTGTTCCTCCACAGCCACCGGTAATAAGGAGTTACAGGGTAATACCTTCGGGGGTTTATCTGCAATGGATACCCAGTAGTAGTGATGATGTGGTACGGCATCAGCTTTACCGTAGGACAAGTGGTGATACGGCATGGTTACTGATTCATGAGGTTAGGGGTTCCGATACGCTTATGACTTTTACCGATACGCTTACAAGCAAGGCCGACTACGTATCGTATACACTTATTGCCATTGACAGTGCAGGGTTGGAATCAAATCCCTGTCGTCCGCTGACGGTAAAGGTATTGCCCCGGAGGGCGGTAAAGCCTATTACCCGTTTTTATGGAAACGCCGATAAGGCCATGGGCATGGTTACGCTTACGTGGCGGTATGACTCCGACCAAGTGTTGAGGTTTGTAATATATAAAAATGAAAAGGGACATTTCCCCTGTGCCTATCGCAGTGTCGCCGGCCAAATATTTACATTTACCGACAGTCAGCTGCGCCAGGGAATAACTTACGAATATCGTATTAAGGCAATCTTTACCGATGGCTCGGAAACACCCTTGAGTGAACATATTGAGTTAGGACTCTAAAAAATATAAAAATATGAAATCTGTTGTATATTACTTAAAAAGTAAAAACAGAATTTCCCTGCTTCGCATTTTTATGCCGCTGGCGTTGCTGATACAGGTTTATTCATATTGCCAAGGGAATGTGAAATATATGATAATTTTTGAATATCCAAGTAATTTAAATGGTAGCTTTAATATTAAAGGTAATAATCAGATAACTTGCATAAGCATTTCTAACTCTGATGATACATCGTTTACATTTTCTGATTCTCTGAAATATAAACGTGGATATGATCCAAATTACATTACTGATATAGTTCAAATTAGTGGAGGTGGTACTGAAATAATAAAACCACATTCTAAAATGGATGGATATTGCTATTTAACGGTTTTATCTGATTATAAAATTACAGAATTTACGTTTACTGAAAGAATTAATGAATCCCCAGGATATAGAAATTTTACTTATTCCCTTTTGGATGATTATTATTACAATATAACAGGTTGGACATCCATGAATACTCATAACAGTACTTTGTATTTTAGGTGTACGTACTGGGTTGAGAATAATATCTCTATAACTTCTAATGTATGTGGTTCTAACTTGTATTTATTGAATTCTTTAACATATTCCATAAAGGAAAAAGATAAGACTATTGACATTAAACCATATGTTATATTGGAAACAAAGATGTCAAATACGATAATTTATAATAATTATTATAATGGTGAGAATATTAGAGCTAATTTCAAAGACAGTACGTCAGTTAAAGTTACATTTTTTTATAAATTATGTTCTAATACAGGCATAACTGCAATGCCAGTCTCCATAGCTAATTCTTCATATTATGAAAATTTTATTAGAGCAACAATTACTACATCTCAGCCCAGATGTTCTGGTGATAAAGGTATAATTACAATATTAGTTGATTATCCCAATAGTGATTTAGATACAATAAGATACAACTTATATAAGTGGGTTGATGAAAAAAATATAACTTATATAGAAAGGGGACATTTTTTTCGGACTACTACAATTGATGGGATCACTGGGGCAACTTCTTATGGACTTAAGTTATGGTGTACTAATTATTGTCAAGAAATATTTTCCGGGATACAAATTCTACCAGCTCCCCCGGCTTTGAATATTAATGCTGTATTTGATTCAGCCACCTGCGCAGCAAAGAATGATGGTTCGATAAGTATTAGGCCAAGCGGAGGTACAGCGCCTTATAATTTAGAAGTCAAAAAAAATTTTCATGAATATTCAAGTACTGATAATACGAAAATAACGGAATTCTCTTTTAAAGCTGAAAATACAGGAAATGCTTTAGTAAAAATAGTTACACATCATCCCGAACAGCATAATAATACTATTACTGTATTTAAAAATGATGAAGTATATTTTATATATGATGGAGATACTTATAATAGGTCAGAATATGAATTTATTATTTCTTTAACGAAAAATAATAATTACAAGATAACA
>JGI24721J44947_10007757_pt1 | contig 14179 bp, 13 predicted proteins | sample YelNatPaOPGAMG01_FD_44947 | JGI IMG/M metagenome (IMG submission 44947)
ACTCCTTTACCCGGCAATCAATGTTTTAAAAGCTTCCTCCAATGCATTATCCGCACGATGCCATTTGCTTCTTACCGAAATTATATTTTTCTCCATATCCCCTAGCATATCTTCAGCTCTAGCATATACTTCTTTCATCCCTTCATGTGAGGGCCCCCCTGGCGTTTTGCGAACTCGTATAAACGTCTCCGGATCCAATATTTCTTCAATGCGACCATTTGAAAGATTCAGCGCTTGCTTGGTNTCTTTGAAGAAACTATCTCTNAGTATTTGGAAATCATATCCGCTTGCGACATATTCCGTACAAATATGATGCGCTTTTCTAAATCCTATGCCATACATTCTCACTAATGAATCAGCAAGCTCAGNTGTCGTAACACCAAATTGCCGGCATATCTCCCTTGCCCTCATGGGATTGCTCTTCATTTTGAGCACGGATTCTTGCAAGAGGTCGATCGCAGATGTGCTTTCATGTATTGTTTCAATCAACTTGCTGATGATCATGTCTGCATTTTCATTGACATCCTGATATGGAACATTGAGAAAGGAATGAGCAACGGCATCGCATGCTCCAGCAACCATTTCTGCNTGGATCCGAATATGCTCAAGGATTACAGGATTTCTTTTTTGCGGCATTATCGAGGAAACCTGAACGAGGTCATCCGGGAATCGNTAGAGCCCGACTTCAGATGAAGCTTTATGCAGCATATCAGCTGAAAACCTGCCTATATCGATCATCAAGTTTCGTAGAGCAGTTGCTGTATTCACCAGCCAGTGAGACGTTGAAATTGCCTGGTACGTATTCGGAATATAATTTTCAAAACCAAGCAAATCCGACACATACTGCCTATCGACAGGGAAGCCGGATCCCGTAATCGCACAGGCGCCCATGGTCGACTNATTAACATCTGCAAGCGCTTGGACAATCCATTTCATATCGCCTATTGTTTCCATCAGGAAAGACGAAAGATAATGTGCAGTTGTCGAAGGATTGGCCGGTTGACCATGAGTAAAGAGAACTGTCAATTCATTTTCGCCTTGCAAGCAGCGNACGAGCAAGGCCTTTGAAAAGGCATGGAGTCGCTCTATAAGAACTGCAAGTTCTTCACGAAGCACCAGTCGAAAAATAGTTGTATCCATATCATTGCGACTGCGTGCGGTATGAAGCCATGCGGCATCTTCATCGCCAATTTGTTGGCCAAGTGCTTTTTCAAAAAGGAAATACAAATCTTCAACACCTTCTGGTATATGTTCTGGCGCAGAGAACTCCTGCTCGAGATATGCAATCCCTCCTGCAATTTCTTTTGCTTTATCTTTAGAAATNATGCCTGTTTCATGAAGCATGCAAAGATGCGCTTTATGAACTTTCAAAGAGGCGGCATAAAAATTGGTCTTCCAATTTCTATACGCAGGATCGAGAACATTTTCGATATAGACTTGTGAAAATTTCTTATCTGCCATACAGGGATGCCATCAATGTTCCATTTTCAATAAATAGGCAATATTGCGATATAAGACCATGTCTTTCTCGTCTTCACTGTAACCTACATCGGACATGGCTCTATTCTGTGCTTTCAGATAGTCGAGCGTAAAACCTCGGGGAAACCATGAAGAATCCGTTCCAAAAATTATACGCGAAGCGCCAATTGTCTCATGGAATTTCCTAAAAAGAGATTCGAGCGTTACATCAAATGGCATCCAGCGCATCCATTGATTCGAACCTGAAGTGTCGATATAGACATTCGGGCAAGCCCAACACAAATTCAGTGTTTCAAAGAGATAGCCTGTGCCGAAATGCGGCACAATAATTGGCATGTCTGGGAAACGCTTTGCAACATTATGAATCGCGAGAGGATTGATATTCACATGCGATGCGATTCCCCCCGCTGCACCCATAATGCCAAAATGAATAAGCACTGGAATTTCATGAAACTGCGCTACTTCCCAAATCGGATCGAAACGCCTATCTGCGAGAGGTATATCAACTTTCGGACCAAGAATTTTATAACCACACAAATGCTGCTCAGTCAAAGCTTTTTCAAGGCGTTCAGCTGCATCTGATAGCATTGGATCATGGTGGGCGTAAGCGAGAAATTGATTTGGGTGCCTTGCAACCAACTCGGAAGCAAACTGGTTTGATCCTGCGGTAACGAATACGACCTTCTTTAAAAAATCATAACGGGAACACTCATGCAACCAACGCTTCTCTCCTTCTTCAAGAGAAACTTCTTCGGGCGTCGGAAACTGCCAAGCGGATTCCCAGCGTGCTTTTTCGTTCTCCATCCATTGAGCATGTCTACTTGCAGCCTGCTTTGCAGTGTCACTCGAGCCAGATTTTGTCCTTCCNGAAGTATAGCCTGTCCCTTTCTCATTCGTGCTCACCTCAATGGGATTACCATTATCGATAATCCGATTTTCTGGGAAATGTACATGAGAATCAATAACGCGCATTTTTTCTCCTTGGAACTTTTTTATCCCTTGAGGCCTGTCATCGCAATTCCTTTGACAATCTGCTTTTGGAAAACAAGAAATACAAAAATCAAAGGCGCCATGGCTACTGCTGCTCCAGTCATAATATAGTGCCAATCGCTGCCTGCTTCGCCAGAGAAGTTGGCCAAGCCAACTGGCAGTGTGAACATTCTCGGTTTGGACGCAGCAATGAGCGGCCACAGAAATGCATTCCAGTTCCCTATGAAATTGAATATTGCAAGCGTGGCCAGAGCAGGTGCGACAAGCGGCATTACTACTGTAATAAATATCCGCAATTCTCCGAGGCCATCCACTCNTGCAGCATCGATGAGATCATCCGGAATTGTCGACATGAATTGACGCATAAGAAATACGCCAAATGCGCTTATCATGCCAGGGAACATGATCCCCCAATAGGTATTGACCCATTTCAGCGCTCTTGCCATCGCATACCAGGGGATGACAAGCATTTCGGTGGGAATCATGAGAGTACTTATAATCAAAAAGAAAACAATTTTCTTGCCTGGAAAACGGAACTTAGCAAGTGTATAGCCTACAAGTGAATCAAAAAAAAGTACTGACGCAGTTGTACAAATCGCGACAATAACTGAATTCAGAAACCACTGGGGGAATTTTGTGTTAGCAGAGAACAAGATATAGCGATAATTTTCGAGTGTCGGATGCTCCGGAAACAGCTTTAATTGATAAATCTGCGTTACATCTTTTANGCTTGAAGATAGCATCCAAACAAAAGGAAACAGCATGATTATCGAGAAGAAAAGGAGAATAGAGTAGGCTGGCAGAACCTTGGCCAACTTCTGCAATTGATTCCTATGCTCCATCAGTAATTAACCCTCTTGTCGAAAAACCTTACCTGCAGAATTGTCACAATCATGATAATCAGGAAAAGCACTACGCTTGCACTCGCCGCTCTTGCCATTTCGAAATTGGTGAAAGCTTTTTGATATATGTACAGAGCAGCCGACTTTGTGGAATTGAGCGGCCCGCCCATTGCTTGCATCGACATATTATACACCTGGGTAAAAATCCGAAGGAACTGGATACCTTCCATCACCATGAGGAAAAAAGTGATCGGCATCAGCAAAGGAAGCGTAATTCTTCTGAGAACCTGGCGGTCATTAGCGCCGTCGATTTTAGCCGCCTCAGACATTTCTTTGGGAATGGTTTGAAGCCCCGCAAGGAAAATAGTCGTACAATACCCCATTTCTACCCAGACATTTACTGCGAGAATAGATGGCAAAGCCTGCTTCGGGCTGTTGAGAAATTCTCCTGCCGGCAGACCGAGAATTCCTAGAATTCCATTGATAATACCCAAGGGTGGTGGCTGATACATCCAGCGCCAAACCCAGCTGACTGCTACAACTGGAGTAATATATGGCAGGACATAAATGAGTCTGAATAATCCTTTTCCTTTAGGAATCGAATCCAAGAGAAGCGCAATAAGCAAACTCAAAATTATAACAATAGGTGCCCCGAAAACGGCATAGCGAAATGTATTGCCCAATGCCTGCAAAAATACTGGATCGCTGAACAGTATTTTATAATTTTCGAAACTAATGAATTTTACAGTCTTTCTCAAAAGGCCCCAATCGGTAAAGCTCATAACAAGCATATACACCATGGGGCCTAAGCGAACACATAGAAAAAATACAAGGGGAAGCGCAAGAAAGAGATACGCAGTCAGAGCTTTTTTTGTCGCTAGTGTCATCTCGATGTGTCTCCCCTTTTCTCGAAAGCTTATGTTATTTGCTTTCCTGATTACTGCTTCCAGAAATCATCGATGAGCGCTTGTTCTTTGGCTGCAGCATTCTTGAGTGCTACTGCTGGATCCGTTTTTTTCAGCACCACTTCATCTACTGCATCAACGAGAACCGTTCTCTGGCCCGCTTCATCGACAAAAGCCGTCGCATGAGCATACGCCAACCCTTTAAGGAATGGAGAAATCATTGGATTATTCTTGTACTTTTCTGCGAGACTGGGATTCGCCGGAAGCTCACCCACCTTCTCAAGCCAAAGCTCCTGGACTTCAGGAGAAGTAATATATTTTAGGAATTTTATTGCGGCATCGAGCTTTTTGCCGGTTGTTCCAGCTACTATGCCATGAGTCCAAAATGATGCATAATTCGATTTGATTCCTTTATAAGCCGGTAGTTCAGCAACGCCCCAATCAAGATCTTTTACTGCATTCAGCGTTGCAATTCTGAATGAGCCATCTATATTCATGGCCGCTTTGCCTGATTTGAAAGCGGTGACATCGTCCGTCGCAAAATTGGGATAGCCGACCTTGTCTTTGGTAATTCTATCTGTGTACCATTTGAAGGCAGCAATACCATTTGCATCGGCATAGGTCACTTTCCGGTAATCTGAGCTATATGGTGTATTGCCGAATTGCCTGAAAAGTATTTCGCGAATCCAGTTGTGACCTTGACCTGTCGGCTGCATTGCTAACCCCGCCTGAATAAGGTTGCCCTGTCCATCATATTTGGAGAGCTTTTTTGCGTATGCTTCAAGCTCTTCCAATGTTTTGGGCGGTATATTGGGATCGAGACCGGCATCTTTGAATAGCTTTTTGTTCCAGAACAATGCAAGCGTTCTGACTGCTGTGGGCACCGAATAATATTTACCACCAAACTGGACTGAATCAGCAACAAAAGGATAGAAGTTCTTGTCAAAATATGATTTATTGAAATCTGTAGTGGGCAGCTCTGCAAGATAACCAGCTTTTACATAGGTAGGCAGCCAGCCATAGAAGAGATTGATTACATCAGGGCCTTCTCCTGCCGGGATGGAAGCAGCAACCTTTTGGTTGTAGCTCTCATAGGGGAATGTTACCTGCTCAACCTTGATCCCTGGATTTGCTGCCTCGAATTTTTGGATGAGTTCATCCATCAGTTTGACTTTGGATTCATAGTAGTATTGCCAATAGGTAATTGTCACTGTCTGTGCACTGACAGTGAATGCCAGAATGGCAAACAGCAAGACCACAAGGATATTATTCCTTTTCAACATACATGCCTCCTTATGAAGAATGAGAAAAGAATACCTATGATAATTCTTTCTCTTACATTTGCAGTATAGTATTCGTGTGATGACAACGCAATATTTAAACCCCAATAATAGATTTTTTATTTTTTCAGGATCTCGTTTGAACTCAGACATGCCAGCTCGTCCATGCGGCGCAGGCGGCGTGAAAGATCGCGAGCCAGATTCATGATCATCATGGAAAAGGTTTTGAGATCGAGTTTCGAGATTTCGTAGAGCGCGCGGTTGGAAATAGTGACGACTTCGAGCGGTGTTGCTGCTCGCACGGTTGCAATGCTCGGCATGATATCGAGCAGCTCCATTTCGCCGAAGGTTTCGCCTTCCTTGAGGCGTGCGATGACGATGCCCTGTTTAACGACTTCCACTTCTCCACTCAAGATGAAATAAATTTTGTCGCTGGGCTGACCTTCGATCTGTGGGCATTCTCCTGCCTCAAAATGGGCAGTACTGAGAAGAGGCTTGATTTTTTCGATTTGCTCAGGCGAAACACCCCCGAACAGCGAATATTTCTGAAGTGCATTCACATCAATCATTGTCTGCTATCCCCAAACTGATACAAACGTTGTTATTATAGAACAGCAACTCTGTTCCTTCCACCCTCTTTTGCAGCATAGAGCGACTCGTCTGCGCGCTTGACGAGAGCATCTGCAGAAGAAGCATCAAAATCAGGCCAGGAGGTGACCCCTCCAGATATCGTAATTCTAATCCGCTGGGGGCCATATTGAAATTCCGATTCCTCAACCATACATTCCTGCATGCTGCAGGTAGCAACGATCGCTTCGTGCGACTTGCTCGAAAGGTATCCGCCGATTTGCTTCATTTTATTGGCAATAAGGTGGAGTCGAGAGCCGACGACCGATCTGGCAAGGAGAATGTTCATTGCGCCGACGATCAAACCTGCGATAATGCAGACGATAAAAAACCAAAGCTGCATGGTATAGGAGACCGGCACGCCGAGCAGCGTCATGAAAAACGGAAATACAAATCCAATGACTAAACCGAAACCCATCATGTAAATCGCGAGGTCGGTGAAAATGCGCCTGGAAAATCTGATCATCGAGTTCCCTCCCGGATGCATCAATGGTAACGGGAGGTGAGGGCAAAATCAAGCAAAAATTATAAAAAGAAGAGAATCAGCCTTCTATGAGAAGCCATTTAAGCTCGCATGGCTTTAGCGTCAGGGGACCAGCGAGTAGGCCTTCAGTATCGGCAGACTCGCTCACCAGCAAATCGATAGCCAGACGCCCTTCAAATGCCTGCGCGCATACTTCGCGTGGTACTGTTGCCTCGTATTCGCTGAAATTGCCGGCGACGATGAGTATTTCCCCCTTCGTTTTTTTGCGGAACAACAACACGGAAGGATGGCCGCTTTCGAGCACCTCTATGCTTTGGACCGCAAACACTGAATGCTTCGAGCGCACCTCGATCATCTTCTTTATGCCAGCAAATACCTGACCGGTCACGGTCGCAGGATTATGCCGCTCCCGGAAAAGCACTCCCTGCCAGACTGGCCTGTGCACCCAGCGCGAATCCTTGGCATGAGCAGGATCCTTATCCCAGTCCGGATCATTTTCCATGCCAAGTTCATCGCCCAGATAGATGAGTGGAATGCCGCCCGCCGAGAAAACAATTCCGTACAGCAGTAAAAATCGCCGCAGGGCAGTTTCCCTATTCTTGCCGGGGTCGCGGCGCATATCCCGTTCGATACCTGCAAGCGAAGCTGCTGTGCCGCAGATTCTCATATCATGTGTCACAGGGTTAAATTGAAAACTCAAACCCCTCGCAAAGCTGCCCGGAAATTCACCCAAATAGAACCTGTTTAGGAATTGCCGGTGATCGAAGCCCTTGATACCGAGCGCTGCTGCATCTTCATCCGCAAATGTCCAGCCGATATCGTCGTGGCAGCGAATGTAGTTTACCCACGCACAGCCCGATGGCAGTGCATGCCGATGCTTGAGCGAATACGCAAGAAGGCGGACTTCTTTTGTCGCCGCCGCTTCCCAGAGCTCGGCCATGAGCAGGGGGTTGTACGACAGCTGGCATTCGCGCAGGTCAATGTACTTGACAATCTGATCAGGGTGAACAATCGCTTCGGATTTGAACACAAGCGAAGGACAGGCAAGACGGGCAACACATTGAAATGCTCGGATTATGGTGTGCGCCTGCGGCAAATTCTCGCACGATGTGCCTTTCTCTTTCCATATAAACGCAACCGCATCGAGGCGAAGACCGGCAACGCCCTTGTTGGCCAGGGCAAGCATTTCTGTGGCCATGGCCTCGAACACTGCCGGATTGCGGTAGTTGAGGTCCCACTGGTATGAATGAAAGGTCGTCCATACCCACCGCTGCATTTCTTCATTCCATGTGAACGAGCCTCGCCGGGCCTCGGGGAAAATTTCGCGCAGTGTCTTTGAGTATTCTTCAGGCTCGCTCCAATCCGGGAATGTAAAGTAGAAATCGCGGTAAAATTCATTGCCTGCCTTTGCGGCAAGCGCCCATTCATGCTCGTCCGAGGTATGGTTGAATACAAAATCTGCAATAAGTGCGATGCCCTGCCTGGCAAGTTTTCTCGCAAGCGAGGAGAGCTCTTCCATGCTGCCAAGCGCAGGGTTTGTCTCACGGTAGCTCGAGACAGCATATCCCCCATCGTTCTCGCGCTCTGGAGATTTGAAAAATGGCATGAGATGCAGATATTTGATGCCCAGCTCTTTCAGATAGGGAAGACGCGCCTCTATGCCGCGGAAGGTTCCTGCCCACCGATCCACATAGCATACTGCACCGATTACATCCTCGCGCAGATACCAGCCACTTTCCGGCGGATACTCCCGATCGCGCATTTTGAGCCAAGCCGGGCGCTTTCTATACGCTTCGAACGCTACCAGCACAATATGCTCGACCCAGTACGCAAAATCGGGCCTGTCACCGTACAGCTCGAACAAAAGCCCAGTAAGCCGCTCAAGCTCGCTCTCGAGACGCGCACCGAATTCAGCCCAAGCCGAATAGCGGGTCAGACCCCGGGCGGAGAGCCGTGCAAAAAATTCTCTTTTAAATGTTTCAAATCCTTGCTGCATGGTAGTCTGCGGTTATTTCAGTTATTTCAGTCCTGCGCTGCACAAAAAGCCGCATCGACTGCAGCTTGTGTGCACGCGCGCCATATCGTCAGCGCTTTCCGGAATCGTAGATTTCGCCAGCGGCCTTTGGCCCCACCGATTTGCCAGCAAAGAACAGCAGGGCGATAATAGTAAGCAAATACGGCAAAATATAGAAGAATTCTGCAGGCAGGCCGGCCAGGAACTTGATATCTTTCGCATAGAATGATAAGGCTGTCGAAAAACCGAAGAATAGCCCTGCACCAAGCACCCCAAACGGATTCCACTTGCCGAATACGAGCGAAGCCAGCGAAATGAAGCCCGTGCCGTGAATAGAAACAAGCGTGTACTGGATATCCGCGGTAAGCACCATGACGGCACCTCCGAGCCCACCCAATGCGCCAGATACAAGCACGCCAAAATAACGCATCTTTGCGACATGGATGCCCATGCTGGCGGCTGCCTGGGGATGCTCGCCGCAGGCTCTCATGCGGAGCCCAAGCGGTGTCTTGTACACGACAAACCAGGTGATGAGCACCATTGCAATCGCAATGTAGAATGTAGGATAGATCTCTTTGAAGAACATCCGCCCAAGCACAGGAATATCGCTCAAGCCTGGCACGCTGAATTTCTGGATACCATTGGAAAAAGCACGTGTCCTCTGCTGATGGAAGATAATCTGGCAGAGATATACCGTAAGGCCGCCAGCAAGGATATTGAGCGCGGTGCCCGAGATGACCTGGTCAGCCTTGAGATTGATGCTCGCCACCGCATGCAGAACGCTGAAAACAACTCCCGCCAGAAGGCCTGCAAGCAAGCCGTACCAAGCTGCCGCCGGCGTCGAGTTTTCGAGCAGCACCGTGACGGTCGCGCCGGTAAATGCGCCAATCATCATAATGCCTTCGAGCGCAATATTGACAACACCTGAACGCTCGCTGAACAGCCCGCCAAGCGCAGTCAGAATGATGGGTGCCGAGAACATGAGTGCAATAGGAAACATCTGAAGCAATAGTTCGAAAGTCATACGCGATCCCCTTCCGTCGTGGGAGCCTGCTTGCGTTCGAATTTGTCGAGAACCATCTTGATTCCGAATTTCATGGCAACAAAGAGCACAATGGAAGCCTGGATAATGCCGGCGATTTCACGCGGAATACCCTGCGACTGCATAAGCGGCTGGGCAGCCTTGAGCCCGCCGAACAGCATGCCCGCAAGCAGAATCCCAAAGGCTTCATTGCCGCCGACGAGTGCAACCGCAATGCCGTCGAAGCCATAGCCCTCGGCAGATTGAATGACACGCCCAAAATTGAATGTGCCGACCGTGATCACCGCGCCGGCCAAACCAGCAAAAGCGCCTGCGATTGCCATCGATGCGATTATGTTGCGATTCACTTTCATGCCGGCGTAGCGGGCGGCCTCTTTGTTGTAGCCGACTGCGCGCAATGAATAGCCGAAGGTCGTTTTATTGATAATAAAGGCAAATATCAGTAAGGCGAGAATGACTGGAATAAAGCCCCAATTGAGGCGCGAATTTCGCGTAATGCTCTCGAGGAAGGGAGATTTGAGAAGCGCTGTTGCCGGAAAGGGCGCTGTTTTGACTCTATCCACACTGCCGAAAATGTTGAGGATAACAAAATTGTTGAAATGCAGGGCGATATAGTTCATCATGATGGTCACGACGACTTCGTGCACATTGTAGCGGGCTTTCAGGAATCCTGGGATGGCTCCCCACAGCGCCCCGCCCAGAATCGCCGCAAGAAGCACAAGCGGAAGGTGAATCACTGTCGGTGCCCGCACGAGAAGCGCTACTGTGGTCGCCGAAAGCGAACCGATCATGAGCTGGCCTTCAGCACCGATACTGAACAGCCCCGTCCTTGACGCAAACGCAAAAGAAAGCCCTGTGAGGATAATGGGCATGGCTTGAATGATGAATTCACCGATATAGCGGCTATTGAGTGGCTGGCCATTCAAAATGTCGATGCCTGAAAAGCCTTTCACAATGGCTGCATACATTGCAAGAGGAGAACGACCGGTAAGCGCAACAATCAGCGAACCCAGCACAAATCCCAGCAGCACCGCAATGAGCGGAAGCACAATCTTTTCTCTCCGTGTCGTCATCGATTCTCCTCCGTTCAGGCGTGCACCGCTTGCGGCGCTGTGTGCATTTTCCGAAGCGCACCGGACATCATGAGGCCTAGTTCGTTTTCCGTCGTCGCTGCAGCATCGACAATGCCGACAATTTCGCCATTGTAAATAACGGCGATTCGGTCCGATACATCCATGATCTCGTCGAGTTCGAGCGAAACGAGAAGAATTGCCTTGCCCCTGTCTCTCTCCGCAATAATACGCTTGTGAATGTACTCGATTGCGCCGACATCGAGACCGCGCGTCGGCTGAACAACGATAAATACATCGGGCGACCTGTCGATTTCGCGCGCGACAATCGCTTTCTGCTGATTACCGCCTGACATTGCACGCGCAGGAGTCATTGCGCCCTGGCCGGAGCGGACATCGAATTCGCGTATGAGGCGCTCGGCATTTTCAAGAATGGCTTTCTTGTTCAAAATGCCCCAATTGCGAAAGGCTTTTCGTAATAATTGTGGATGATGAAGTTTTCGCCCAACGTAAAATCGAGAACCAGCCCGTGTTTCTGCCGATCCTCTGGAATGTGACCAAGCCCAAGGTCGGTTCGTTCCTTGATCGGGAGATTTGCTATGTTTATATTTCTTAAGAAAATCTTGCCTGATTCAATTTTTGTGAGTCCGGTGATTGCCTGAACAAGCTCGGTTTGGCCATTTCCATCGATGCCGCACAAGCCTAGAACTTCTCCGGCGCGCACCGAGAGCGACAGATTCCTTACCCCGAGCAGTCCTTTTACATTCTTTACATTCAGGTTTTCTATGCGCAAAAGTTCTTCGCCCGGTTTTGCAGGCCCTTTTTCGACGTGAAAACTCACCTGGCGGCCGACCATCATCTCCGCCATTCTCTCTTCATCGGTATCTGCCACCGGAACAGTTCCAACCAGCTTGCCGCGCCTCAGCACTGTACACACATCAGCAACTTCTTTTATTTCCTTGAGTTTGTGTGTAATGAGCAGGATAGTCTTGCCCTCTTCGACGAGCCGGCGCATGATCTGCATGAGTTCATGGATTTCCTGAGGCGTGAGCACTGCTGTCGGTTCGTCGAAAATGAGGATTTCTGCATCACGGAAAAGCATTTTGAGAATTTCAACACGTTGCTGCATGCTGACTGATATATCCTCGATTTTTGCGCGCGGATCGACCGCAAGTCCATACAATTTCGAAATTTCTTCGACTTTATTCTCGGCGCTTCGGATATCGATAACAGGCCCTTTATGAGGTTCCATGCCGAGAATAATATTTTCAGTGACGGTGAAGTTATGGACAAGCTTGAAATGCTGGTGAACCATACCGATACCAAGCGAGGTGGCGACATTGGGGTCGCTGATTTTTACTTCCTTCCCTCGCACGCGGATCGAGCCGCCATCTGGCTGATACAGTCCAAACAGGATGCTCATCAGTGTGGATTTCCCGGCGCCGTTTTCGCCAAGCAGAGCATGGATTGACTTTTCTTCTATCTGCAGCGTGATATCATCGTTTGCTCTGATTCCGGGGAAATCCTTGGTGATGTGAAGCATCTCCACGATGTACGACACCTGCAACCCCCTGGATAAGGATAGTAGGAGAGTATATCACGCAAGAATATTTTTTGCCAGATATAAAACTCAGTGTTTTTTCCTGGAACCTATCAGCATGTTGAGGATGAGTACGAACAACACCAAAAGGAGCGCTGCGCCCCATGCTTTTTGGTGCCAATCGTCGTACGGACTTTTGATATACTCGTAGATCACAAGGGGAAGAGCGGAAACAGGCCCTTTCAGGCTTAAACTCAAAAAAGGATTCCCGAATGCGGTAAAAATGAGCGGTGCCGTCTCGCCCGCAGCACGGGCTACTCCAAGGCTTGTTGCTTCGAGAATTCCGGAAGCTGAAGCAGGAAGGATTATATCGATTATGGCGCGCCACCTTGGGACACCGAGCGCAAGTGCTGCTTCCAGATATGATGGTGGCACCATCTCGAGCGATGCGTGAATCATGCTGGTCATGAGGGGAAGCATGACAATCGCGAGCGCTGTACCGCCAGCCAGTGCCGAAAAGCTCCTGAGCGGCACAACGATCCATGAGTAGATCACTACGCCGATCACTATGGAAGGGATTCCTTGCAGCGTATTGATGGTGGTTGCCAGCATTTTTGCCCGTTTCGATCCTCTATGCTCATAGAGGTAAAGGCTTGCCAGCAAAGAAAATGGCAATGCAGCTACAATTGCGGTACCCAACAGCATCATCGTGCCGACAATCGCCTGCACAATGCCGCCGCCCGTCTCGCCGAACGGCTTCTGCTGCTTAAAGAAGAAATCCATATTCAATGCGCGTGCGCCTTTGATGACTACCTGCGCAAGAATGAGTATGAGGAGCGCAACGACAATGCCCGAGGGAATCATAACCGCAAGCTTGAAAAATCTGTCCTTTTGCGCGCGGATTTGATGGCGGCTTTTGAATGCATTATTTTCCATAGGCGCTTGCCCCCTTTCGCATCAATGTCCTGCCGAACCATCCAGCGATCATCGTTATCAAGAGAAGCATCAGAGCGAGTCCCATCATCGCAGAACGATGGACGTCGCTTGCAGCCTCATTGAATTGAGATGCAATGACGCTCGCGAGTGTATTTCCAAGCGAAAAAAGTGAATCCGGAATGCGCGTCGCGTTTCCAATGAGCATGGTCACTGCCATGGTCTCGCCCAGTGCGCCCGAGCGAAAGAAGAATGCCAGCAAAGATGCTCTGCCGTGCGAATGGCAAAGCGATGCCGGTTACTACTTCCTGCTTTGTGAGCCCGAGCGCAAAGGCTCCTTCTCGAAGTCCCGCCGGCACATTCATGAGCGCTTCCCGCGTCATCGATGACATGTAGGGGATAATCATGATCGCAAGGACAAGCGATGCAGCGAGAATTCCTGCACCATAGGGGGGAGCGCCAAAGAGTACCGCCAGATTCCGGACGAGCGGAATGACGACTTCGATGCCCCAAAGCCCAAATACCACCGACGGGATAGAGGCAAGCACGTTGATAAGTGTATTCAAGAGCGAACGCAGCCAGCCTGAGCGCACATACTCGCCCATGACTATTCCGGCGCTGAGCGACAGTGGAATCGCGATAACGAGAGCAATCGCTGACGTCAGAAGAGTACCGATAATAAAAGGAAGGGCACCGAAACGCGCAGTGACAGGATTCCATTCGGAACCATACAGGAAGGCAGTCCCTTCCTGCTTTACCGCGGGAAGCGACTGCACAACGAGAGTCAACACAAACCCTGCGAAGACAAAAACAATCAACAAAGCTGCAAAGCCAAGCAGGGCATTAAATCTTCTGTCGTTCATTATTTCAGCACGGGTTGGCCATCATAGGTAATGCTCTTGATTATCGCTTCGGCAACCTTGATTGCTGGTGCAGGCAGCTTGGCGTAATCGAGCGCCTCGACAAAGTTCTG
>JGI24721J44947_10007787_pt1 | contig 14154 bp, 10 predicted proteins | sample YelNatPaOPGAMG01_FD_44947 | JGI IMG/M metagenome (IMG submission 44947)
GGATTTTAGGTAAGAAGGATGGTGTTTATGTTCTAAATCCTAAATATGTGCGAACTTGGGAGCGTGTCAAGAAGCTTGTAGCAAGTCTGGGCGACCGCTTCTTTTTCACTAAGACGATTGAGACAGACACAGAAAATTTGATGAAGATTATGAAAGATGGTAAGGAGTATTGGTTAACTACTCTTGATTTTGCTTTTCTAACACTTTTTACTTTGCACATGCTTATTGAGGAATGCTGGAATAGGCGAATCTTGCTGGTTGGTGTTACTAAGGACACTGCGGCCAGGGATTTTAAACGCCAATTGATTCCGATAATGCATAATGAAGGATTGTTGAAAACTGGGCTTTCGCAGGAAATGTTTGATAAACTGCCGAATACAGATCGTATGATACTTCAGTCTGCAAGCATTTTTAATCCAGAAAAAATTAAGCCACCTTGGAGTTTAATTGAGTATGATTCCGCTTTCAGAACTCTTGTTCCTGACAGGAAAAGTCGCAGGGGCTTCGTTTCTGGAGCTATAAAGAACAAGATTGGAATTGAAAAGACTTTTTTAAAGACTTATGTGCAGTTAAGCCAAGCTGAGACAGATCCGATGTTGCGTAGCAATGTTTTGCTTGTGGATCGTTTGGTTTATCCCGAGTTTGATTATAAGCCTGAAAATGTTGTGGAGTTTTGGAATGAGCTTAGTGATGGCACTAAGGAGCCTGTTGAAGTGATCTTGTTTATGGATAAGAGTGTTCCNAATAGTGTTCAGNGTTTGGTTATGAATGTTTTGGTTGCTATGGCTCCTTCTAGCATTCCTGANGCTTTTGGACANAATAAACCCTTATTTATTGCTGACAAAATTGCTAAATGGAATTATAGTCAATTCAAATATGTCGTGGATACTACTGCAGATTGGATACTCAATAACCATAAATTGCGGAAGTTCATATTTTACATGAGCACTTTTAGGGAGAGGCGAACATCAATTGAAGCGGCAAGAAGAGAAAACATTTAACACTTTCTGTTTTACAGACTTTGANGGTAGATTTCACGCCAGACTTGCTGCAGTAATTCCGAGGTTTTTTGCTACGGCGGAAGAAACAAAACTAACAGGTACAAGNGCACGCTATCAGTGTCGAATGAAGGTTGAGTATCAAAAGGATTTGATGGGTCTTCTGGAAGAGGGCATGCTGTTGGCTGTTAAGAACTTTAAGCAAGCTGGTCAGGATGAAGAGCGATTTACACTTATGGAAATTAGCCGAGTCTGGCCTGAACATTTTGGTTTGCGTGGTTTATCTGACCATGGCTATTATCCTATGCAGTTTGAAATTATTGAGCAGTCTGAGGATGATTGGCAGACTGATGATAAGTCTACAATGATGATTCAGATAGACGCTATACCGATCAATTATGATTTGATTTTTAATCACAAGTGCGAGTTTGAGTTTGTTAAAGGCTTCTCCTACCCTGTTGTTGGTAGTTCTGTCTACATTCTGAATGGTGAAATGATCAATCGNATGTATAACCAGAAAATAGCTGAAAAATTAGGTATNGACCCTTCCAAGACTGTGAATGATGCTAAAGCTGACCCAAGACTTGGCTTAATTAAAATGTTTCAAGCAAGCAANACAATTATTCCCATTTACATTGATTTTGAGAAGCTTATACGNTACCATTTCGGCGTTTTTGCCTTTACTGGCGGTGGAAAAAGTAATTTAATGTCAAATATTCTGAGGCGAATCTTGCTNCATACAGATAACACGAAAGTTNTAGTTTTCGACATAAGCTGTGAACACATTTTCCTATTGCTAGATTTGCTGGCTGACCCAAACTTTCCTGCAAAGGTTATTCTTGAACATAAGATAGATTCGCTGGAACAGTTCTTTAACTCTGTTGTTAAACCAAGAGAGTACGAGTCTGATGAGAGAATTAAGGCTGGATTGCAATGCGTAATTGAACAGGGCAAGGTTGCCTATTACACGAGACCTAAACAAAAAGTTCCCACATACAGTCAATTTCTTGATGAACTTGGGNCTCAAAGNAAGGATAGTGTAGATAAACCGCATTACATGAATGCTATTGACAAAATTCACGATACAGTTCTTGAGTACATGGAGAAGCATGGTTTAGGTGAAAACCAAGAAGTGAATGAAGACTTCGTTAAATACATAGACCAAGTTGCTACTGAAACCACNGAAGAATTTAAGGTTCATGAGAAAAGNGGGCTTTACGCATGGGCAACTACAAGAGCAACGATTCTGGACGTTATCAGAAAGAAGCATGAGAATGAGAAGAAAGAAGTGGGTGGGTTAACAGCGGAAAAAATCAGAGAACTATTAGATGGCAAAGAAAAGCTTGTTTGTATTTCAATCTCTGACCCCTTCACTATAAAAGACCTTGTCATAACTCTCACACAAGACTTGCTTGTGCGCAGAAAAAGAAAATTCCAAGTTAAGCCTTACATTTTGCTTACCTTCGACGAGGCACAAGAGTTTATACCAGAGATGGGCGGCTCAACAGGCATAGACAAAAAATGCAGCAGACAAGTAGAAACGCTGTTGAGACAGGGACGAAAATATGGTTTAGGCGTTTGCGTAGCAACACAACGCATTGCCTATCTAAACACTAATGCTCTGCAGCAGTTACACACGTATTTTGTTGGCACTTTGCCACGTCCATATGACAGGGCATTAATCAGCGATACCTTTATGATAGATAAGGGCATATTGGAAAAAACTTTGGAATTTGCCCCAGGCGAATGGCTCTTATCAAGCTACATAGCAACTGGCATAGAAAACGTGCCTATATTCATAAAAGCAGACAATGCCGAAAACGAAATAGAAAAATACCTAAAAGAAAACGGGTTAAAATAAGTTAGACTACAAAGTCTAATCCATATATAAGGAGACCATTCTTTTCAAGAGTAACAGCACTGCTCATGAATTGTCAAATGTGCATTCAAGTTCTTATTGATAGATATGCCTTGTATGGCTTAAATCCAACTTTAGAGTAGGTTCGGACGGCTGGAGCATTGTCCGCTATGACATGAATCAACGCAATCGGAGACCTCTTCAAAATCTCTTCAACAAGTGCAGACACAATCGACGTAGCGTAACCTCTGCTCCTATAATGCTCATCAGTAGCTACAACTCCAATGTTACTTGCAAAATCCACAAAACGAGTATTACCAAGAGAAACAAGTCTTCCTTGCAGTTTTATGCCGAGCCAGAAAACGTTTTGCCATCTCTGTTTCAGCTGTTCCGCATTAGTTTCGCCCCACCATTCTGGGGCACATCGCCTCATCAAAGCCGCAACCTCCTCAGCATCTTCAACATTAAGCCTCACAGGAGTTGCAGTTAAGCAAACATGCTCTTCTCCCCGATTCAAACGCATCAGCACCATAACCTGCTTAACACGTGGTTTAAACTTTTGACAGATAATGTCTTCACAGTTAAGTGGCGCTTGCAACTCAACNTTCTCAAGATTAGAATAGTCTAGCAGTTTCTGCACAGCCTCTCGACTGCCTCTAAACTGAACAATATAGTCAGCAAAAACCAACAACGAACCCAACACTTCCTCTCCTTCAACCGCCAAAAATATCTTTGACTGCTCCCTACGCTGAGTCCAATCAAGAATGAAAAAATAGNAATCTAAAGGATCACGGTTCACGTAATCCCAAAANATCTGCTCATAACCATTAGTCACAGAAACAATTTCCACAATTAAGCCCTCAANCAGATAANGTAGAATTGTAAAAAGATAAAGGTTGAGAATTTAGGCTGCCTTTGCAGGCTGTGTCATTCCACANTTCTTTANCAGTCTTTGCCATTTCGCATCTGTTATTTGCTGTATTTCATTCAGCATTTTCTCGAATTTCGGTGTGAACAAATGCCTAAAACGTCCCTGCACCTGTAAGTATTCTTTAACGGTCTTCTTTTTCTGTGGAGCCAAAGCCAACACTTTGCTAGGGGTCGAAAGCCTATATTCGCCGTTTATTGCTTCCCAAAGTGGGAATATGCATGTTTCAACCGCTAGGCGAGAAAGCTCGATGGATTTAGCTGGGTCACTTCGCCATCCACGTGGGCAAGGGGCAAACACATGCAAAAATGCTGGGCCATTAACTTCTATGCCTTTCCTCACTTTCTCAATCAAATCACGCCAATAATAAGGTGAAGCAGTAGCCACATAAGGCATTTCATGCGCAACCATAATATCAGCAATAGGCTTCTTCTGCTCTAATTTTCCAGGCACAACTGTTCCAGCCTGCGAAGTCGTTGTCGAAGCACCATAAGGCGTGCCTCCGCTACGTTGAATACCTGTATTCATATACGCCTCATTATCATAGAGCACAAATAGAAAGTCATGTCCTCGTTCAACTGCTCCAGAAAGCGCCTGTATACCAATATCATATGTGCCTCCATCCCCCGCCAATGCAATAACATCTACCTGTTGCTGCTTTATTCTTCCTTTTTTCCTCAGTATTTTTAGGGCTGTTTCAATTCCAGAAGCATTTGCAGCAGCATTTTCAAAGGCAGTGTGCAGCCAAGGTACAGCCCATGAAGTGTATGGGTAAATAGATGAAACTACTTCCATGCATCCAGTTGCATTAGTAACTATTGTTGGTCCTCTAACAGCCTTCATAATAAGCCTCAGAACTGTTGCTGGTCCACAGCCAGCGCATGCGCGATGCCCTGACATGAAAAGGTCTGGTTTTTCAGCAATGTCTTTTGCCGTAAATTTCCATTCAGATTGCATTTTCCATCTTTCCTCCTAACTTCTTAATCCAACATAATTTACGAGTTCACCAACACGCTTGGTTTTCACAATCTTTTGCAAATCGCTGTAAATTTCACGTATCTGCCGTGGACTTGTATCTCTCCCGCCCAATCCATAAATATAATTCACCACGTTAGGACGCATTGGCAAATCATAAAGCACATGACGAATTTCATGAAACACGGCCCGCCATTTCCTCCGAAGCTTATGCATCTATCCATAACAGCTAAGGCCTTCACTTTTCCAAGCGCTTCCCTTATTTCCTGAACTGGTAATGGTCTAAAAGTGCGAATTCGCAATAGTCCAGCCTTAATACCTTCTTCTCTAAGCTCATCTACAACAGCCTTTACAGTTCCAGCTGTAGAGCCTAAACAAATTATGGCAATTTCAGCATCATCAAGGCGATAGGCATCAAGCAGTCCATTCCCATATTTTCTGCCACTCAATTTTGCATATTCCACATTTACTTGCTGAATTATTTTCAAAGCATTTTTCATGGCTTCATCCTGTTGCCGCTTAAACTCAAAATAATAGTTTGGTAAAGCTATTGGTCCCATAGACATTGGATTTTCTGGGTCAAGCTTAAAAGGTGCAGATTTTCCTTCATGAGTAGTTACCAATGGAACTTGGCGGATTCCAACAAATTTCTTAACGGCATCATCAGGGAGCACTTCCACATTTTCAAGCGTATGACTTAAAGTGAAACCATCCAAGCCAACTATCACGGGCAAAAGCACTTCATTATTTTCACCTATCCTGAAAGCTTGAATTACAGAATCATAAGCTTCCTGTGCATTCTCCACATAAATCTGAATCCACCCACTATCCCTCTGTGCCATAGTGTCAGAATGGTCACCATGAATATTCAGAGGCGCCGAATAAGCTCGGTTAGCAATTGCCATAACCACTGGTGCTCTACATCCAGAGGTTACAAAGAGCATTTCATGCATCAAAGCCAAACCAGCAGAAGCAGAGGCAGTGAATGCTCTTGCTCCAGTAGCTGATGCTGCAAGGCATGCGGTCAAAGCGCTGTGTTCTGATTCTGTGCAAACAAACTCTGTTTCCACTTCGCCATTAGCCACATACTCGCTGAATTTTTCAACAATTATTGTTTGAGGAGTAATAGGATAAGCCGCAACTATATCCACATCAGACTGTTTAACAGCATAAGCAACAGCCTCATCTCCGTTCAAAGCTAAAACTTGTTTCATAACATCCTTCATGTCGAATACACTCCTACTCGAGTTTCATGGCAATCGCATTAGTAGGGCATTCATTTGCACATATTCCGCAACCCTTGCAAAAGTTATAATCAAACTCTATGTCCCCCTTTTCAGACTTCCAGTGTATTGCACCATCAGGACAGAAAAGCACACATAATAGGCATCTGGTGCATTTTTCCAAGTCTCTTACTGGCTTGTAGGTTTTCCAGTCTCCTGTCAAAAACTGTGTGCTAGATTTCCAGCATACGCCAGCCGGCGAAATCTCTTTCCAACCCTTTTCATTTGCTGTCATTCACATCTGACCTCTTCATAAGCTTCTTTTATAACTGCAAAATTTTTCTCGGCAATATCACGCCTGAAGCGTTCTTTAACAATTTTTTCCACACTTTCTAAACTAACTATACCAGTTACTTTGGCAACTGCTCCTAACATGGCTGTGTTTGTAATAGGCATTCCCAGAATTTTTATTGCAATTTCTGTGGCAGAAACAGTCCAAACTTTTCCTTTGTCTGAATTTAACAGCTTTTTTATTTCAATAGGACTATCTTTTGAATTAATTACAATTATCCCATCTTCACTTAATCCGTCAGCAACAGGAACAGTTTTCAGCAGTGTAGGATCTAAAACCGCTACAACATCAGGATCATAGACTGCACAATGTATCCGTATTGGTTCAGTGCTTATTCTTGTGAAAGCCGTTACTGGTGCACCCATTCTTTCTGGACCAAATTCCGGGAAAGACTGGATGAATTTTCCTTCGTAAACAGCTGCTCTCGCCAGCAATTCACTGGCTGTCCATGCTCCTTGACCGCCTCTGCCATGCCATCTGACTTCCATGATTTTCTTCAATTTGCAACTCTCCATAATCTTTCAACTTAGTTAGAAAATCTACAATATACATCTTTCTAGACAAAACAGAAAAACTAACATGCTAAGAATAGAATGGTTTAGTATTTAAAAGCTCACATTTCATGTTTCCAAATAGAAAGATTTATCAAAATTTAAAAAACTAATCTATCGCTAGGCGTTAATACTTGTCTCAGCAATCACTTAGCAGGAAAATACTTTTAACGGCTGATAGAACGTTAATGAGTGATTACCATCACAACGAATTTATTGGATTCGGAGCATGTGCTCCCCCAAATGTCATTCCAAACTGGCTATATAGTTGGCTTTTCTTCCCACCTATCAAAACAAACAAAGGCATACCTGTAGCTGCCCCATATGGATTAAGAAAGATTGAAGCTCAACTTCTAAGCGAAGGCTTCAACGTATTAACCGTAGATCCCAACCACCTTAAAAAGTACATTAAGGAAGCAGAGGTTTTAGGCATACATGTCATGGACCCTTTTGGTTTGGGTCCAGCTTCAAGCACATTTGCGTCAATCTTAAAGAAGGAGCCCTTCCTTGCCCAACATTTCCGTGATTTGATAGGTAGTCCAGAGGTGAGAAAAGCTAAGGAACGTGGATTAAGGATTGTTGTTGGTGGTCCTGGCGCTTGGCAATTTCATTATCGCCCAAAAGCTGTTAAGGAATATGGTGTAGACTGCGTAGTTGAGGGAGAAGCTGAGAGAGTTATTGGGAAAATTTTTCACGCGGCACTTAATGGTGAACCGCTTCCACAATTCTATGAAGTCAATGTTAAGGAAATTCCAAGTTTAGAGGAGATACCCGATATTGTGAAGCCTTCAGTTAACGGTTTAATCGAAATTGGTCGCGGATGTTGTCGAGGTTGCGAATTCTGCAGTGTAACATTAAGACCTTTACGATGGTACCCTTATGAAAAAATCCTACGAGAGATAGATGTGAACAAAGTTGGAAATATAAATTGGTTGTGTCTTCACGCAGAAGACGTTATGCTTTATGGTTCCCATAATACTTTGCCAAATGATGAAAAACTCGTCAAACTTCACGAATTAACTGTAGAAAAGTGCGAAGGCATATGCTGGAGTCATTGCTCTCTTGCAGCAGTTGCGTCAAAACCGAAGCTTTTTTCACAAATTGCTGAAGTTATAAGAGAAAAGCAGCCTTGGTGGGGTGCTGAAGTTGGCATAGAGACAGGTTCACCAGAATTAGTCAAAAAGATTATGCCAGCAAAAACCAGTCCCTTTAAACCTGAAGAATGGCCAGAAGTTATTCGCACAGGCATGGGATTAATGCATGACAATCAACTTATTCCAGCATGCACATTAATTGTGGGTGTTCCTGAAGAAACAGAAGATGACATTCTAAAAACGATAGAGTTGATGGATGACCTTAAAGGTGTCAGAAGTCTGATTGTGCCATTGTTTTTTGTTCCAATGGGTAGATTGAAAAATGAGGAGTGGTTTAAGGAAACAAAAATGACTAAAGTGCATAAAGAATTGTTAATTAAATGCTTGGAACATGATTTTTATTGGGTCGAAAAGCTAATTGACTTATCCTTTGCTGGAAAATGGTATGGTGGCATAATACGACAATTTTATAGNCTCTTTGCTAGGATTGCTAGNCAAAAGGCAAGAAAAGCTGAAATTGTCTAAGATAAGCGAGTGTCCTCCAAAAACCGTGTTTGAGATAACTAAACTTAAATATNCCAGGAAAACTGAAACCNTATGCAAAGGCTATGCCGCCGTAGCTCAGCTAGGTAGAGCGGCTGGCTGTTAACCAGTCGGTCGTAGGTCCGAGTCCTACCGGCGGCGCCACAACATTGTTTTGGCATAAATCGGTATCGTCATGTTCTTCTTAAACAATCAGAGCACACACATTTTTCTTCCACAAATCATAAAAACAAGGGTGAGATTCTATGAATGAGGCATCATGAAAAGAAAATCTGTTCTTTTCCTCCTACTATTATTTTCATTTTTGTGTGTAAGGTTTGATATGGTTATGATTGATGTTTCCGGTGTTTATGCGATTTGTCCCATCGACACAAATTCTGAATATGAAAATGGCACGATCCCTGGGCATCCTCTTGATGTTTGGTATGCTTGGATCAACGTTTCTAGGACTCAAGTGGTCTATTATGCTCTTGTGTCCAATGAGGTCAATCCACCTGTGGAAAACTTCCTAGGTCAACACTTTCAAATTGAAAATGAAACAGATGTGTTCATTGGTAACATTTTAGCGTTGATAGAGGTTTACAATGACACTAATAATGATGGTGTTCCCCAAGCTAACTTTACCTTAGGGAAATCTGAAATTGTCTATTATTTGGAGGTTAATAGTAGCGTCAGCTATGAAATCACTCCGATACGAAAGGTCNTTGAGGAAGGAATAGCCCACTATAAGTGGGGTTTCAGATACAACATTATCGACGGCTTTCTCCAACATTCCGATGAGGAAAATACGGATGCAAGAGTGATTATTGAACATCTTAGCTTTGACTACGATTTTTACACTGTCGAAAATACCTCCTACATAAAAATGAGTTTTGACATCGGAAACATTACTGATATTGAACCTTGGTTGNCTGAACCTCCAATCTCACTAGAAAATTTAAGTCTCTCACTACTTTTCAGCACAGTCACTTCTTCTACTAAGCAAAATACAGTTTACATCAACCGAGAGCCCTACGACTCTACACTCACCAATGATTCTGCAACAGCAATAAGTAGCGGTGAAATTGCAGTAGAAATCATAAAAGCATACGAATTCCTATTCGGCGAGAACTACAACCTTACTCAAGGTGAAAATGTAGAAACGTATGCGGTAAAATCGGAGGCAGCATCTATAACAAGCGTGCCAAAGAAAGCACAACCCAGACTAAANTGGGTTTTCAACTATTTCGAAAATTACCTAAATCTTAGCGAGCTATTCCCCTCNGCTGTTGGAATTGGAGGAAAGGTGAGTCTCGATTACAACCTATCTAAGTTCATTTATAGGATCTGCTATCCTGTGTGGGATGGACTGCCCATCAAACATGACCCAACTCTTGTAGCATACTTACACAGCAGCACAATAATCCCAGAATTTCGAACACTTCTCCTATCATTGTCTATGATAGCAGCACTATTTGCAACTTTAGTCTATAGAAAAAAGAAGTTGTGCTGGAGAGTTTTCCATAAGTTTTAGGTTCGAATCTTACAGGCGCGCTAAAATCGTTTATTATCTGTGCAGAAATAAAGAATATTTTTAAAATTACATTGTAAAGAAGGAAGGATAACTTTGTACAGACAATTTGATTTATTCTGACTTATATGAAGTATGTAGTTTGTCGAATGATGTGCTTTTTGAACTTACTTGGATACTGCTTGGATTGGGTAGGTTGGCTATTATTGGGCGTTTCTGTATATGTTTATGTCCGCATCCGCATTCAAAACCAATTATTCTGTTTCCACGTTTTATTATTCGCCATTTGTTGGCGTTGCAAGCCATGTTCTGCTTATGAATTTTCCATAATATTTTGGCTTCATTAAAGGTTATTGGAAAGCAATGGCTTGCTAACGTGAAATACCAAATGGTATAAGCTGTTAAACATGTCCATGATGCTATTACGAGTGTTTCTAACATTTTTTCACCATGTGTTTTTAAGTTCTACATGTATACAATATGTCTCTATTCGGACATATCTAACTTCAGAATAGTCTCTCTTACGATATAAGGATTATCTCAAAATCCGAATANTAGCAAATCTAAAACTGTTCTAAAACATCTTTCTTTTCCATAATGAAACCGCAATAATGACATTTTAACAAAAGTGGCTCCTCACTTTCCACGTAAAATTTAGCTTGAACAGGCTCATTACTATTACTTATGCAAGCAGGATTGGTNCACCTCATTATATCCTCGATAACTTCAGGAAGCTTAACCCTCTGCTTCTCAACAACTTTGTAATTGCGAATAATATTTATGGTTGCATGNGGTGCCAACAAAGCAATTTTGTGCACTTCTTGTGGGTTAAGCTCTCTGCCTTCTATTTTAACTATGTCCTTCATTTTGAAACGTTTACTTGGAACATTAATCGCAATTGTGATAACCCTTTTTTCAAGTCTATTTATTCCCAAAATTTTCGCAACATCTAAAGCATGTCCGCCNGTAATGTGGTCAATAACTGTGCCATTCTTAATTTTAGAGACATGNAACATTGTCTCACTCATACGAAACTCTCACTTCCCCCGACGCTATACACCTAACAAAGATAAAAGATTTAAAGATTTAAACTTGAACTAAAAAGCATTCAAGCATTTTTGATAAAGAGTTATCTAGGAGTTGCATAGAGTTGTTTTTCTAGGTGTAGACTTGGGGTTCGAAGGCAGAGATATAATATCAATCAAAGACTTCACTCGAGAAGAAATTGACTATATTTTAAAGATCGCCAAGACCATGGAGCCTATAGCCAAAAAAGGTTCAGAGATGCTTAGAGGCAAGATTCTGGCAACATTGTTTTTTGAACCAAGCACCAGAACCCGCTTAAGCTTCGAGGCTGCCATGCATAAGCTTGGTGGGTCAACGATAGGCTTTGCAGAAGCAGAAATTGCTTCTGTTAGAAAGGGAGAAAATCTTGCAGATACGGTGCGAACTGTCGAAAATTATGCTGATGTAATAGCTGTAAGGCATCCACTTGAAGGCGCCGCTAGGCTTGCAGCAGAATTTGCAAAAGCTCCAATAATCAATGGTGGAAGCGGCGCAGAAGAGCACCCTACACAGGCTCTNTTNGANTTNTACACGATTATGAAAGAGAAGGGAAAGATTGATGGGTTAAAAATAGCATTAGTGGGCGATTTACGATATGGGAGAACAGTTCATTCTCTTGCTTACGCATTTTCTCTGTACAATATTGGACTCTATTTAATTTCGCCTGAATCTCTCAAAATGCGTAGAGAAGTTCTCCAAACAATAAAGGACAAAATCTCTGTTACAGAAAAAACAAGCCTTGAAAACATAGTTTCCCAAGTTGACGTTTTATATGTCACAAGGATACAAAAGGAACGCTTCCCAGANCCAGCCGAATACATGAAAGTTAAAGGTTCATACAGAATAGATATGAAAACCTTNAGCAATGCTAAAGAAGGATTGATAATCCTTCATCCGCTTCCAAGAGTGGATGAAATAGCCGCTGAAGTTGACAGCACNCCTTACGCTAAATATTTTCCGCAAGTTTGGAATGGTATAGTTGTAAGAATGGCACTTCTTGCTCTAATANTAGGNGCAGTAAAATAGCACTTTACTATGTTAATTCGAATCGATTAAACACCGCTAAAGTGCCTGTTGATCCACATGAAGGNCATTTATGTAATGAGCCAACCCAACTTTTTTTGCAGTTAACACAATAAGCTAATTCACGATTGTATGTCAAGAACTCAATTTTATAAGCTTCAAAGGCGTGCTTAGTTAATGATAAAAGCTCGTCTGGCTTCTGTTCAGCCTCTCCAAGCTCTATTACAGTCAAGTTTCCGCCAGCATGAAGTTCACGCGTTTTTTGCTCAAACACTAAAGATTCAGGAGAAATCTTGCCATCTTTGAGAATTAACTTGCTGACTGCTGAATAGAATGGTTTCTCCCTTGTTCCGGAAAATCGAACCTTTGCAATGCCGTATTTTTCAATATCAAAATTTGCCAATCTTTCTGAAGCTTCAGAATCTGGCAATATTGCCGTGAATAAGCGTCTCCCCCGTTTTCTACCAGATTTACGAGTAAAAACATGAATATTTTGCACAATTTCCGCAGTAAATTCTAACCCATTTTCACAGTCATAGATGCTTTTTCCATAGAAAGCCTCAATTGATTCTTTTAGCCCAACTAGATTAATCAATCGAGAACAATTCTCAAGCCTGAAATAATAATCGCCATTCACATTTTGCATTAAAAATGGCAGCAGGCCTCTTCCACGTTGTTTCAGCATCCTATCCTTAATTTCCAAAGCGCGAACAGCCATCTCAAACCTTTCTCGGAAAATTTCAAAAAACTTTGCCTTATCCCTTCCTGACTCATAGGTTATTCTAGGCAAATTAACACTTACATATCCTAAACAACCCGTGCGTAATGTGTCAATTTCCCAATCTCCATTCAAATCTATTCCAAGGTTAAGTCCGGAGCCAGAAAAAGTGGAGCTCTCTCGACTTTTTTCCAATAAATTGGCAAAGTATAGCACACCTTTCTCTGATGCAAACTTGTGTGCCTCTGAAAGAATTGCCTTTGCTTTTTCATCAACAAATACTTCTGGGCGAATTTTTACAATAATTTTTGGATTTAATAGAGGCTTNNATGCACTTTCTTCAGCAAGTATCTCAATAATGAGNGAAGCCAAAACTTGACTTTCTTCTTTGAAATCCCCATATTTACTGTTATGATTTCCAAAAGGTCCAATGGCCGGCTTGTCTGCCATGAATTCTGGAACTACAAGCTCCACACCTAAGGAAGCATTCACATGGAGATTAATGTTAGCAATAAATAAGCGCAATGCTTTCTTAATCTCTGAGACACTCAAGCCTTTTACAAAAGGTGCAAGGAAAACGTTAAAATAATCAATTNCCTGCGTTTCACTTATTTCTCTAGCAGAATTAAAAAGAACATTAAAGACTATGAATAATGCAGATTCAAAATTTTCAGGCGCAGAATAAGACGGTTGAACAACATTAACTTTCTCCATGTTAAGACCGTTTTGAAAGAAAAATCGCAGGTCGTGCACTATCTCGTTAGGCTTTAAAACCCAAGAATCTAAACTGTTAATGCAAAGTGAACCTATCAAATGTGCATCTGCAATGTCTCTTGGAAGAATGTTCAGAAGCATATATTCTTTAAGCACTGTTTTTCCAGCGGTTTCATGTATGGATGTTGAACCCTCAAAGCTTTTACTTTTTATGTCAATAAGAGAGGTCACGTCATAAATTGGAAGTCCCAAACGTGTGAGTTTATGCCTATACTCCTCTAGGCCTCTCTCTATTAACATAGCGTTGACAACTTCCCTCACAAGTGGAGCTGTCAAATATTTTGTCTTCGACTTCAACAATCTTTTCTCTGCTTCCTTAGCCACCTTCTGCGCAAGTTCAGCAGGCATTTTCGTTTCCTTGATAAGAGAGTTCGCAATCTTGTTAGCGTCAAAATCCTCTAACGCAAATCGTGATGTGCGCACAAGCATACCCTTAGGTTTAAAAGCCTTTTTTTCTATTCTTTCAGTGATGTCAATGACCATTTTGCCAAGCTCAGTTAAACAGTACTTTTTCGCTTCGACATCAGCCTCAACTAAATCAG
>JGI24721J44947_10007790_pt1 | contig 14151 bp, 17 predicted proteins | sample YelNatPaOPGAMG01_FD_44947 | JGI IMG/M metagenome (IMG submission 44947)
AAAAATGGAAGAAGACATCAACGTTTATATCCCGAAAAAATATGAAGCGAAAATTATGGCAAGATTTGATTGCGAGGCTTTTCCCCTCGATAAGACCAGCGTGTTTGCACGTATAGTTTCTGTCCTATATCCTCTCTGTAAAGATTACATCATAAGAAAGGGCGTCTGCATTTTATGCCCATTCGGAGAATGGGCTAAGAGAATAGGTGTATATAATAAATATGATGCTTACTATTGCGTAGATTGGATAGACAAAATACTTTCTGAGAAACACTACTTTAAGTCGGGAATGATTGACGTTATATGGGAAGCGGAAAATCATGATAAAGCGGTAAAACAACTCAACTATTTGAGGAAGGCATTCGAAAAATATATAGTATTTACTGATTAAAAAGGAGGGTNTTAAAAATGATTTTAAAAAAGATAGACAAAATAATCGAGATGCTTCTTAGTGAAAAATTTGACAGATTTGTTTGGTATTTCCTTAGTTTTTGTCTCGGTTATTTTTTAGCNTGTATGTTAAAGAATTGGTNANANGAGGGCACAATCATTGTTTGATGGGTACTGGAAAATGTTGGGATAGGCAGGCCAGTTTAAATACTCTAAACAACAGTGATTGTGCCTGATAATAAAATTTAAAGATAGGAGGATACCATGGAAAATCTGAAAGAAAACAAAGAATTAAAAGTACAGGAAACCACCACAGAGGTTGCCGAGAATAATCAAAATCTCACAATTGAGATGATAAAAAAGTACATATGTCCTAAGGCTACAGACCAAGAAGCCTTTATGTTCTTACAGTTATGTAAGATACAAGGGCTTAATCCATTTTTGCGGGAGGCTTATCTTATAAAGTATGGTGATGAGCCAGCAATGATGGTAACGGGGAAAGAGACCTTTACAAAAAGAGCAGATAAACTACAGCAATATAATGGGTTCAGGGCAGGGATAATCGTGATGGATAACACCAAGAAGCTTGTGTACCGTGAAGGTTCGTTTGTTATTGCCGGTGAGAAACTTCTTGGCGGCTGGGCTGAAGTTTATCGAAAAGACCGAGCAATACCATTCCGGAATGAAGTGTCTATTGCCGAGTATGAACGTAGGAAGAAGGATGGTACCTTAATGCAGAATTGGAAAATGATGCCAGCTACGATGATACGCAAGGTAGCGCTGGTACAGTCTTTGAGAGAAGCCTTTCCTAATGAATTTGGTGGTCTATATTCTCCGGAGGAAATGCCTGTGGATACGTCAGCAATGCCTGTCTATCATAACGATAGACCACCGGTAATTGTCCAAGAAGAAGAGGTAAATAATGTTCAAGTAACGGAGGAAGTAAGAGAAAAAGATACTGAGTCAAATGAAAATAAAATAATTACCAAAATTAATTTGGTAGGTCAACAAGTAAGAAAAAAAGATGGGACGATGATGAAATCACCACTTTATATTATCAGGGCTGGTGATAAAGACTATAAAACGTTTTCTGCTACATTAGCAAAGACTGCTAATGAGATATATCAGTCAGGCAAAATGGCAGAAATCGTTTATAAGATTGACAAGTTTGGCAATATAATTACGAACATTACTGCCGTTGAAGATGCTACAGAGAATTCTGAAGCGTCAGACAATTCTGAATTCTTTGATGAAGGAGAGTAAAGATGTCTCTTAAAAAAACAATAGAAAATACCACGTTTATTTGGGAGGACCCTGCTGTTTTTCAGCCACGTGGGTCTAAAGTGTCTTATAAGCTTGCTCGGTTAGTAAAAGTATCTGGCCAAAAGGTACAGGTACTTACCGTAAGGGCAGAGTATTTAAGTTCCTTCTGTGATTTCCTTAAGGATGTAATAAACAGAATAGAGGAGAGGCCATGAAAATCGAAAGAAATAAATCCGTTGAGCAATGGGCTATAGAAGAGATACAAAACAATTGGGGAAATGAGGCAAGAGAAGGCATTCATCTAACGGATTTGCTTACCCCTCGTCGGAAGTACTTCCAGGTGGTTAAGCCTTTGAAAGCAAGTATAAAGGAGATTTCATACTGGACTTCCGGGTCGGCTATAGAAGCTAAGATACTTGCCGCTATGGGATATACCAAAGGTGAGACAAGAGAATGGAAAGGTATTAGATACTCTGTTGATACCTTCTTGGGTAATATACCTGCTGAGATAAAAACCCGTAGAAGGGCATTAGCTGAAGAGGGGAAGGAGGAGGAAATCTATGAGCATTATCTTAAACAATTGCTTGGATATTGCGCTATAGAGAACAGTACAAAAGCTTGGCTTATTGTGCTTTCCATGCTGGAATAAAGATGCTACACATACTGAGCCGGAGTGGGCTTTTTATGATGTCTCATTTGATGAGAATGAATTAGAAGATGAGAGAAAACGTCTGATAGAGACAAAGCTTCTTTTAGAAGATGCCTTGAAAAACAAAAACCCAGACCTGTTACCTTATTGCCCTAAATGGATGTGTGCCAGGACTCTGAAGATAATGACCAAAAAGCCCTACTGCACAACCTGCAATAAGGAATTCGAAACAGAATGGGGAGCAAACAAGCATGTCTCATCTAAGACAGGGGCTGGTCACGAAATAATGCCTGCAGAATACGAGATAAAAGTGGAAAAAATGTGTAAGTATTATGATGACTGTAAACCAGTATTAGATTAAGGTCCTTTACTATGAAAACTACCGCCCTGAAATGCCCTACATTTGATTTTCTCAATGCGGCCCGATAGAATACTAAGGGGTACCATGAAAAAATTAAATGTAGGGCAAATATAAGCGATATGTGGGGATAGGCAGTATTTTAGGGAGGTTTCATCCCGGATGATAGTGAAAATATATGGCTATAAAGGTGACTCATATATCCGGTGGGCGTGTGATTACTTGAAAAGGGAATTTAATCGGCTTGCACCTATCGTGATAACTTATTTTCATCCGGATTATTATTTGCATATTAAAGAACATGTTATGGCGTATAACCTTGATGCTGTTCTGGCTAACTTCTATTATTACTTTGCGCCATATGTAGGGATTGAGGTTAAAACCAAAGACATATATCTTACTTTTTGGAAAAAGTCAAGAGGAATAAATAAAAAAATTCCTATTAATACTCTTGTCATAATGGACTCCCATACCATGAATGGGGAGGCGATGGATTTTGTTAAGAACATTATAAATGCGAAAAATCTAATTCTGGTAGGTGACCCTAATTTTGGGCAGTATATAGAAAATTTTGGGGTAAATTATCTAAGTATCTTCGATGGGGAAATCATAGACATAATTCCTCATTATTCTTTCCCTAAGCTTATATGTAATGAAATCAAGAAATTCCTCTTAGAGATGACCTGGGATGGGGTTAAGCCTTACATTCCTAAGCTTACACAATCGGATATTGATGGTGAGGTTTTTCATGCCACTAAATTTGATTATATAAAAAAGTTTAAGGGACAATCGTTGGTTGTTTCAAGCTATATAGAAAAAGTACCCGGCTATCTACTTAGTGAGGATATACCTTATCGCTGGCTAAAAGAAGACCCATTATTTAGATTTCCGGTCAATTTGTTTAAGATGATAGACACACTTGACGCCCTGGCAAACGAAACACGGCAATTATCAAGTGAAGAGCTTATTAGGGTTATACGGCTAACCTGTGGAGAAATAACAACAAACTATGGAGGAAGGGAATATCTGGTTAATCTCTATAAATGCGCCCCCAGTTTTAAGCCTAAAGCCGTCGCATCCTCTGATTTTTTTAAGAAGATATTGGAATACTATCGCATGGGCCGGATAGTAAACTGCATTATTCCGTCACAGAGAAAGCATTATCTCGATTGGAAAAGTAAGCTAAGAAACAAAAGATGGATAGAACCTAAAGTATTGCTTGCCCATATTGATGACATAAAATGCAGTGAGCATGATACTGTAATAACAGAGAGATTTTTCCCTGTGCATCTCATGTGGAGAATTCTTGGAAGATGCAAAGAGAGACTTGTCTATCTCGAATTCTGATGCTGGCTGAATGGCGTTAACCTAAACTTGCTTAGAGTCAATAATTTTATTTCTTCATAGAGCTTTTTATTTTTGGAGGCAATCTTATTGTACTCATTTATCCGGCAATTCTTTAGACTGAAATCTCTAATTTCAAAAAGACCATCTGTAAGTCTTGAGACATATTTCTTTAATGCAGTCTTAACTCTCTTAGACATAAAAGCTTCAGCAGGAAATTTATATCCGTACCCCTCAAGTGTATCTTCGATTTTCATAGCAGTTTCAATATCTGCACCGCCTTCGTCTTCAAGCAGTTTCTTTATGTTAATAACACCAAGCCCGGTATAGAATGCAAGTTCATGTAATGTAAGTTTTTTCCCATTCAAATCAATGAATTCTATCATGTTCCCTCACGAAAGGCTTAATTGCATTTATAAGCCCTATGCGTTCTATAATCTTTCTGTTTTCGGATACTTCCATTACTTTCCTTGCGTCCTCATACTTAGGCAGTCTATGGGACCAATATGTTCTCCAATATTCAAGTGCCAGGGCAGCAGCAATAACCCTGTCATCTTTACGTCCAGACTCTGCCCCGAGATAAGCACCGTCCTTGACAAAGATATTCATTTCATCAATAAGGCTTTTGCTTTTAGGGAAGAACATACCAAGGCTTACAATACTTTTCATCTGGTTCATTAGGGCTTCTTTAGTTGACTGATTTGTCTCCCAATGTCTTGCAAAACTGCGTCTAATTGAGTCTGGACGGTAATATAAGTAATCTCTTATATCGCTAATGTTAGCCTTAATAGCATCAAGGTTATAAACTGATTTATCAAGATTTATCTGTACAATCCCAATATCAGCACTTTTGCTTTTTATCTTATCAAGTTCTTTCACGACTACCCTTCCAGGGCCGGTCACTTCAAGATTTAGATAACTTGGTTTGTAGAAACAGCATAGGAATATCAAAAGCTTAGCAAATTCTATCGTGCCAACGGAATTATCTACGTATTCAGCCACTTGTTCAATACGGTCATTGTATGCCTTCCAGATAGATATAACCGCATTATCGCTATCGGGTGAGCTACCAAATGAAGGGTCAGCCCCAAGGAAATAAACCTCATTTGGTTGTGGTAATTCGTAAATTTCAAGATTATGTTTTTGTTTACTTGCTTCATCAAGATAGACACCGTTAATATCCGCATACAGGTCAAGATAATAGCATTTCTGCTCATCTACGTCTTTCCGTAATTCTGTTAGCTTTATGCTATCAAAGAATTTGTAGCCTGATAATCTAAAGGCATCATCTTCCGTCCATGGCAATTCCTGCAATGCAAAATTCAAATCATTCTGATATGTAGTAGCAAGTTCATTACGCCACCAGGCAAGCTGATGAATGTCTATTTTATAATCATATCTCTTTTCCACAAGCTTTATCATTCTTTTCTCTTCCCGGTCTGGTGGATAACAGTATTCATCAAATAGCGGATTATTCTCATACATACGGTAATCATTTCTAAGCCACCAACCGATGAAGATAGTCTTTTCGGACGGATTATTTTTAGCACTTTGCCAATGGTCATAAAAGGAATTAAATCCATTGGCAGTAGTCTCAATTATGGTATATCTCGCCGGGTGATGCTTTGCCCTTGATATTTGTAAGCTTTTAAGAACCTCGTTGTTCGGGTCGCTTACGTCATAAAAAGCGGCTTCAGTCGCATGAATACATGTTAAAGACTGAGACCTTGACGTTGCTTGCCTACTTGCTTCTTTAGAACTGATATGATAGAATAAAATCTCCGAGCCATTAACAAAGTGCATTAACTCACGATTATCTATACTTACCGGAAGCTTATGCGTTCTTGGTAAGGATAGATATAATGTCCTAAAATTCTCTCTAAGCTTAGGCCTTGCTTCGTAATTATGGCAGAGAAAGCCAAGCTTTATTGACGGATGCTGCTGCAGCCAGAACAGGTCGAAAGCAAAAGAAACGGTTGTTATTCCTACCTGCCGGGATTTGAGAATAAGAAAATCTCTTACAGGACTATCCTGGTCTATCTCCTCAAAGATTTTCTTTATCAGATACTTCTGGCTATCAAACCAATACTTGGGGGAGAAAAGGGTCATGCCCTTCTCTTTCGATGATATTTTTAACTGAGAGCACCAAAGAAGAAATTCTTTAAGTTATACATAGTTTATAATGTTCTTGTTGGTATTTTTCTTACTCCCATTGAGTAATGGGAACTTTTTATAAGAGTAATCAATAACATTCTTAAGCTTCCTCATATTCGCTGGAGTATGTTCGATAACATTAAGTAGAGCCAAGATTACTAATACAAACTGTTCCCCTGTGTCTTTTTTGTTAAGATAATGAAAGGCATATTCTTCCTTGAATGTAGGGACAATACCTTTATTCAAGACATTTTTTGCATGAACACTAAGAATATGCTTTGCTATTTTAGAAACAATCCCCTTTCCGTAACTGTTCATAATGTCTAAGAAAAGATACTTTATTACCAAATCAGAAAGAACACCAAGCCGGAAATATAGAAAATCCTGTTCTAATTCATCATGCTCAATATCACTCAAGTTTTTGTCTCGAGTATAAGTCCTGATAATCTCAAGACTCATCTTAGCTTTCTCCAGTATATACTTCCAGCATAAGAGATAATGAAAAACCCAAGCACATAAGGAAGAGCATCAGGTCTATAGAAAATGGAAATGAAAAACAAAATCATATTCACGAAGATAATTACTAAAAATTCAAGTAACCCGGATATAATGGAAAATCCTAACATTTTAGAAACTGTCTTTTTCTCCTCGTTTTTTACCTTTCGCATATAGCTCCTCCTCTATTTCTTTTTCCTTATTCTCAAGCTCATTTAGACTAAGAATTTTATCGTTGTCAAGCATAGATAAATCATTATCATCTTCAGAATTGCTATCGAAGAAACCACCAAAACTGCTATCTTTTATCTTCGCATTTATTTTGCATAGGTCTTTTATTTCCTTAATGGTAAGTAGAGGTACCTTGACCTCATCTAAACTAATAGCTTTATTCCTTCTTCTCTTATCTAAAAGGTCATCTAACACATTCAAAGCAAGAGTATTTAGTTTATCCATTATTTCCGTTGCCGCATCTTTCGTTAATTGCGCTTTCCTTCTTGCCATTGGTGTAAACTCCTATCAATAATTAGATAAAGCGGTATTAACATCTCTATCAATAACATATCGAATATCCCCTAAATTCATTCCTTTTGTCTCGCCCATTAAAATCTTACATCTATCACATCCGCAGGTTTCAGTAGGCTCATAGCCTTGTTCTTTCAGTTCCAAGGCAGACCGTAAAGTATATACAATATAAGACTCTACATCATAAGGATTTTTCTTCATTATCCAGTAATGATAGTTCATTTTTCATTCCTCCTTTGTTAGGATTATTCTACCGTTCCCTTTAATTGTCTTGCCAGTTTTCTTACTTCTTTCTCAGCTTGTTCTTTTGCTTTCTTTTCATCCCACCCATAAGCATATTGGTACATCTGCCATAAGTGCTTAAATTCAGGAATATAACGGAAATGTTGAGATATTACAATATCTTTTACACGGCTAAGTTCTCTTTTTACCATCCTTTCCTTTGTTGGCAGTGGTAGTGAATTATAATACGAACTACTAAATAAATTATCAAGCCGTTTATAGACTTCTTTGCCGTACTCGTTTTTCATTAATTCTTGTTCCTCTACATTCAAGGGAAAGCCATTTACTGTACGAGGTATAGGTAAACCTAACTTCACTTCAAATAATCCATCGTTAACTCTTTTCCGTACATCTTTAGGAATATCAACATTTTGGTAATAGGAATTTGGCACATAGCTTTGTACGCCAAATCCTAAAGCCGATGCCGGGATAGCATACCATAATGACGTAGGTTCCGTGTCAATAGCGTCAAATACATCTTGGAAAATAAGAGGTGTTAACATTTGTATAGTCTCTTTTAAAATATCAAATGGTTGTCCAATAAAATCACTTCCTCTAAACCAACGCAATAAGAAAGCAGGAACCGGTGCTAATTTCATTTCAAATCCACGGGTTAGCAAATTAGGATAGCCTATTTTACCTATTCCTTCACCAAGCTCAATATATTTACCTGTAGTTGTGGAAACCATCCCTCCTTTGAATAATCGGTTAACCAGAACGACATAAGGTAAAAATCCGCCCCATGGGTCAATTCTTGTATTACCAAACTTGGCTTTCATAAAATCAGCACTCGTAGGGTTTGTTTCTATTTTAGCACCGTTTAGTGAGGCTAATGTCAAAATACCGGTTCCAAAACCTAAGAATGAAAACACATCTCTTAGATATTCACGCCGCAATTCTTTAGGAAGCTTCAAATATCTTGTAGGGTCTAAGAAATACAATCTCGATGACACTAATCTCGGTGCGAATAAAATATCTGCTTGCGCTATTGCCGAACCAATCTTGCCTTTTAAAGGACCCCTTCCTGTTAAGGCATTAACATAAGTAGCTAATTTCTGGAATATATCGGCATTTTCCTCTATGGTATACCCAAGTGCTTCAAGTTTTGTTCCCATATCCTTGAATAAGTCATATCTAAGCTTATTCAAGAAACCTTGGTATCCTCTATCTGAGGCTTCAATAACACGGCCAATAATCCATGGCCTTAGCTTTGAGACAAATAGCTCTTCAGAGCCTGTTAGTATATTACTAAGCTCTAATCCTGCTTTCTTTGCTTTGCCGAAATATGGGTCAGTAATAATGCTTTCCATTACAGTTTCGTAATTCTTTTCCTTAAATGATTTCACGTAGGTTGGGATATTTTTCCAAAATTGTGGCCTCCCAACAGCCATGATACCTTGTCTAAAAATACCACTCAAGTCAGTGGAAGCCATAATTGCTCTTGGGAAAGCTATTAAGTCAGTTAAATATCCTCCTTTAGTAAGTAACGTAACGTCAAATCCTAAAATTTCTTGAAGTGCTTTTAAATGATGCTCCATTGGGACTCTGTGTCTTACCATAACATCAATAAGAGCATTAGCAAGTTCGTGTTTTTGCCAAAAAGTTTTAGGAGCACTATGGATAGCTTTTAGAAGTCCTTCTATTTCTTCCTTAGTGAAAATCGGTATTTTTTCTGCAAATTCAGGATGGCGAGCAAGAAGAGCCTGCAAATCTCCTTCTAATGCCTTTGCAGCTCTAGCAGCTTCATCAAGGTCTCCTCTCATCATAGCAATATCAAATTCTCTAACATATGCTTCCATTTTCTTGCCATATTCTTCTCTCCATAATTTTCTTTGAGCCGGATTCAATTCTTTTAGGATTTGTATTTTTAATACAATACGGTCCCACGCTTCTCCAGTCAAAGGTGCTTTCACTGCAGATAGGTGTTTTTCATAAGATGCAGGAATTTTACTAATTCCTAATACTCTGGTAAATTCTTTCTTTGGAGTTTTACCTTTAATGACATCAATAAGAGAATTAGCCAAACTTTCTTTTTCCCATTTAGGAGCCGCAATAATAGTTTGAATTAATCCTTCCATTTCTTTTTTGGTAAAAACCGGTATTTTATCAGCAAGCTCAGGATTACGTGAAATAATCTTCTGTAATTCATCAACCAATGTTCCAGACTTCTTTAATGCCTTATCAATATCGCCTTTAACTAATGAAGTTTTTAAATCTGAAAGTAACTTCCTAACATCTTTTGTAAATTCACTCCGCCACATTTTCTGTGTTCCAACTGGCAATTCTTTTGCTGCTCCAACTTTCTTAATAACACCTGTCCAAGCTTCTTCTTCAAGAGGAATTGTCGCTACTGCCTTATGCAGCCCATAAGACGGCTCTAATGTTTCTTCTGCAGCCTTGTACGCTTTTAATAATTTGGAGCCCCTTAATGCTGCACCTGCAACCTTTGCAGCTGCCGGAATAGCAATCATTTCAGGCGCTTCTACAGCAAGTCCAACTGCCCATTTAGGAAGTTTTCCTGTTAGTTTTTCACCTATGGGTTCACCAACGAATGCCCTTATTGGAGCAGTGATAGGAGAAGCAACAACATCAATTCCTTCTAATACTGCTAATAAATGTTTCCATGGCTCATAAAGAGGCGCATGTCTTGCTTCCTTAAGAGAACGTTCAAATTCATGTAATTGGCTCACTCCAATCTGAGGCACTCTTTTTATTCTATAACTTAATGCCTCACTAATTCCTTCTGTTTTAACAGGTGTCGCTCTAATTTTATCAACTAATTCAACAGGATGAGTTCCTCTCTTAAGGTCGTTTTCAATAGCTTTCCTAATTTCAGGCTTCTTAGTTTTGCTATATACATCTTTTAGAATATCAACTGCCTGCCTACCAGAGTTAATACCATCTTCTATAATAAGTTTTTCTTCTGGTGTTATATAAGGTACTTTCGGCATAGGTTATCTCCTATTTTGTTTATGTACCAGGTCCAAAAGTCCATGTGTCATCTTCTTTACTAGTTTTTGTTTCCGTTTTTGTCGGTTGCATAATTTTTTCTATTTGTTTTATTGCTCCCTGTCCACCTTGTTTCTTTCTAATTTCATCAATCAAATTCTTTATAACTTCATTCTTTGTATTAGTCCCCATTAAACCTATAATCTCATCCGGGAGCAAATCCCTATTTGATACTTTGCGTAATATCTCGTTTATTTTTGCTATTCGTTTATCAGACGACCTTCCTCCCTCTGCTTGCCAATGTTTTATACGCGCTTCCCTTTCTTTTATCATGCTCATAACATTTGCGGCTTTAAGCTTAAGTTCTTCTCTTTTGTTCATTGCCTCTGCAAGCTTAACTATGCTATCTTGAATTTTCCAAAGCGCTCTCTCAGCAGTTCTGTATTGGTTTTCATATCTCTTTAGCTCATTATCAATAGCTCTCAATTGTAAATCAGTAAGGGTTCTATCTGTCTCTCCCTTTAACTGTTCTCGCTCTATCAAAAGTTTAAGTGATTGTATTCTATTTTTCTTCTCCTCAAGGCCAACCTGCATTTCCCTCTGCCATTTCTCAAGCCCCTCCTGGAATTTTCTATTATCATCAGCAAGAACAGCCTGGTACATGGAATTAAAGAAGTATAGGTTCTCACCATATTGTCCTGGTCGTAACATAGCAATAAGACCAATCACAATAGGAGATAAAGCTTTTACTAAGCCAAGTAAAGGCTCTTTTGGTATAGTCAAATCTTCTTTAGTAGGGGGCTTAGGTACCGGAGACTCTAATTCATTGGATAATTGTGTCATGATAGTATCAAGGTTTTCATTATGCTTGAGTACTTGTTTTTCATAATCCTTTATAGTCTGGTCTTTTTTGCTTAATTCCTCAATCTGCTTAGCCGCAGTATCGGTAATTACTTTTAGAGGACCCTCAGCTTCTTTTAAGAATTTCTCCAATTCTGCGAATTCAGGTTTTGCCTCTCCTTCAAGTGTTGTTGGTTCCGGCTTTTTAGTAACAGGACCCAATCTTTTTTCCAATGCCTTGCCTTGCTTTATCTCCGTCTCTTTACTAACCGGTGGAATTTTGCTCTCAATTATACCACTGTCTCTCCTTTTCATCTCGGCCAATGTTTGCTCTACCGTAGGACCTAATTGGTTTAATTCATTCATAATTTTAATAGCGCTTGAAGGTAATTGTGTCGTAGCGGTCCATAGGCTTCCAAGTGTTCCTTCCACCATTTTAGGAATACCGCTCACAGGTCCCCATACTGCACCAGGGACACTACTGATAAATCCTCCTACAGCAGGCCCTACACTTGCACCAGCCTGGGATAAGGCATCTGCTATACTTTTACCTATTTGGAAAAATGTATTCGGTTTTTCCGGCTGTTTATAATCCATATAAGCCTCCTATATTAAACCCCATTCCTGTACAAACGTTTCATATTCAGGGCTAATTTTCCCTCCCATCAAAATTGAAGATTGTAATCCTTCCTTAATGGCCGATATATATGGTGACATAGCCGAATAAGCCTCTTCCGGCGTAAATCCAAGATTTGTTAGCGCTTCTTTTGTTGAAGTTAAAAATTGTCTTGTCGTTTCAAATGCGCTCTCATATGTAGGTTTATAACTTGCCGCATAAGGAGCCTGTGGATATGCTATATACGCTCCTGCTGTTTTTAGAGAAGGCGCCATCTTACTCGCTGCTTCAGTATAAGGAGTTTTTCATCGTCTCGTAAGGACTTGATACTGTTTGGGAAATAGATTGAGTTAAACGTTTCTCATACGGATTATAAGATAACGAACCTATCGCAGACATAATAGCATTTCGTAAACGTCCTACCCTTTCCGTAGTTAACTGCTCTATTTGAGATTGCTTCTTCTGCTCCAGAGATTGAATAAACGGAGATATATCTACAGAAGGAGTCTTCTGAAATTCCTGTAACTGCCGATAATAAATAGGTATTTCCGGTACATCAATTTCCTGTCTTCGTCTAAAACCCATATCATACCTCCGTTTCTTAAAATTCATCGAACATGGAATACTTAGAAGAGTCTATACCCATGATATAACTTGGTGTAGTCGTCGTCTGTGGTGTCGTAGTGTAAATACCTAATTTCTCAAGAGTATTGGGTAAACCAAGGACAGATTGGGTAAGCAAACCTGCTCCAATTCCTCTTTGTGCTTGTGCTGTTGTGCAGCAGGCATTGCCGCCGCATATGATTGCGCATATGCTTGCTCTGCTCCGGTTTCTAACTGAGCCTTAGCAAGTAGGTCATTTATATATGACTGCTCTACTCCAACCAAAGATAGCGCATCACTTAACTGGGTTCTTAGCATATCACCAGCAAGGCTTGCATATTTAGCGCTTAGCTCGTTGTATGCTTCTTGGGCAATAGATGAATTCTGTAATCCAGCTGCTGCTAATCTTTGTGATAATGATTTAGACGCATTTTTCCACCATTCATCAAGCTGAGCCTGATAAGCAGGCATAAGCTTACCCTCATTGTAGTATGAAATTGCCTGCTGTACGGTTTCCCTTGCCTGGTCTGATAAAGCCTTGTTAGCTTCTATTGCAGCATTAATCCTGTTTAAATCTTCCTGCGGAATTTGCACAACAGGAATATCAATCTTTGGTGCCGCAAGAACTTGATAAGCAGTTAATCCAAGGCTACCTAAAGCCGCTCCTGCCATTATTTCTGGTGCTCCCATATTACTACCTCCTTTAAATAGATATTTGATAAAATTTATTCATTTTTGCCTTATGGTAAAGAACTTTTTTAGCTCCAAGCTCTTTCCATTTACCTACCGCAAAGTTTTTACTTCTTACTGCATTTACAATACTTCCGCAAACTATGTCTGGAATGACTACCTCTCCACGTATTTGCTTCCTCAATAAGACAAGATAGTATTCTCTTACTGCATCATCATATGGCAAGCTCATTATTTTTTCAGCATCATCAAAATTGCAAAAACCGTAAACACATATGCTTATATTATTGCCTTCGGACAAGAAGATATAATTGCCTATTTCCCAGCAAAAAGCATAAAATGGCATCATAAGACTTGGTACACTTACCTTACTATCCTTTGTGAAATGCCTAATATACTCGAATAAATGGGATATAAGCATATTACTTATCCTCCTTTTAGGATTTCAATTGCTCGCCACATAGTAGCATGAATTGAGTATTCATGCAAAACAAAGCTTTCAATGTCCATNTCCCAATTCCCGGAAGGATAATTTCTTGGAAATGTAAATACCGGAGGAGTCAGTTTATTTCCAATCAGGTTCATTAAATCGTAAAAAACCATATGTTGCTTCCAATTCGTATCGAAAAANAAAGCCATCGAATTCTTATCCTTAGGGTCAAATATAGGCAAAGAATAATAAGTGCAGGTAACAGACAGACCATGAGCATTAGCTAAAGAATTTAACCAGCCGGCTATATCCTGATGCTCCTGCGCATGTATCTGGTTATAATTCTTAATATCATCTATACTATTTTCAGACAATATCATGGGCATTCTAAATGGCATTATACATACCTCGCTCCTATAGTACCCTTTATCTTAACACTAATAAACTCAGTATATACCCCANTATCCTGCGACTCCAAAGTAAGATAAAACTGTTTCATCCTTAAACCCGTATATCCAGAGGAATAATTCTTGTACGTGTTTAAGAAAAACCCAGGTGTCTGG